>Ga0334884_1006336_pt1 | contig 10719 bp, 8 predicted proteins | sample GraSluR1_MG_7_FD_207215 | JGI IMG/M metagenome (GOLD analysis project Ga0334884, IMG submission 207215) | Sludge microbial communities from methane-producing bioreactor in Wageningen University, Netherlands - Granular Sludge_12_05 R1 | ecosystem: Engineered > Bioreactor > Anaerobic > Unclassified...
GTTGTTATTTTCTATTAGATTGGTGAAACTAAATCCGGTTATGAGACAATTAATAACCCTAAAAGGTGACATTATCTGGCGATAATTAACTGCCTTTTTAGGTGACATTTTCTAAAGTTATTGACAGAAATATATCATAATCCCATCAGTGATTGTATATTATTTTATTTAACCATAAAAAGATTAAAAATAAGCCAGATGATAATATTTCACCTGAGGTTCTAAATTGGAAATTCTATTATTTAATAAAGATTATGGCTAAAAGTATAAATAAAAAATCGAAAGAAAAAGAGCAAAAAAGTTTAGCCTCTTTCAGAGGCTCTTAAATCCACCCGCTATGCGGGTACGATATTTACTTATCTCGATAATCACTTCTTAATTGTCCACAGGCAGCATCTATATCCTGTCCCCTGGAGTATCTAATAGTCGTAGGTATATGTTTTTCTTTCAATATTTTCTGAAAAATATTGATTGTTTGTTCATTAGCAGGGTAAAGGCTGCCACAACTCATAACAGGATTATAGATAATCAGGTTTAATTTTGCCTCAAAATCAGATACCATTTCACATATTTTTTTTGCCTGTTCAGTACTATCATTAATCCCCTTTAGCATTAGATATTCAAAGGTAACCTGACGTTTTTTTTTCTCAGCATAAAGCCTGCAGGCATCTATCAATCTTTTTAAGGGATATTTCTTATTAACAGGCATTAATCGTGTTCTGGTTTTCTCGTCTGCCGCATGCAAGGAAACAGACAGTTCTGCCTGTAACGGGAATTTCATAAACTTTGTAATTGCTGGTATAATCCCGCATGTTGAAACAGTGATTTTTCTGGCTCCAATATTCAATCCCTGTTTTTCATTTATAATTTTTATTGCCTTAATAACATTTTCATAATTATCAAAAGGCTCACCCATACCCATAAAAACTATATTTTGGATAGTTTCATCGGTAATTCTCTGAACTGATAGTATTTGTTCAATTATTTCACCGGTTAACAGATTTCTTTTGAAGCCCCCTTTACCGCTTGCGCAAAAACGACAGTTCCAGCGGCACCCTATCTGTGAAGATATACAGAGGGTATTCCTATTATTACTCCTTATCAATACAGTTTCAATAGTCTCTTTGTCAAGCAATTGAAATAGATATTTTTCTGAACCATCACATGATTTTTGACTTTTAAGGCACTTTATCTCAATAAGTTTAAAAATAGAGTCTAATTGTTCTCTTAATTTTTCGGGTAAATTGAGCATATCCTGAAAAGAATTAATATTTTTCCGATAAATCCAATGAAGAATCTGTTGAGTTCGAAATGCTGGATATCCTTCCTCTATTATAATTTTCTTTAACTCATCAGGCATTATTCCCTTGAGGTCAATTTTTTCTTTCATAAAACTTACTACCTGTTTTTTATAATATTATAAAATCAAACATTGAGTCCGCAAAGCACGTTAGTTTAAAATCCCTAAAGGTTTGACTTTTTCTTGTTTATTTGTACTATAAAAATAACTAAAAATTTTATTTATAGCCGATACTTTTCGCTTATTTCATCCCCCTCACCCTGACCCTCTCCCCCCCGAAGGGAGAGGGAAGTAAGAACCACCCATCGGGGGATATTTGACTTATTTCATCTCCTTCTCCTTGGGGGAAAAATTAACTTTTTTCTCATCTTTTTCCTTTCAAGGAAAAATTGATATATTTCATTTCCTCTATTTTGAGGGAATGTTAACTCACCTTATTTCTCTCTCAGAAGGAATTATTGGCCTGTCTCATTTCCTGCCCCCTGTCCCTTGAAGAAAGGAAATGACCTACCTCCCCTCCTCCCCCTTGAAGGGGATTTGACTATGACTTTATTTCCTACCCTTGAGGCAAGCATTAACATTCTCTCAGCTCCTCCCCCTTGAGGGGGGGAGGATAAGGTGGGGGTGAGGTAATTAAAAGAAAATTATAATATCTTTAACTAATCCAACTTTCTGCTTAAGAGTTCCTATACAAAATGTCATGGCTTTTCTTAATCTTTTACATGTTAAAGCTAATTTATTTGACCATTACCGCTTTCTAAAACGGTGTTTTATGATTAAGCAAATATCGCACCCGCATAGCGGGTGGCTTTAAGAGCCCCTGAAAGATGTCTAACTTTTTTGTTCTTTTTCTTTCGATTTTTTATTTATACTTTTAGCCATAATCTTTCTTAAGCAATAGTATTTCCAACTTTGGATTTAAGATGCAAAATTATTATCTAGTTTATTTTAATCTTTTTATGGGAAAACCATTTTATTTAACTATTACTACCTTCTTAGAAGGTGGTTTTTATGGTTAAATAAAAGTCGATGGAATCAAAATTATGTAAAACAATATTCTCAATTCCATCGACTGATAATGTTATTTCCATTTTAAAAATATTCTAGTAATTATTTTTTTTCTAATCCTGTGGCATAAAATCTTTCATCATATCCATTATGCCTTCCATCATAGCTCCAATATCTTCTTCGGACATTGGCGCACTTTCACTATAATCAGGCATTTCCAGTGTTCCCTGGGCTTCTAAAAGAGTACCGTCAAATAATTCTTCCGGTAACCCGGTATTTACTTCTGCATTGGTAACAACTATTTCCATTTTACCCATAGATTCCAAAAAGTCCATAAATTCCTCTGCCGAAAAATCATCTTCATCTTCTCCGGCCATTTGTGATTCATCAAATTCGTATTGAGTGGAAATTAACATTCTATGGGAAAACAGCATGGAGCCGACAGGACGATAATCCAGAAAATCTACATTGGTAATAATGTTCATCGATACAGTCTCGCCATCTTCCACTGTAGCTGTTTTGGTATAATTTTTCGCTTTCAAAGGCACTAATGTTTCCTTATCAATCCAATATATGCCCTGCATTTCAATCTCAGAATCTTCCGGCATATCCGAACCTACCATATCTTCCATTCCCATCATCCAGATAGCATCATCAAGCTGTAGTTTATAAGCATCCTTCCCATCCACGATTTCATCACCTAAGTACCTGGCCTGTTCGGGTGTGAACATTTTCCAGACCTGTAATGCGTCCACGCCCCCTTCTTCCTGTTCTACTTCACCGGTCATAGGATCGTTAGACCAGGTATAAAGGCCATCAAATATGGTAACTGTATCCATTCCCATTATACTAGTTTCATTACGAGACATAAATACTTCTTCATTATTCACAATGGCCTTTTTGTAATAAGTAGTTATTGTTATATTAAAAAATCCGCCTTTCATCTCCTGGACAACAGTCATATCTTCAATTCCCCTTAATTGCTGTCGATAACTGTTTTCCATCTGCTGTACTATAGTATTGATATTGGCAGAAAAAGCCGTTGCAGGCAAAATAAGTAGAAGAGTAACAAGAATCATTATCACCAGCATAGTATAATTTCTTTTTTGCATTTACATCACTCCTTTTTTTATTTTTAAAATATTGAATATCTTGGTACTTTAGTAAATATCACACCCGCATAGCGTGCGGTTTAAAGAGCATCTAAAAAAATATTTTACTTTTTCTTGTTTATTTTTGTTATAACTGGCATGCTCTGGGCCCAAAAATAGCTGTTCCGATTCTAACCACATTAGCCCCTTCTTCAATTGCCACTTTATAAGAATTGGTCATCCCCATTGATAAGTATTTCATATTAACTCTGTTTAAATCTAGCCTGGTTAAATTATCAAATATTTTTTTAACACTTTTAAAGTAAGGGCGGACATTTTCCGGGTCTCCTGTAAGCGGACCCATAGTCATCAATCCCTCTAAACGAATATGCGGGAGCAGGGAAACTTCCATCGCTAATTCTTCCATGTAGGTCTCAAAGTCTTGATGCTCAGCCGGACGGATTCCATACTTGGAAAATTCACTGCCAATGTTAATTTCTAATAAAACTGAAATAAATTCCTTCCCTGACTTCCTTACACGCTTATCTATCTCCTGGGCCAGCTTTAAAGAATCAACTGTTTGAATTAAATCAAAGATAGGAATGGCCTTGTTGATTTTATTCTTTTGCAGATGACCGATCATATGCCAATTAATTTTTTTCACTTTTGCAGGCTCCAGGGATTTTATTACATCCTCGGCTTCCTGGACATAGTTTTCCCCGATATCAGTTATACCCGCATCTATAATCTCTTCTATCTCTCTGGTTGTACGCGTTTTAGCAGCTGCAATAATCCTGACATTAGAAGGAATTTCTGACCTTATTTTCTGATAGTTTGCAGTAATAGTCATTTACCGGTTGTCTCCTGTCCTATAGTGCAATTGCATTTCTTTATACAATGAATATTATGACTTAATTTTTACTTATTTTCAAGAAAATAAACAGCTAATTCTTTTATATTATTTCTTTGGAGTTTTCGTTATTGTATATTTAGAAAATAATTTTACCCGTCAATCCTTTATTCTCTTACTGCCAAGCACTTCATAGACTATATTTCCTAATCTTTTTTCACGTTCTTTGTTTATAAATTTTTTTCTTTTCAAAGACATATTTTTAGCAGGCAACGAAGGCATTTTTCGCTCATCCTTCATATAATCGGGCAAACTTTCAAATTCATGTGTTATTTTAGGATGAGTTATTGCATCTTGTTTGGGTGCTGTTTCTTCTTTTTTCCCTTTTTTCAACTCAATCTTTGTCCTGCGGTCAAAAGAAGTGCCTTCTATCAAACGTCTAAGCAACTCCGGGTCTGGATAATCGGAATTATTTTCTTGATTATTGTGTTCTTTAGATAATGCCTTTTCTAAAACAGGTTCATTTTGATTCTGTGTTAGCTCTTCCTCTTCTATCCCATTTTCATCTATTTTTTTTATATGTTTTCGAAATATATTCACATACCACCTCCAACATAATAAAAAATAAAGTCGGCAACCTGGCAATCATGGCTATTAGCTTTAGATCCATGGCTTTGCGTCCTACCCTTTCGGATAGTTTGCCTTTATCAACTTATTTAAAAATATAAAATCTATATTTTATAATCTTTTAAAATAAATTATCTTGTATTCAATAATTTTATGGTAGTGACTATATTAATTATTGTTCCTATATAATATATTCCCTATTTTTCAGTTTTTTGGTCAAAATATTACTATTTTTATTAATTTTTCAAAAAATAATTATAATGTACTATGAATTCATCTTGATTCCCATAAAAAGGCGATCTTAATTCCAAAAATATCACTCTTTTTTGGTTTAATACTGATTGTCTCAATGGTATAATTCTCAATATCAAATTTTCCCGACATATCTTCAATGTTCTTTTCCAATTCCTCTTCCAGGCTCTTAATATCTTCAGTAAGCTTATCAATTTTTTTCTTGACCAACTCAACATCCTTCTTTTGTTTCAAGACTCTACTGGCTTTATTCAGCCCGGTTACACTAGCACTTAATGTACCCACTTTAGTCCTGCCCAGCAAAGCCCCCAGCACGCTTGAGCCTATAGATAAAGCACTCTGGGTAGTAGCAGCCTTTACATCAGCCTCTTCTTTTTCCAGTTTTTCCAGTAATTTAGTATAATCTTTTTCCAGTTTTTCTTCTTTTTTGGCATATTTCTCAGTTAATTTTTCAATTGCCTTATCTTTCTCCTCCCTGATAAGGTCCATTACCCTGGACTTAAAATCAGACATTTCTTCTCCCGACCTGGATAAAAGCTTAAACTCTTTACAACTATACAATTCTACTCTTCTGTTATCATATAAATAATTTTTAAATTTTTCCTCGAGCATTTTTGTATCTTTGATTTTTTCCAAAAAAGACGGCAGCAGAGAAAAACGTGCCTGTGTAAAAGGTTTTACATCATAAGTGTGAAAATCATCATCATTAGGCAAAGCATCATGCAAATTAATATCAACCATATCCCTGCTGACTGGTAATTTCAATGCTATCTCCTCTTGTTCATCAATCCTCTTTGATTGATTATAAAACCTTACTTTTCCATTTAATATAATATTTGGTTTATAGACGGCGTTTTCTGCAAAGAGAGGATTATTTTGAAAATATTGCCTTATTTTTTCTGAAACAAAGGGCATTACCTCACTTATCTCGCCTGTAGAGACTTCCTCCCTTAATAAATTGCCATCTTTGGTTTCATTTTCTATACTCCTGGTCTCTTTTTTATCTTCCATTAATTTTTTTATCTCGGTGCTAGAAAGTGGCCCTCTTAAATAAGACAAAACCCATCTTGTTTCCAGAAGGGGCAATGAATCCAGGTGGGCGCTTTTTAATAAGAATGTTCTTTTTTTCATATTAGCAAGCAGTGATTCTAAAGATTCGTCAGTATTTTTAACAAGTCCGTCTACTACTCTATCCCTGTCCTGCCTGGTCTGCAACCGCCCTAAAAACCAGCTGCCAATATTTGAAAGTCCTTTATAATCAAGGTCTATAGGATTCTGTGTTGCCAGAACCACTCCCACACCATAAGCCCTTGCCTGTTTTAGCATTAGTAACATTGGTTTTTTGGAAGGAGGGTTTGAGGTAGCAGGGAAAAATCCAAAAATCTCATCCATATACAGCAGTGTTCTTAATGATGAAGTCCCCTTTTGCTGCCTCATCCAGCTAATATATTTATTCAAAAATAGAGTTACAAAAAACATTCTTTGATTATTATCCAGATGGGCAATAGAAATAATGCTAACCCTGGGATTACCTTCTCTGGTATATAAGAGATTCTGGATATCCAGGTTCTCACCTTCTAACCACATGGAAAAACCAGGACTGGATAAGATGTTATTTAAAAGCATTGCCAGCTCGAATCTTTCTTTTTGAGGGTAAAAGTGATTTAAGCTTAATACTCCTATTTTTTCGAAGGGTGGATTGGTTATATATCCAATTAGCTCTTCTAAAGAAAGGTTCTGGTTATTTTTCCAGCAATGTGAAAAAATAGCAGCTAGCAAAATATATTCCTTGCTGGTCAGGACATCAGCTTTGATGTTGATCAGGGATAGCAAGCCCATTACCATGGAATTTATAATAGAGGAAAAGGTATCAGGGTCATTCATAATATTCTGTGCAGGAACATCAAAATTGCTTAAAACTGAAATTGGTACCCCTGCTGAGCTGCCAGGAGTATATATGGTAAAATCAGCACTGTCTTTGTAAAGAGAAATCCTTTCTTTATTCTGATAAAAACTCTTTAGGCCTTCTTCCCAGCTTCTCGCAGTCTGTTCAGCATAAACATCTGGTTCCATACCCTTGTTTTCAGCTTCAGCCGGATCTATCCATTCCCGGAAACTCTCTGGTTTTAAGTCAGGGAAAGATAGCAATAAGTTCCCCATATCTCCCTTTGGGTCAATAATAATAGATGGTATTTTATCAATTGCCGCTTCTTCGATCATGGCAATACCCAATCCGGTTTTTCCACTACCGGTCATTCCAATAATTGCTGCATGTGTCGTAAAATCCTTTGATTTATAGAGAAAAAGATTCTCGGTGGGTTGAAACGATTTAGGGTCTACTTCTTTTCCTAAATAAAATAACCCCAGCTTTTCATACAAAGAAATATTATTTTTCATTTTAATTTCCTTATTTTTTTATTTTTATTGTCACTTACCTTTTTTAAATTTTCCAAACATGTTTAATACATCATCAATAATATTACCATAAAAAAAATTAAAATAAACCAGATGATATTCTTGCATCTGAATTCCAAAATTGGAAATACTATTGCTTAAGAAAGATTATGGCTAAAGTTATAAATAAAAAATCGAAAGAAAAAGAGCAAAAAAGTTTAGCCTCTTTCAGAGGCTCTTAAATCCACCCGCTATGCGGGTACGATATTTACCTCAACTGATAAAAATAGAACACTTTAATTATATCATTTTCAGAAATCACTGTATATAAAATGGTTATTCTTTAAAAATGGCAGTTTCGGGCTCAAACAATCGTATTATAATGGCTATTTATCAACAATTATTGAAAATTTGCTTTGCATATAATATACTGAATAAAGAACAAATGCTTCAAAATGCTAATTATTGCTACAATTTTTTTAATTTTGATAATCTTTGATAATCTTTCAGGAAATTTTAAAATAAGGAAAATAAAAAATGAGTTATTTATTGGGATATGACATTGGGAGCTCCTCAATAAAAACTACCTTGCTTGACTCTGAAAATGGACAGGTTTTAGCATCAGCCACTTCTCCTCAACAGGAATTGCAAATTAATGCTCCTCGACCGGGCTGGGCTGAACAGGATCCCGAGATGTGGTGGAAGCATGTTAAATTATCAACAAATTATATTTTATCTAAAGCTCATATCAATATTAATGACATTAAGGCTATCGGTATATCCTACCAGATGCACGGCTTGGTCCTGGTAGACAAGAAACAACGGGTATTGCGCCCTTCTATTATCTGGTCTGACAGTCGTGCTGTTGAGATTGGCAATAAGGCATTTTTAGATATTGGCCAGGAAGTCTGTCTTTCTCATTTATTAAACTCACCTGGTAACTTTACTGCTTCCAAATTAAAATGGGTAATGGATAATGAACCGGAAATATATAAAGAAACTCACAAGGCTATGCTTCCAGGTGATTACATCGCTATGAAGATGGCTGGTACTATAAATACTACTCCATCTGGTTTATCAGAAGGTATCTTCTGGAACTTTCAGGATAATGAGGTTGCCGATTTAATCCTTGATTACTATAAAATCAGTCCTGATTTAATCCCTGATATTGTCCCTACTTTTTCTGTTCAGGGAAAACTCTCCACAAGTGCTGCTGAAGAATTAGGTTTGAAGGCAGGTATAAATATTTCTTACCGGGCCGGTGACCAGCCAAATAATGCCTTTTCCCTTAATGTGCTACGACCAGGAGAGGCAGCAACCACAGCAGGCACCTCCGGCGTAATATATGGAGTTACTGATAAACCGGCCTTTGATTCCAGGTCTCGTGTTAACACCTTTGTGCATGTCAATCACCACAAAGACAACCCCAGCTACGGGGTTTTGCTTTGTATTAATGGTTGTGGTATATTATACAGCTGGCTCAAGAATAAATTGCTGTCCGTAAATACCGAAGACATTGACTATAAACAGATGGATAATTATTCTTCCCGGGCTCCAGCTGGTTCTGAAGGTTTGCTGATTTTCCCATTCGGCAATGGCGCTGAAAGAACATTGGAAAACCAGAATATCGGTGCAATTATTCAAAAATTAGATTTCAATATTCATGATAAAAAACATCTGTTACGAGCCTCCCAGGAAGGCATTATTTTTGCCCTCAAGTATGGTCTTGAATTAATGAATAACATGGGTTTAAAAATTTCTACCATCAAAGCAGGGAAGGCAAATCAATTTTCCAGTGTAATCTTTCAGGAAATATTTTCAACGATTACTGGAGTAAAATTAAAAATATATAATACAGATGGTTCCCAGGGAGCTGCCAGGGGTGCAGGACTGGGAGCTGGTATTTTCAAAACATCTGAAGATGCCTTTGTAGGCCTCAGCGTAGATAGTATTGTTCACCCAAATACTTCTTTAATGGGTTTATACCAGGATATATATTTGGATTGGCTCTCTCTTTTGAAAAAGATTTTATCCCAAAAATAATTTAAAAAATGTAATAATAACCTCTCTAAGGTTTTCTTATCCTCCTTAAAAATTATTTCCGAAAATTTCAATCAATTATCTTTTAAGACTTGACTCCACTGATATAATTATTAAGTAGAAGCATATAGCAATGTTGCTATAAAACAAACAAAAAAATAGGGATAAAAACTATGATAAAAATAAAATTAGTTGTACCAAAATTACTAAGCAGCGACCAAAATTTAAAAGGCAATACACAAATATTACACTTAGAGTACGAAAACCCTGTTAGTGTTGACCAGGTGCTCAAAGATGGAAAAATAAAAACTACTTTCCTGGGCTTTATGGTAATGGATGGCAAAAAAAATGTTAATAAGAAATTTTTAATCGAACAATCCTGTGAATTAAAACTATATTTAGTAATGGCTGGGGGATAATGGATAATACTTTAATAAATATGAATAATGAATTAAAGAATATATTAATGGCTTCCGATAAGGAAGAAAATAATATTCCCATAATATCTACCGATAAAGTAATCGGGCTCGCTGAAAAATACCACCTATCTTTACGAGAGGTAGAAATTGCAGCCTTACAACAAAACATTCTGCCTGCACGTTACGAACGCAATTACGACTCAATTAGTTTCTCAGAACAAATCAGGCTGCTGAACTCAACAGTAGCTGTTGTAGGTTGCGGGGGATTAGGTGGATACATTATTGAAATGCTGGCAAGATTGGGAATAGGAAATCTAATAGTTATTGATGGAGATATATTTAACGAAAGTAATTTAAATCGTCAGTTATTATGTACAAAAAATGTCATTGGAGAAGGGAAAGCAGAAACAGCTGCAGCAAGAATAAAGCATATTAATTCCAGTATAAGCACAAAAGCCTATTCCCAATTCATTAATTCAGAAAATATTGCTCAATTTATTCAGGAGACTGATATAGTAGTTGATGCCCTTGATAATATTCCTTCACGATTTGATTTGCAACAATCCTGTTTCAGGTTAAAGATACCCCTAATCCATGGTGCTATTAATCACTTTAACGGGCAGGTTAGCACAATATTGCCAGGGGATAAAGGCCTGAAGAGTATCTATGGCTCACTTGAAAACTATTTAGAAATTAATAAAAACAGGAAAATTAGTGTACCTTCTTTCAGCCCTGCAA
>Ga0334884_1006341_pt1 | contig 10713 bp, 8 predicted proteins | sample GraSluR1_MG_7_FD_207215 | JGI IMG/M metagenome (GOLD analysis project Ga0334884, IMG submission 207215) | Sludge microbial communities from methane-producing bioreactor in Wageningen University, Netherlands - Granular Sludge_12_05 R1 | ecosystem: Engineered > Bioreactor > Anaerobic > Unclassified...
CGGCGGGGGAGCGGCGGGGGAGCGGCGGGGGAGCGGCGGGGGAGCGGCGGGGGAGCGGCGGGGGAGCGGCAGGGGAGCGGCAGGGGAGCGGCAGGGACCGGGAACATCGTCTCACGCAGCAGGAGGTTCTCATCCGTTCTCTGTGCCGTCTCTCTGCCTTTCTATGTCGAGTCGTTCTCCGTGTAACTCCGTGCTCTCCGTGTCTCCGTGGTGAGACGTTTTCCGTCTCGCCGTGTGTCCGTCTCGCCGTGTGTCCGTCTCGCCGTGTGTCCGTCTCGCCGTGTGTCCGTCTCGCCGTGTGTCCGTCTCGCCGTGTGTCCCGGCGCGTTGCCCCCCGTCTGCCGGGCATGCTATACTCGGCAATCCGCAGCAGTTGGAGGTGAGTGGCCGCTGACCGATGGCGCGGCGCGACATGGCGTCCGGAGCCGGCCGGGAGCACGGCGCGAGGTCGCGGTCCTTGTGGCCGGGCTATGCATGGTGCTCCTGTCCGTCATCCTCACCTGCACCGCTCTAGGGAGCCTACGAGACATGGCACCTACCGTGCGGCCGGCCACGGCCGCGGAGGCCCCCAGCCCAGAGCACCTCGAGGGGACGGTTGTCGCCGAGCCCGGCGCCAATGTGCCCCTGGCCACAGGGCTGCAGGCCCTTACCGTCCGGCTTCTCCTGCTGGGTCTGCTGGCCGCCGCGGGCGCGGCGCTTTGCACCTGGGCCCTCCTGCGCAGGAAGAGCCCGCCCGGCGGGTAGCCTCACAGCGGGTGAGACGGGCTGGACGCCCTGCCCCCTCAATGACCGCATGCGCCGTGGCCTCGAGTCCGAACCCGCACCCACGGATGAGATTGCCGGCGGTGACGCACAATGACCCAGAAGCGCGTTCGCGGAGTAGTCACAGGTAGAGTGCAGGGCGTGGGCTTCCGGTACTTCGTCCAGCGCGCCGCCACGGGCCTGGGGCTCAAGGGCTGGGTGAGGAACCTGGACGGCGGAGATGTGGAGTTCGTCGTGCAGGGCGAGGCGGAGGCGGTGGACAAGTTTGTCGCCCAGGTGCGCTCCGGGCCGCAGCTCGCGTGGGTGAGAGACATAGTCCTGGCCCCCCAGCGCATCGACCCGAACCTGCACACATTCGAGATTAAGCCTACGTCCTGGTGACTGCCGGGACGGACCCCGGAGACCTGCAAGCCTGATGCCCATACCCGTTGGTGAGGACTGGTGGCGCCGGTTCTTCGAAAGCTCCGACTCGCTGGAGCTTTCCTACTTCCCCGACCACCGCGAGACGGCCCGGGAGGTGGCGGGGCTGCGCACGCTGCTTGGCCTGTCGCCCGACGACCTCATCGCCGACGTCTGCTGCGGCTACGGCCGGCACCTGATCCCCCTGGTGAACCAGGGCTTCCGCGTCATCGGTCTGGACGCCTCGGAGATGATGATCGACGACGGCCGCCGGCTACTGCGCGAGGCCGGGCTCCACGCCCCCCTGGTGCGCGGCGACGCGGCGCACCTGCCCTATGCCGACGGCAGTTTCGATGTGGTGATGAACCTGTTCAACAGCTTCGGGTACTTCATCGATGAGGGCCAGAACGTCCGGGTTTTGACCGAGTTCGCGCGTGTCCTCAAGCCCGGTGGGCGCCTGTTTCTCGACACCCGCAATCGGGAGTTCCAGATCCTCTATGCCCCCTACTGCCAGCCGGTGACCACCGCAGACGGTCAGGACCTGGTGATGCGCTGCAAGTACCGGCGCGACAAGAAGCGGATGGAGAGCCGCTGGAGCCTGCCCCACGACCCGGAGGCCGTGGTGCACGAGGCCTCCATCCGCCTCTACGGCCTGGACGAGCTCAAAGAGCTTCTCGCCGCCGCCGGTTTCGAGGAATTGGGCGTCTACGGAACCTACCAGGGCGACCCTTTCGAGGGCTTCCGCAGACAGCTTCTGTACGTCGGGCGGAAGCCGGGGTAGGGCAGAGGCGGAGGCCAAACAGCGGCGCCGTCCGGGATATCCGGACGGCGCTTGGGTGTCGGCATTCGGTTGTTGTGCGGCTTGGCGGCGCTACCCGCCGACCACGATGCGCCCCTGGCCGGTGTAGCTCACCGAGCCCTGAGCGGTGACGTAGTCGGTGACCACGGCGGCGAGGCCCTTATTGCCGCTGCGCACCTTGGCCGCGTCGCCGAAGATGGTGAAATACCCGGCACCACCGTCGGCGAGGCTCTCGGGCATGGCCACCTCATACTTCGCCGCGTCGTTGAGCTCCTGGAAGCCCACGCTCACGGACTTGACCTTGCGGCCTCTCGTCCCGCCGGGATCGTAGACCACGGTGAGACCAGAGACCTGCAGGAAGAATGTGCGCGGAGTGGGCGCGAAGGAGACGGATCTCTCGAGAGCCGCTCGGATCTGGGCGCCTGTCAACTGCAGCACCGCCCACTTCTCTTCGGGCGAGAACAAGAGCCCCGACACATCCGCCACCGTTACGTCTCCGGGCGCGATGGTCCCGCTGCGGAACGACACCGCCGGGGCCAGGGCCACGTTGGTCCCCGCCGCGTCGGCCAGCGCGTCCGTTGTCAGATCGCCGAAGGTGGTCTCCTCCGACTCCGCGCCCTCCGTTGTGAGCGCGGTCTTGGTCGTGCCTGCGACGGCCGGGGCCACCAGAACGAGCGCCCAGGCCACCAGCAGCACTTTCAGTCCTGTCGGGCTGTTCATCTTGCCTCACCACCTTGACCGGCGTACCACTGCAGGTAGGCGCGGATGAAGGCGTCGATGTCTCCGTTCAAAACACCCTCGACGTCGGATGTCTCCACCGAGGTTCGGTGGTCCTTAACCATGGTGTAGGGCTGCATCACGTAGCTGCGAATCTGGTTGGCGAAGGAGATGTCGCCCTTCTCGCCGCGCAATCCCTGCAGTTCTTGACTCTGCTTCGCCCGTTCGAGTTCATTCAGTCGCGACTGCAGAATCTGCATGGCGGTGCGCCGATTGGCGTGTTGTGACCGCTCGTTTTGACATTGTACCACGATTCCCGTGGGCAGATGGGTGATTCTTACCGCCGAATCGGTCTTGTTCACATGCTGCCCGCCGGCACCGCTGGAGCGGTATGTATCGATCCGGAGGTCCTCCTCCTTGATCGGCAGCTCCTGCTCCTCGGCCAGCTCGGGGATCACATCCACCGAGGCGAAGCTGGTATGCCGCCGCTTGGAGGCATCGAAGGGCGACAGCCTCACCAGGCGATGCACGCCCGCCTCGGCCCTGGCGTAGCCGTAGGCATACGAGCCCTCCACACGCAGCGTTGCATTCCGTATGCCGGCGCTGTCCCCGTCCACGTGGGACACCACCTCGATCTTGAACCTGCGGAAGTTCTCGGCCCACATGGAGTACATCCGCATCAGCATCTCCGCCCAGTCGCAGGCCTCGGTTCCGCCGGCCCCGGCGGTGATGGTGAGGATGGCGTTATTGGGGTCATACTCGCCGCCCAAGACCGAGGCCAACTCGATGTCCGCCAGGTCGCGACGGGCCCTGGCCACCCCCTCGGCCAGCTCGGACTCATAGCTCTCGTCGCTCTCGGCCGTGGCCAGCTCCGCCAGGGTATCGAGGTCCTCCAGCTCGGAGCGCAGCCTCACCCACGGCTCCACGAACTGCTTGGCCGCCGTGACCTTCTGCATGTGCTTCTGGGCCGCGTCGTGGTCGTCCCAGAACCCGGGCTCGGCCGACTGCGACTCAAGGTGCTCTAGCTGCTCCTGGCGGTGGGCCAGGTCAAAGACGATCCCCCACTTCTGTGAGGGTCTTGGTCAGCGCACGTATCTCTTCGTGGAGTTCTTCCAGCATTAAGCTTGCCTCCGTGACTGCTGCAAACATCCGGCCCGCATGCCGCCGGCCCCGGGCGGACACCCCGCCCCACCAACGGCCGCTGGGCCGGCCCAGTATCCCTGCGCTTGCCGTGCTAGCCCACCTTCTTGAGCATACAGCACTTCTTGTACTTCCTGCCGCTGCCGCAGGGACAGGGATCGTTGCGGCCGACCTCGGCCTCCTTCTTCACATACGTGCGGCCCGCGCCGTCCCTGGATTCCTCGGCGGCCTCCATCATCGGGGTGCTCTCCTGCATGTCCGCCACCGCCACATCCCTCTGCTCCACACTGACCTCGGTGAGCAACACGACCTTGGTCATGTCCCGGGCGATGGTGTCGAGAAGGGCCTCGAAGTAGTCAAAGGCTTCCTTCTGGTACTGCAAGAGTGGGTCCAACTGACCGTATGCCCGCAGATAGACGCTGTCCCGGAGGTGGTCCATCTCCTGCAGATGCTGCATCCAGCGGTTGTCGATGACGCGCAGGAGCCAACTGCGCTCGATCTCGCGCATCAGCTCCGAGCCGAAGAGCTGCTCCCGCCCGTCGTACAGCGCCCTGGCCGCATCGCAGAGGTCCTCGGCCAGGTTGGGGCCGTTGAGCTCCCACACCTCGTCCAGCGACACCTGGCCCTCGATGCCGGGAACGGCCTCGGCCAGCGCGTTGTAGAGGCTGTCGATGTCCCTGTCGGTGGGATGGATGTCGGCGCTGGCGTACGTCTCGACCACCGATCTCACGGTGCGGTCGACCATCCCGCGCACGCTCTCGCTGCAGTCCTCGCCCATCAGCACGCGGCGCCGGTCACCGTAGATGACCTCACGCTGCTTGTTCATCACATCGTCGTACTTCAGGGTGTTCTTGCGCTGGTCGAAGTTGCGGCTCTCGACCTTCTCCTGAGCGCGCTCGATGCTCCGGCTGACGATCTTGTGCTCCAGGGCCTCTTCCTCGGGCCAGGAGTTCATCATGAACTTGAACCGGTCCGGCCCGAACAGGCGCATCAGCTCGTCTTCCAGGGAGATGTAGAACCGCGAACTGCCCGGATCGCCCTGACGGCCGGAGCGGCCGCGCAACTGGTTGTCGATGCGACGGCTCTCGTGGCGCTCGGTGCCGATGATGTGCAGCCCGCCCGCCTGCCTCACCTGCTCTTGCCGCTCGGGATCGAACTTGCTGCCGTCCTCGGGCTTGCCGCCGAGCACGATGTCCACGCCGCGGCCGGCCATGTTGGTGGCCACCGTCACCGCCCCGGGGGCTCCCGCCTGCGCGATGATCTCCCCCTCTTTCTCATGGTACTTGGCGTTGAGGATGCTGTGCCGCACGCCCTCCTTCATCACCTGGGCGAGACGCTCTTTGTACTGTCCCAAAGTCACGGGCGGGGTGTCGTCGTCCACGGCGCCGACAATCCGAAGGTACTCATCCAGATTCTCCTCGGACAGTGGGTCCATGTCGATCTCTAGGGCCTTGGCAATCGGGCGCAGCTCGTGACGCTGGATGTCCTCAATGCGTTGGCGGGTGATCTGCAGGAACTCCTGCTGCTGCTCCTTGCTCAGCACGCCTTTCTTCCCGTCGTGCAGGCGGTACTGGCAGAGCGTGACCAGCATGAGCGTCTGCAGGCGGTCGGAGGCCAGACGGCTGCCCACGAACTCACTGACATCCACCGACCGCGTGCCCACAAGGGTCGGCTGCATGCGGACGTGCATCTGGACGATCTCCGCGGCGATGGCGCGGTACTTGGCCTCCAGAGTCTTGAAGATCACGTCCGCATGGTCCTTGCGGATCACCGGGACGTTCGTGGGCACCACGACCACCGGCATGTTGTAGATGCGGACGAACTCGCCCTCTTCCGTCTTGGCCGTGCCGGTCATCCCGGCCAGCTTGTCGTAGAGGCGAAAGAGGTTCTGGTAGGTGATGGTGGCCACGGTCTGGCGGGCCTCTTCGACGCGTACGCCTTCCTTGGCCTCGATGGCCTGGTGGATGCCGTCGGAGTAGCGCCGGCCGGGCTGCAGATGGCCCGTGAACTCGTCGACGATCACCACCTCGCCGTCCTTGACCACGTAGCTCACATCTCGCTTGTACAGCGTGTGCGCCTTGAGCGAAGAGTTCACGTGGTGGGCGATGTCCAGGTACTCGGGGTCGGAGAGGTTGTCGATGCCCAGCATCTTCTCGACCTTCTCCTGGCCCCGCTCGGTGAGCGCCGCCTGGTGGAACTTCTCATCAACGATGTAGTCTCCGTCCGGCTCGGTGTCCGGCTCGCCGGTGTTGGTCGAGGGCCGCAGGCGGCGCACCACACGATCGATACCCTCGTAGAACTGCACCTCCTGCTGCGGACGCCCGGAGATGATCAGCGGTGTCCGCGCCTCGTCGACCAGGATGCTGTCCACCTCGTCGATGATGCAGTAGCGTAGCTCCGGAAGACACAGGTGCTCCGGCCGCCCGGCCATGTTGTCCCGCAGATAGTCGAAGCCCAGTTCGCTGTTCTCGACATACGTGATGTCCCGGCCGTACATCTCCTGGCGCTGCTCGGCATCCATGTCATGCTGGATGTAGCCCACCGTCAGGCCGAGGAACTCGTAGACGCGCCCCATCCACTGGGCCTGCCACTTGACGAGGAAGTCATTGGTGGTGACCAGATGAGCCCCGCGCCCCTCCAGCGCATTGAGCGCCAGAGCCAGTGTGGCGGTGAGCGTCTTGCCCTCACCGGTCTTCATCTCCGCGATCCTGCCCTCATGCAGGATCGTCGCCCCCATCACCTGCACGTCGTGGGGGCGCTCGCCCAGCACTCTGCGGGCCGCCTCCCGGGTCAGGGCGAAGGCCTCGGGGAGCAGGTCGTCCAGTGCCTCCCCGCCCCGGCTGCGCGCCTTGAGCGCCTCGATCCGCTCAGGGAACGCCTCGTCGGACAGCGCCCGCACTTCCTCCTCGCGCGCATTGACCAGGACGACGGTCTTGGCAACTCGACGGATCGTCTTCTCGTTGGGGTCGAACACCCCGCGTAGGGCCGTCATAACAGCGCCCATCTATCAATCACGACTCCTGTCGTCTCTGTTCTGCATCGATGACCGCAAGCCGGCACTGTGGGGCGGGCTTTCCACTCAGATTATGCATGGACACACTGGGGCCGCATTTCGCCATTCCCGCGTCGGGAACGGTCGAAGTACTGCCGTTCTCCCCCCTCCTCCCGTCTCCGCCGGCCGTTTGGCGGAGTACAAGCGGCTCGAAGAGACGCCGAGAGGGGGGCTGGGGGGGGTGAGGTGACGTGAATCGGCGCCTGCCCGGAACCTGCATAATCTGAGTCTCCAGCCCGCCGGCCGTTGGCGCCGTACATGGCGCCGGACAGGCCCGCGCCCTGCCAAAACGGCCTCCGCCGCCTGAGTTGTCGATCCTACGACCGCGGGCTGGAAAGCCCGCGCCACTGACAGGGCGCGCCACCGACGGGCCGCCTCAGGGCTCGCCGGCCGGCGGTTGCTCCTCCGTCTCCGTCTCGGCAGCGGCGGGAGCCTCGTCGCGGAGACGCAACTCCATGTCCCCCTCGCCTCGAGGCACCATCTGAAGCCCGCTGCCCTCGATCTCCTGCTCTAGCTGTGAGTGCGTCTCGTAGGCCGAGGTCCGTCCGGAAAGGCCGTTGAGGTCCACCCGGATGCCGAACGACTCGCTCACGTCGCGATAGTAAAGCTGCCACGTGAGGCAGTGGTCCTTGACCCCCAGCGCCACCTCGTAATCCCGGAAGAGACCGTCCTGGGCGTCGTACCGGCCCCAACCCAGCAGGCCGAGGCGCTCGGTGAAGTACCAGGAGGCCCGGCCGACCAGCTCGGTCTCGATCTCCAGAGCATCGAAAGCAAAGGGTGTCGTGCCCCCGTCCAGTCCCTGGCGCAGCGTCAGACTGCCGCTGAAGCGGTCGCTGAAGCGGTGCCCCGCCCCGGCGTAGACCTCCACCTTCCGGTACGTCTCGTCCGTGGAGTACGTTGCGTAACCGGCCTCCGCGCCGTACCAAAGGCCGTCCTCGCGCAACTCCGCCGTCGGATTGGCAACATACCGCAACCCCGCCAGGGCGCGGCGTTCCTTGATCTGCCCGCGCCCGGGATTGCCCTCGACCGCCTCGTAGTAGTTGCCTAGGCACAATTCGGCCATGAGCTGCTGCCGCCCGCCGCGCGGGGTCAGGTGCCGAGTCAACGTCAACTCCGGCACCTGGGACAGGATGATGTTGTCCACGGTCCGTGACAGCACCCGCTCCTGACGGCTCCCGCGGAGACGGAAGTCCCAGTCGTCCCAGGATGTCTTGGCCCAGGCCGTTCCTGTGATGCTGCGCTTGGTAGTGGCCCGCAACTCGGCGGCGATGTCCCACGGCTCGTCCCATGCCGTGAGCGCCACGTTGGCGGGGAGAAAGAACCCGTCGCGACTGCTATAGCCCGGGAACTTCATGCTCACGCCCCGATCCCGCCGATCGGGCCCAAACTGCTGGCGCAGCGTGAGAAACAGAGGGATGCGCAGGCCGTAGATCCCCACCTCCGGCCGCACGAAGGTTCCGACCATGCGGTCCACATCGTACACGATGCGCTTGGCCCCCACATAGAAGTGGGGATTCTCGCGGTCGCAGGTCGTGACGCGCGCGTCCTGCAGCGTGACCTCCGCGCCGCGCTTCTCCATCGCTGCACCGCGCATGAACAGAAGCGGGCTGCCGTCGCCCTGCACCGTCAGTCCCGGCGTCATCGCCATCAGCGCCTGAACGCTCTCGGCGCCGAACTCATCGCGACCGGCGTCCAGCCAGGCTCTCTGCCCCTTCACGAAGGCCGGGCCCGAAGCGATCTGCCCGCCCTGCTCCGCCCACACCTGACCGGTCTCCAGGTCCGCGGTCACGCCGTCGGAGAGAAAGATCACCTGCCGCCTGCCGGTCTGCGTCTCCGAGACGGTGACCCGGACATTGCCGGACAGGATCGCCCTCTTGGCATCGGCCGTGTAGCGGACCCGGTCGGCCAGGAGCTCGATGTTCGTCGTCCCGCGGCGCTGCTTGAGCACCTCCGGCTCGGCGATCGCCGTGCTACAAAGTGACAGGCAGGCCAGCAGGCCAAGCGCGATGGTTTGTTTCAATGCACATGCCCCGATTGGTTTGGATCCCCGGCCCCCCGACGCCCACGCACACCAATACATCCGCCGCCGCGGCCGCGATACCATCAGTATATCAGAACACACCGGCGCACTCAAACCGTTCCCCTGTCCCCGCGACGCCGGCGGGGCATCGCCGTGTCTACCGGCCCCCGCTCCCTGCCTCCCGAGGCCTCCGGGGCCGAGGCGCAAGCTCGGTGCCGGGCCTGCACCCGGGGGCGGCGCCCACCGCCCCGGCCACCAGAGAGTCCTCCGGGTCCCTCCGCACCACCATCGCTTCGGGCGGGCGCGAAAGCGCCTCCGGTCTGTAACATCCGCCGGCCCGCCGGGGCACATACTCTTGAAGGCGCGCGGAGCCCATGGCCCGGCGGCCCGAGGTGGCGACAGGCTCACAGTTCGGGGCCACCGGGCAGTCAGACACCGGAGCCAAGGTGAAAGCCCTCCGAACTGGGAACCTTGACATTGCGCCAGAGCTTCGAGGCAGGAGACCTGTCCCGCGGGCGAGCTCATCGGCAACTGCGGTTCCCGTCGCCGCTATCTGAGGCCGGGTTCGCGGTGCAGAGGTCGTCGCGCCGAGCTATCTGCCGATCCGGGGGTGCCGATGTCCCAGTCTGACCGACCGGCTCTGTCACCGACCGCGCTCGAGAGCGCCCTGCTGGTACTGGGGGCATACTTCCTGGCCACGGCCGGCTGCGGTTGGGCCGCGGCGCTGCCCCTCAGCGACACGGGCCTGTGGCTGCTGCGCGGCCTGCTGCCGCCGCTGGTCCTGGCCGCCGGGGCCTGCTGGGTCATCCGTCGGCACCGGCCGCCGGTCACGGTGCTGCGGCCCCGACCGGGGCTGATCGGCTTTCTGTTCTCGGCCCTGCTGCTGGGCGCCGGAGGGGGCATCTGGGCCGGCGCCACAAGCATCGATCTGCTGGCCGCCGGATTGCCGCAGGGGGCCCGGCTGCCGTGGGCCCTGGGCTGGGTCGGGCTGCTGGTACCCATCATCGAGGAGACCTACTTCCGGGGAGTGCTTCAGGCGGCGGTGATGAGGTTCGTCGGAGGGCAACGCCCGGACGGCGCCTGCAGCCCGGAATCCCGTGGCCCCAGGGCTTGGCTCGCCGTGGTGGCGGCCATTGGCGTTCCGGCCGTGGTCTTCGCCCTGGCCCACCTGGGCTCCCCGCAGACGCCGGTGCTGCTATTGATGGGCCTGGGGCTGGGGGTGCTTCAATACTGGTCGGGCTCGCTCGTGGTCCCGATCCTCGGGCACATGGCCTGGAACCTCGCCACCGTGTCCTACGGTCTGCATCCCGGCATGGGCGACCTGGCCATGCCCCTGGCTTTGCCCGGAGCGATGTGGCTTTCGATGTCGCTGCTGGTGCACTACAGGAGTGTGATGGGTCTTGGCCGCGCTACCCCCTGACTTCCGCGACCGCCGGGGCGACCGCGTCCTTCTCATCTGGGGCGGCCTGCCGTACTGGACGGTGGCCGACCGCCAGGCGGAGCGGTTGATCGACGCCCTGGTGGCCGGGAGCGGCCGGGCCGAGGCCCTGCAGAAAGTGGCGGGCGACCGGCCCGCGCCCGAAGTCGTCCGCGATGCCGCGAAGCTTCTGGCCTCTCTCAGGCGTGCCGGAGTCGTGGGCGGACGCCGACTGCCGCCCCCGAAGCAGCGGATCGAGAGCATCACCATCAATGTCACCAATCGCTGCAATCTGGCGTGCACCTTCTGCTACAACAGGGGAACGGCGGGGGGAACGGCGGGGGGAACGGCGGGGGGAACGGCGGGGGGAACGGCGGGGGGAACGGCGGGGGGAACGGCGGGGGGAA
>Ga0334884_1006351_pt1 | contig 10702 bp, 5 predicted proteins | sample GraSluR1_MG_7_FD_207215 | JGI IMG/M metagenome (GOLD analysis project Ga0334884, IMG submission 207215) | Sludge microbial communities from methane-producing bioreactor in Wageningen University, Netherlands - Granular Sludge_12_05 R1 | ecosystem: Engineered > Bioreactor > Anaerobic > Unclassified...
AAATCATATGCGCTGTCATCGGACAGACAATTCCTGGCATATGTTCACCGATTACCTGCATATGGGGTGCCTGCGGATGCCATGCGGCACATCTGGTTCCTCTACGATGTTTCAGCTACACCGGAAGAAAACAACCCACTGGAACAAGAAGGCGATGCCGGAAATGTGTCTGGTCTGCCTTTGTTTCCCTTTGCGAACCGCCAGGAAATGAGTTATAGCATTTGGGCAGATGAAACCGGATACATGATAACGTCACCCATTGTTTGGCATCCAGTCCGGCCAATGCTGGCGTTTATGGCGATGACCCATGAAGAGCTTGATGCCAAAGGGCGGTTTCAGGAAGTACTCCTGGTAACGCTGTACTGTGACAACATGGATAGGCCGTTGGACCCGGGTTCCTGGCACAGTAAAGTAGCAACATTTGAGCCACATTCCTTAATGGAGCCGGAGCAGTTTGCGTATACAGTAAAGAACAACTCTTTCGGCAGTATTACTTTTGATGCGCTTGTCTGGGAAGGCGATGAGGCCATTACAGGTGTGTTTGATAGCAGCACCCGCAGAATCCAGGGCTACGATCATATCACCGTGTCGCTACCGTAGGTTGTGTAAAAGCATGAGCGCACTGGAGCTTAGATGTAGAAAGCTGTCCCGTGTCTCGCATAGTCTAAGAAAAAATATTCTTGATACAGGTTCATTGCCTCACAATTTAAAAGTATTCCAAGCCCCTTGGCGGTCAGGGGCTGTCGGGTTGAGTCCTGAATTTGACCTTGTGTTTTTTTGCACACCTGACTGTTTGGAATAGTTTAGAATTGTGAGGCAATTTTTATGCTTGACTTACTGATGTAAAACAGATATGATAATTAAAAATAGGTGACACCCTTTTCTGGGTGTGCTGGAGATGGGTGCCATCCTCATCAGTATGGAGGTCTATAAAATGCGCACTATCTCTGCATCTTCTCGCTTTCCTTCCTTGTATCAGAGGTCTCTGTTCAGAATTCTGGTGTCTGGCACCTTACCACTACTCCTCTTGTTCATTTCCCTGCCTGTGGTAACCCAGGCCTTTTCAGATGAACAACAGGACACAAAAGCAAGTGCGATCCCTTCCGTTTCGGATGTTGAAGTCAGGGGGATGCAGAAAGGTGATTTCGTTGAGAATGAACGATATCGGATAACTTTGGCAACGGAGGTATTCACAAATGAATATGGGCGCAAAAGTGTGGAACTTGTAATTTCAGATTTCACTGATGGTACAGAATCACATGTTGTGCTGGCGTTAATGGAGTATCATCAGGCTTATATAGAAGAAATTCTGTTTGCTGTCGATGATCGCGCATTGGTGGTGTCGGAATTTGGCGGCAACGAAATCTTCATACTGGATTTGGCACGCAAAGAAGTCATAGATAAGGTATGGACACACAGTCAAAAATCATATGCGCTGTCACCAGACAGGCATTTACTCGCTTATGTCCATTTATTACCTGCTTATGGGGTGCCTGCAGATGCCATGCGGCACATCTGGTTCCTTTACGATGTTTCGGCTACACCAGAAGAAAATAACCCAATGGAACAGCGTGGTGATGCTGGAAATGTGTCTGGATTGCCCTTGTTTCCCTTTGCGAACCGCCAGGATATGAGTTATAGCATTTGGGCAGATGAAACCAGGTACATTATAATGTCACCCATTATTTGGCACCCAACCCGGCCCATGCTGGCGTTTATGGCGATGACCCATGAAGAGCTTGACGCCAAAGGACGTTTTCAGGAAGTGCTCCTGGTAACGCTGTATTGTGACAATCTGGATAGGCCGCTGGACCCGGGTTCCTGGCACAGTAAAGTGGCAACATTTGAGCCACATTCCTTAATGGAGCCGGAGCAATTTGAATATGTAGTGAAGCACAACTTTTTCGGCGGTATTGCTTTTGATGCGCTTGTCTGGGAAGGCGATGAGGCCATTACAGGCGTGTTCCATTGGCAGCATAGTAATCTCTTAGGTTACGATCAAATCACCGTGTCGCTGCCGTAGGTTGTGTAAAAGAATGAGCGCACTGGAGCTTAGATGCAGAAAGCTGTCTCGTGTCTCGCATTGTCTAAGATAAAATATTCTTGATACTGGTTCATTGCCTCACAATTTAAAAGTATTCCAAGCCCCTTGGCGGTCAGGGGCTGTCGGGTTGAATCCTGAATTCAGTCTTGTGTTTTTTTGCACACTCGGCTGTTTGGAATAGTTTAGAATTGTGAGGCAATTTGTAATATACCAACCGGTTCTTTTTTCTGCTACAATGTTCCCAGCATAAAGAATAATGACAATTTCACGCACAGGTATTGCACGGGTATGTATTTATAATTCAATCTTGTTTTCGGTCAACAGAGACACCCTGACAAGGAACCACTGCTCATGCCAGATATGAACCGCAGGCAGTTCATTGCCCGCAGTACAGGCGCGGCCGCTTTCGGCAGCATCGCCGCGTCCACGTTACACCCGCACTTTATGCCCCCTGCCACCGCACTGGACCTGCACATCGATACCGCAACCAAGGAGATGCCCGAGATGGATTTCGATATCCGCACTATACCCGATTTCTGCTCTCATGAACATTGGGGCAGCATCAATTCCATAGGTCCGGCACCGGAACAGAACGGGTTCCGCGCGGACACCACTGCTGGGGCACGCCCCACACGGGATACCTCGGTCTGGGACTTGTTGCTGGACCCCTATGCCGGAGGATGGATGTTTGCCGCTGGACGTAATCCGCATGCCGCGGCACGCACGGCCGGTGCCGCTTCCCTGGAGGAATGGTGGAATTCGAATCCCGAAGCCGCGTTGACGAGTTTTCAGGAGTCTGCGGCGCCATTGCTGTTGACGGGGGTATTTCAATGCACACGAAGGGGTATCGCGCATCTGTATGGCATCGACCTTGCCCGGTTTGATCTTGAAGAATGGCAACAGGTCGACAAGGAAGTTCGCACACGGTACGCGGACCTCTTTGCCTGGTATCGCACCGCGATGGCGCAAGCCCATTTCTCCGAACTTATCCGGCCCGTACACCCGGAATTTTATGTTCAATACGACACCGAGGCGGAAAAAGCGGAGGAGCTGGCTTTTACCAGCACCATCCTGCGTATTGATCCGCTCATGGCTCTGTGGCAAGCAGAAAGTCCCCGACGGGATGCCCTGGCACAAATCACCGGAATCGATCCGGTAGATGCTGCCACCTGGCGTGAATTTATCACGGCACTCCTGGACCTTGCCGCGGAAAACCACACCACCGGTATCAAGCAGCTTCAGGCATACTCCCGCTCCCTGCGGTATGAGCCGGTCGGCGATCGGGAAGTCACCTTTCGAGGTGACCTGAGTCAAGATGGCATCGTCGTGTTTCAGGACTGGGTCATGCATGAATGCTGCAAGCAAGCGCATGAACGCAACTGGCCTCACCAGGTGCATGTCGGCACACACAACCTGGGGGACTCCAACCCCATGCCGCTGGAAGACCTGTCACAGCGCTACCCCAACATGGATATTGTCATGCTGCATTGCTGGCCCTATTTACGCGAAGCAGGCTGGCTGGCAAAGCATCGGCCCAACATATACATCGACACCTGCTGGATGCCCGTACTCAACCCGGCATTTCTCCGGGAAGCCCTTACCATGTGGATAAACTATGTGCCTGCCCACAAGATCATGCTGGCCCACGACAGTACTTCCGTTGAAATGGCCACAGGCTCTTCTTTGTTCACCCGCGAGATTCTGGCCGAAGCGCTGACCAGTCAGCAGCAGGCATTGCAACTGCCCTCCGCAGTACTCCACACCGTCGCAGCCGACATGCTTCAAAACAACGCAGTACGGGTCTATGGCATCGGAGAACAATTCAAAGTATAAAGGACAGCGTGCAATCTGGGAAGTTTCTGCATATTGTGATTAATCCTCTGAATTCAATGCAGAATCCATCTGTTTTTTAACTTATAAACCAGAATTGGAATGACAAGCATGTACCTCACTGTTTGAAACAAGAAACACAAAACGTTTTTTGTTCATCCATCGAGGTTTTTCAATGCACGATTCTAGTTCACAAAATCATAAATACACCAATGCGCTTATAAACGAAACCAGCCCTTATCTGCTTCAACATGCACACAACCCGGTACAGTGGTATCCCTGGGGCGACGATGCATTGGAGAAAGCAAGAAAAGAAGACAAGCCAATCTTTCTATCCATAGGCTATTCAGCTTGCCATTGGTGCCATGTCATGGAACGGGAATCTTTTGAGAATGAAGCGATTGCCGCAATATTAAATCAGCATTTTGTGAGTATAAAAATCGACAGGGAAGAACGTCCTGACCTGGATGAAATCTACATGTCGGCTACAGTAGCACAAAGCGGGTCTGGTGGTTGGCCGATGAGTGTGTTTATCACACCGGATTTGAAACCTTTTTTTTGTGGCACCTACTTTCCACCGGAAAATTGGCACGGCCGTCCCGGATTTACAGCCGTCTTAAATCATATTATTTCTATCTGGAATGATCAGCGAGAAGATGTGTTAAAAACAGCCGAAATCATGACGGAATATTTATCCAGGCATCATGTTTCACAAAACACCAATGCCGGCGATATTGATGATCGTCCCCTGGTAGCAGCAGTTCAGCAGCTACAGGAAAATTATGATGCTGCGACAGGAGGCTGGGGAAACGCGCCAAAATTTCCTGCAAGTGCGACAATTTCCTTACTGCTGCGCATGTATAGCACAGGTGCGGGCGAGCATCTGCTGGACATGGCAACGCATACCCTGGACTGTATGGCTTTGGGTGGCATATACGATCAATTGGGTGGAGGATTCCATCGCTATTCCGTAGATGACCAGTGGCTGGTGCCGCATTTCGAGAAAATGCTGTATGACAATGCACAGTTGGCCGATGTGTATATAGAAGCATATCAGCTCACTGGAACCGAATTATATAAACGAATTGCAATAGAAACACTAGATTATGTACTGCATGATATGCGCCATCCCGATGGGCCATTCTTTTCTGCTGAAGATGCCGACAGCGAAGGACAAGAAGGGTCGTTCTATGTCTGGACCCTGGAAGAAATTCAAAATATTCTTGGTATGGACGCGAGCGAATTATTTTGCAGGATATATAATGTCCAGGCTGATGGAAACTTCAGTTCTCATGAGCCTTACCATAGTAAAAAAAACATACTCCATCTGCAACAATCCTTTTATGAACATGCTGAAAACCTGGGCATTACCGAAGAAAATCTCAGGAGCAAAATCAAAGACATGCAAAACAAATTGCTGTCTTTCCGTGTCAACCGTGTACGACCTGGCCTAGATGATAAAATTCTGACATCCTGGAATGGGCTGATGATTTCTGCCCTGTCCAAAGGTGCGCGAGTTTTACAAAACCCAAAGTACAGTAATGCTGCTGCCGATGCTGCAGATTTCATATGGAAGCATATGCGGCGTGATGATGGCACCTTATTGCGTACTCATCGTGGTGGTAAAAGTCACTTGGAAGGATATCTCGACGATTATGCATTCTATGGTCTGGGGCTATTGGACTTGTATGAAACCACCCTGGAAACCCATTGGCTCGACAAGTCAATAGAAGTGGCAGAAAACATGTTGGCGCAATTTGTGGACAATGATAGAGCCAGCTTTTATTTTACAGCGCCAACCCATAAACACTTGTTAGTCAGGACACGGCCAACATTTGATGGCGCGGAACCATCAGGGAATTCGATGGCGGCGTCTCTGTTGTATCGCTTGGGCCGTCTGATCGACCATTCCGATTGGGTAGCGTTAAGTCAACGTGTCATAGAAAAACAATATGAATTACTCATCCAAGCGCCAACAGCATTTTGCCGCATGCTCTGTCTGCTGCATACCCTGTTGCAGACTCCTCTGGAAATCGCTCTGTTGGGGCCACGTGAATCGGATACGTTACAGGCCATGGTAGATGTTGTCTCAAAATTTTTTATACCACACAGGCAACTTGCCCGAGTTGATGCCGCAGAGGCAGAAACATTAAATCGTTTTCACTGGATACCCGATGCATCTATCAATAATGGCGAAGCGGAAGCAAGAGTATGTCATAATTACGTCTGTGATCTGCCGGTGAATACACCTGAAGCTTTGCATGCTCTGTTGGCCGCAATAGGTAAAAATAGATGAAATTGAAGTAACATTGCGGTCGGGCTTGAAACAAAGCGCAATGTGTTTACAGTCATATCAAAAGCGCATTAACAATAACGACGTTCGCTTTATTGACGAACACTGCTGCATAGCATGAAGGAATTAGAATAAATGACGACACCCAAGGGAATTTCATTACTGTTTACTATATTATTTGCACTGGCCTTACCAGCTTTTGCGCAGTTCGGTATGGCTGGTCCTGATATTGAATATGAGGTTGTCCAGGAAACAGATGCTGTTCCTGCTGGCAGTGAGGTGCGCTTGCTGTTCACGTTTACCTTGGATGATCGTTGGCACGTAAATGCGCATGTGCCACTGGAACCATTTTTAATTCCAACCGTACTGAGTTTTGAAGACGATGAACGGTACACAGTAACGTCAATCGTATATCCTGAACACAAGTTGTATACATTCGATTTCTCTGATGTACCCCTGGCCGTTTATGAAGAAGTTTTTTATATTGGTGCGGTATTGGAATTACAGGATGACCTGGAACCTGGCGAAGTAATCTTGAATGGGCAAATTCGCTATCAGGCATGCGATGATACGCAATGTGCTCCCCCCCGCACCAAAGAATTGGAAATACCATTAATTATTGCTGATGCGGAGCATTCCCCGACATTACAACATCAGGATTTGTTTGCAACCTTGGACTGGGAACAGGAATTTGATGCGGACACTTTGGCAACAACCGGTACCCCATCGGAAGAACTGCTTGCGACTTGGCAAGTTAGTGAAAACTGGCAGGAACTGGCGGATGAATTCAGCATAGCAGGTCAAATCGGATATGTAGGCAAGCAGGAGTTTATCGATTTCATCGGGCGAACGGAATCCGGTGAAGGGATGCAAGACCGATTCACACTTGCAGGAAGAAGCTGGTACCTCGTGTTGGCAGTCATCCTGGTTGGTGGATTGCTCCTGAACTTAACACCTTGTGTATTACCCCTGATTCCAATCAACATTGCCATCATCGGTGCTGGCGCTCGCGCAGGTTCACGTGGTCGTGGGTTCGCATTGGGTTCTGCATATGGGTTGGGCATTTCCTTCGTGTATGGCATGCTGGGGCTGGTTGTAGTGCTGGGTGTATCCAGTGCATTTGGGAGTATCAATGCTTCACCCTGGTTTAATGGGGGTATTGCCATACTGTTTGTAGTATTGGCATTGGCCATGTTCGATATTATCTATATCGATTTCTCCAAATACCAATCAAAAATCGGGATCAGAAGTAACCAGAACGGCAGTTTTGCTGTGGCACTAGCTATGGGTTGCATCTCGGCCCTGCTGGCCGGTGCCTGCGTAGCGCCTGTAGTAATTTCCACCATTGTCTATTCGCAAGACCTCTATGCGGAAGGTGTGGGCATTGCCCTGGCTCTGCCATTTATGCTTGGAGTCGGCATGGCATTGCCCTGGCCATTTGCAGGTGCTGGTTTGTCGTTCCTGCCCAAACCGGGCATGTGGATGGTTCGTGTCAAGCAGGCATTTGGCGTATTCATTCTTATGTTTGCAGCCTATTACGGCTTTCTGGCTTGGAGTATATATGATGAAAGAAATGTCGACCCGGCGGCGGTTGCGGCAAGCGTAAGTGCAGCAAAAGATGATGGGTGGATAACATCACTCGAAGATGGTTTGGCACTTGCCAAAGCAGAAAATCGTCCCGTAATGCTTGACTTCTGGGCGACATGGTGCAAAAACTGTCTGGTCATGAACAATACTGTATTGAAAGATGAAGAAGTGCTTGAAGCCATGAGCAACTTTGTCTTAATCAAGTATCAGGCAGAAGAGCCGAACCGGGCACCGATTAATGAAGTGTGGGAATACTATAATTTGATAGGGCTGCCAACATACCTGGTGCTACATCCAGATGGCTACCTCACCGAAAGCGAATCAACCTTATAGAATTCGTCGCTGATGTATAGAAAAGGCATAAAATGACCAGAGTTAGTTCTTTGTCTTATGCTGCATGACGCAATATAAACCAAGCTGTTCACAATAACAACAACAGCTATAAAAGACTGCCACGTTTGCGGTATGCCAAGGGTGAAGTGCCTGTCATCTTTTTGAACAACTTTGAAAAATAGTACTGATCGTCAATGCCTACATTTCTTCCTACTTCTGCTACCAACAGTCGGGAGGTACGTAACAAACGACAGGCTTGTTCAATGCGATAGCTTTGTATCCACTGATTCGGTGTACAGTTCAGATTCCGACGGAACATTCTCGTTACTGTAGACGCACTTTTTCCACTGAATTGCGACAATTCATCCAGGCTGAGCGGACGTGTGACATGATCACGCACATATTGCATAATCTGTTGCAATTCACCTGGAATCGACTTAACATTGTTTGCTGTCGGCTCCAGTGCATTATGCAGTTCTTCTACCAGCAACTGCGCAAGGTAACGTGATTGCCAATCCCCAGGATTGTTTCGCAGAAACAAGTGTAAAATATATTCTATCAAATACCCCAGCGCACCACTCCATGAAATGACACCATTGTGTACCTGATCTCCTAAAAATAACTCTCGATCCCGTCGCCAAGGCAAACCGAACAACTCACTTTCAGGAAAATGAGCTACCTGATATACAATATCATGGTTATAGTCGTGGTCTGGAATAATGTGAATGGCAGCGATCATGAATGGATCGTGGCGGTCTGCCTGATACGATACGGTATGTCCCCACGGTAACATCAGAAAATGATCTGGAGTAAGCGTATAGTTTACCTTGTTGGCCCGCACTACACCTCGACCGGATTTACACCACATGAACATACGACTGTGTACTTCCGGGTAATGTATACGATCATTGCTACCAAATTGGAACGCATTGGCATACACCACTGCTGCTCGATGGTCTGTTGTTAACAAATTATAGGATAGTTGCATTACACTCAATGACTTAATAGCGCAAAATTTGTTGGTTTAAGAAAAATAATTCCTTCGAATCTGAATATTATACTGGATTTATTCTACAAAAACTAAAAAATATCCAATTCGTGTGATAAGCTTTAAAAACATATTATGTACGCTGGGAGTCTTGCCTCCAAATATTCTGACAGGTCTTGTACTGTAGTTACATCAAAAGTGATTACCTCCCAATCAGATACTGCACACAACTTTATACTGTTTATTAATTCTGACATGGTCAGCACTCACTTGATTTCACAGTAAGCATTCGACTTGCACAAAGCCTCCCTGAGCCGATTCAAATTTTCATTACCTGCTTCTCTGCTCAAAGTTTATATCTCGAAATAATTCTACTTGCAACCAGTTATTGAATCTGCCATTTTACAAAATGAGCACCTCAACAAGAAGAAAACAAATGAAGTGTCATCGTAAGGGTTTAACCTTAATCAAACTGTTGGTGGTGGTAATTGCCATCATCGGTATTCTTCACATTATCTTGCACCCGGCGCTTGCCAGTGCCTGAGAAACTGCGCGTCGTGCCACATATGCCAACAAACTCAAGCAACGAGGCTTGATTATGAAAATGTACCGTGGTGAAAATAATAGCGTCTTTCCCCCACGCTTCAAAAGGGTAGATGCGAACTGATTCTCATCCGCAGAATCCATATATCCAGATTACTGGAATGGTTATGCAATTGCGCTGTGCTCATCAGATTCGCATGCCCTGCACTCCAGAACCCAAATGATTGTACCACCAGGTGAGCCAATGGATGTTTTCGAACGTACAGCAGCACGCATAAACATTTCAGAAGAAGAGCATTTTTTAAAATCTTCACCATTTAGATGAACTGCAAATACACACCATTCAAGGCCCATTGTTATACTGAAAACAACATTATTCCGTACTGTACATTAACAATTCATAACCTGTCAGTAGCATTATCGATTGGATTTAAACCGCTCTGTTACAGAACCTATCCCCTGGCATTTTCCGCATATTGCAATCCACTGTTTGTTTGCTATATAACCTATTAATTCCTGCCATGATTAACTAACAGACCCGTTTGAAATGACAGGAATGCTTTCGTCATTAGTTCGAACGTACCAGTTTATAAAAGTATACTGGCACCACAGGTGCCAAGAAAGGGGAATCGTCATGTATAAGACAATTATCGTTTTAGTAACCGGACTGCTAATAACAGTCACGCCAGGACTGGCCTGGAGTTTGCAAATTACCGAAGGGCTCACCCACAACCAGGTTGTCCAATGTGATCACGAGACCGAGTCTGCCAATATTCAATTAGGTGGTAATTCGGTTGTCGCAGGCACATTGCAAGCCCGTGTGATGGCCAGCCAACATGAAGTACTGCCACGTCAAACATTGACCACCATTTCAAGCGACAACTGGAACGCCACGATAGAAAATGTGCCGGTTGGCGGTCCTTATCGTATTGATTTATTTGTAGTTGACGAAGAGGAGAATGACATCGCAGAGACCAGTGTCCACCAAGTGTTGGTGGGCGACCTGTGGATTCTGGCTGGACAATCAAACATGCAGGGTGTGGGTAACAAACGTGATGTGGAAACGCCACACCCGCAAGTGCAT
>Ga0334884_1006357_pt1 | contig 10693 bp, 10 predicted proteins | sample GraSluR1_MG_7_FD_207215 | JGI IMG/M metagenome (GOLD analysis project Ga0334884, IMG submission 207215) | Sludge microbial communities from methane-producing bioreactor in Wageningen University, Netherlands - Granular Sludge_12_05 R1 | ecosystem: Engineered > Bioreactor > Anaerobic >...
ACTCTGGATGATGAAACGATAGGGATGTTAGCTGAGTTAAAGGCGCAACAGAATAAAAACAAAAAAGTTGTATCCATAGAAAAAGAAAAGAGCTTGGTATTCCAAACTCAAAATGGTATTTCTGTTCGGTATAGCTCGATCCAAAAAACCTGGAAGTATGTGCTGAAAAAATCAAACTTACACTATATTCGCATCCATGATATTAGGCATAGCGTCATAACGCTTTTACTTAACAAAGGCGTTCCAGTTATCCAGGTCGCTGCGTTAGTTGGGCAGGATGTTAACACTACGACTGGCAAATATGCTCACAAACTAAAGGTTAGCGATTCTCTCCATTTTTGATAGAGGAACATCAAATGGAGCACCAGTTCTATGAAAAAGCGAATATAACGGGAATTCAGGCAGGTGGTCAATAAGTTCGAATCTTATACGGCCCACCATATAAGACAGCTTGAAGTCCCGATATATCGGGACTTTTAAGTTTTTCTGATAAGATATTACGGGCAGTCCTTTTTCGTAGCACGCTAAAATATAGCCGTTTATTGATAAGCAGATGTGAATATGAGGAACATGGACGGAAAATTAAAACCACACCACCAGAACCTTCACTTTGGCCTTGGGACAGGAATTAATAAATTGGCGGCGAAGTACATGAGGAGAAGATTGGTTTTCAGAGGCATGAGAAAGAAAATGCCAATATCGGCGGAGTAAGTTGAATCATGACAAATAACGGAGGAAAGGCAATGAAATACCTGGTGATAGGAGCCGGTGGTACCGGTGGAAGTATCGGGGCATTTATGACCGAAGCGGGCAAAGATGTAACAGTAATTGCCCGTGGACAGCATTTAAAGGCCATACAGGAGAATGGTTTGCAGATGGAGACTACAATAAAAGGCAATTACACCGTTTATCCCATGCAGGCCTGGGATATGGAGCATTATCATGAACAGCCGGATGTAATTTTCAACTGTGTGAAAGGTTATTCCCTGGAGGAGACCATTCCTTTTATTAAAAGAGTGGCTCATAAAGATACGGTAGTGATCCCTATACTGAACATCTACGGTACCGGGGGCAGGATGCAGGAACTGCTGCCCCATCTACTGGTTACAGATGGATGTATCTACATAGCTGCTGAGATTAAAGAGCCCGGCACTATCCTGCAAAAAGGGAATATTTTTCGGGTGGTATATGGAGTCAGAAAGCCGGAGGAGTACCGCCCGGTTCTGGAACAGGTAGCTGCTGATTTGCAAGACAGCGCCATCACCGCTGTACTATCAGATGATATCAGGCGAGATGCGCTGCAGAAATTTACCTTTGTGTCCGCGATGGGTGCCTGCGGGGTATATTACGATATCAATGCCGGAGCAGCTCAGCAGGAAGGAAAAGAAAGGGATACATTTATTACCCTTATGCACGAGATCGAGGCATTGGCAGAGGCTATGGGCATCCACCTTGCTGTCGATATAGTGAAAACCAACCTGGCAATCCTGGATAATCTGTCTCCTGCGGCTAATGCTTCCCTGCAGAGGGATTTAAAACAAGGGAAGGATTCTGAGCTGGACGGCCTCGTTTTTGAAGTAGTGCGTCTAGGCAGAAAATATGGTGTGCAGCTCCCCACTTATGAGATGATGGCAGAAAAACTAGGATTTAAAGACTGAACTTGACTGACTTCCGGTATTCACCCGGAAACGGCCTTGGTATTTCTTGAATAAGGCTGTAAATACGGAAAGGTCTCTGTGCTCTTCTGCATAAATGCCCCTTGATCTATATCTACTCCCAGAATGGTTGACAGCGACTAATTCTGGAATATTATTTCTGTTGAATTTTTTGCCAGGAGTGCTATTATATTTTTTGGTTTTATTTTTTAGTAAAATATATATATAGCATATTTGTTGAATCGAGGAGGACTTGTACAGATGTTGACGAGCAAACTGCGTTGGTTCTTAATAATGGTGGCAATAGCTGTAATATTCTTGCTCCCTATCGTAAAATACAATCCCTATTTATCGGTTGCTCTTTGGTTTATAGGTTTGGGTGTGATTATTATGGCATTTATCCAATCCTTGCTCAATCAAATCAAATTCACCAGGATGCATTAAAGCCCCGCAAATCCAAAGCAGAGTAATACATACTTGAACGGTAATTCAGGCAGGCCAGGCAGGCCTGCTTTTTTACTGAAAAAATGCCGTAAATAGCAGTATTTTCAAGGCTTGTATGATTGAATAATGATTTTCCGGCAAACATATAATATATTAACTTTTCAATGGAGGCCGGATTATGATTTACGAATTTAAGGTAGCAACGGCCCATAATACCAATAGTTTTCTACAAGAGTTGGATAATCGTTTGAGATGGATCAAGCAGAGGGGATATGAATTAAAGATAGAGATCAATCTCCTGCCTTCCTCAGGATATCCGACGGGTGTTAAGCTTTTATCTTTTTTCCTTCATGGAAGTGAGGGGCAGGATTCTACCTTTAGGAACGAAGATATCATTTATATATTCAAGCACCAGATGGCAGAGGTATTAGCAGAGCATATAGTCAACGACTGGGAATCAAGACTGATTTGGAGGGAAATAAGCAAAACATACCGCAAATTCAGTCCCGATGATAAACAATCGCTCTATATCAAATCAGATGATTTCTTGAGCCGTTGTCATAACAATGAAAGCATGAATATGCTGATGAACTTCGGCCGAAAAAATCGGATTTCTCATCGCCTGTTGGAGCATATCAACCAGAGTGAGTTCCTGGTGGTGGAAGGATTTATCAACTTCTGCCTGCGTGACTATCTTACCGAGATTAAGTTTGCCGTGGAGGTAGCGGCAGAAGAATTAAAAAATGAAAAAGAATATAATGATTTTGTTAATCTGTTAAGATATTTTGTGGATACTCAGGCTCCGCGGGTAAAAGAGGTAAATCTCTTGCTGGGCCATAACGGTCTGTTTTATCTGTGGGATCATACCGGCTGCAAGATCGAGGAGCAGTACATGCAGCATTACCTGGACGATTTGCTGCTGGATGACGTCAGCCTGGATGACCTGCTGGTCAGTATTTTGATTACTATTGCTCCCCGGAAGATAATAATTCACAATGCGGCGGAACTTCCCCGCAATGAATCAATGGAGATTATAAAAAAGGTATTTGAGGATAAGATTGTGTTCTGCCGCGGCTGTAAAAAATGTTCTCGTTATCTGTGCGAAATAGAGCCAGGCGGTAAAGGCAAATAACCCCCACTCCATCAGTCTCTGCCCCCCTGCCGGTCAGGGGGGATTCCTTTTTGTCCCCAGTTAGCAGATACAAGAATTTGCGGTAATTGTCAAAGTTTGATATATTTTTCGTAATAGAAAAATAGGGGATCAAAATGTATCAATTAATAGCTGTTCCAATCATCAGTGCTTTTATTGGCTATGTAACCAATGTGGTAGCCATTAAACTGCTTTTCTGGCCGAAACAGCCGGTAAACTGCGGGTTGTTTGAATTGTATGGAGTGCTGCCCAAGCGCCGGGGGGATATTGCCGACAGTATTGGAGCCATTGTAGAAAATCAGCTTTTGTCCCTGGATGATATATTTTCCAGAATTGATACCCCCGAGGTTCGCGAAACTCTGGTTAACCGGATAATGGAGATAATCAAAACCAGGGTAGCGAGTGCTGTTCCTGGTTTTGTTCCCGGTAAAATAGCCAACATGGTAGGCAGCAGCGTGGATCGGGTTCTGCGCCAGGAAGCAGAAGAGATTATCCGGCAGGTGATGAGAGCCAGCCAGGCTTATTTAAACGAAGAAATTCATATTAAGAAGATAGTGGAAGACAAGATAAATGAACTGGATATTCAGCAGTTGGAGGATATGGTAAGAAAGGTCTCATCCACCGAGTTAAGATTTATAGAGATACTGGGGGGAGTCCTGGGATTTATGATAGGAATCATCCAGATTACTATTCTGCTGTTATTTCCTCTTTAAGATTATGATGTGTTCAGGAGGTAAAAGAGATGGTGGCAATTAAATTAAAAGATGGCGGGCAGAGAGAGTACCCGAAGGGCATCAGTCTGCTGCAGGTGGCGGAAGATATCAGCAAAAAGCTGGCCCAAAATGCGGTAGTGGCTAAATTCAATGGGCAGTTAAGGGATCTCAATACTGAGATTACCCAAGATGGCATGTTGGAACTGCTTGACTTCAATGAAACTGAAGCTATGGATGTTTATCGGCATTCTTCGTCTCATGTTATGGCCCAGGCTGTTCAGAGACTGTGGCCGGAAACCCGGCTAGCTATAGGGCCGGCCATTGACAAGGGTTTTTATTATGATTTTGATAGTGAACATATCTTTACCCCTGATGATTTCAAAGATATCGAAGAAGAGATGAACCAGATAATCAAGGCCGATTACCCCATAGTGAGAAGAGAACTCAGCCGGGAGGAGGCTATGGAGTTCTTTCGGGAGCGTAATGAAACGTATAAGGTGGAACTGATTCAGGACCTGCCGGAAGACGCGGTTATAAGTCTTTACCAGCAGGGAGAGTTTGTTGACTTATGTGCCGGACCTCATGTACCCTCTACCGGCAGGCTGAAGGCGATAAAACTGATGAGCCTGGCCGGTGCTTACTGGAGGGGCAGTGAGGCTAACCAGATGCTGCAAAGGATATATGCTACTTCCTTCCCCAAAAAGAGCATGCTGGATGACTACCTGCATAAACTGGAGGAGGCTAAAAGACGAGACCATCGTCGTTTGGGCCGGGAGTTGGGTTTATTTGTGGTTCTCGATGAAGGCCCGGGTTTTCCGTTTTTTCTGCCCCGGGGAATGATATTGCGCAATGAACTGGAAAAGTTCTGGCGGGAAGAGCATGCCCGGGCCGGTTACCAGGAAATCAGGACTCCTATCATACTTAACCGCCAGTTATGGGAGCAGTCAGGACACTGGGACCACTATAAAGAAAACATGTACTTTACTAAGATAGATGAGGCCGATTATGCCGTCAAACCGATGAATTGTCCCGGGGGGATGCTTGTCTACAAGCAGGGCATTCACAGCTATCGTGATCTGCCCCTGAGAATGGGCGAGATGGGCCTGGTCCACCGGCATGAGATGTCAGGAGTATTGCACGGCCTAATGCGGGTAAGAGCCTTTACCCAGGATGATGCCCATATCTTTATGCTGCCGGAGCAGGTAATTGATGAGATTAAAGGAGTTATTGATCTGGTGGATCGTTTTTACTCTTTATTTGGGTTTCCTTACCATGTAGAGGTTTCTACCCGGCCGGAAAAGGCTATGGGTTCTGAGGAAATGTGGGAGGTGGCCACCAATGCCCTGCAGCAGGCTCTGGAAGAAAAGGGCATGAAGTACCGGATTAATGAGGGAGATGGAGCTTTTTACGGTCCCAAGATAGATTTCCATCTGCAGGATTCTCTGGATCGGACCTGGCAGTGCGGGACGATCCAACTGGATTTCCAGATGCCGGAGAAGTTTGATTTGGTTTATGTAGGGGAAGACGGGGAAAAGCACCGGCCGGTCATGGTGCACCGGGTAATCTATGGCAGTATTGAACGTTTTATCGGTATACTGACTGAACATTTCGCGGGAGCATTCCCGGCCTGGCTGGCACCGGTACAAGTAAGGGTACTGCCGATTACTGACCGCAATCATGAATATGCCATGCAGGTGGCAGAAGAGCTGAAGGCCGAGGGAATCAGGGCTGAGGCCGACCTGCGCAGCGAGAAAACCGGCTATAAGATAAGAGAGGGACAGATGCAGAAGATACCTTATCTGCTTATCATAGGGGATAAAGAAGTAGAAGCCGGTACGGTAGCAGTACGGCATCGTCGGGAAGGCGACCTGGGGCCGGCCAGCAGGGCTGATTTTAGGGATCGGCTGTTGGCAGAAATCCGGGAAAAGCTGAATAGATAGCATTGCATCTGCCCATTATTTGTGCTATACTCCTAAATGTACTAAGCAGGAGCTTGGCTTCTCACCTTGCGGCGCAGGCTGTCAGGTAATGATTTAACTCGGACCAGGGTGTATGGCAGGTAGTATATGATTTTGGCCGATGGTTAATGATTTGGAAGCAGGCTTTGCAGCCTGCTTTTATATTTTTCGGGAGGTGAACTTCTTATCAGCAAGGATTGGAGAGTTAACGAGGAAATTCGAGCAAGGGAAGTCCGGCTAATCAGCGAAACGGGCGAGCAGTTGGGGATTGTTCCGTTTCGTGAAGCGCTGGAATTGTCCGAACAAAAACAGCTGGATCTGGTGGAGATAGCTCCATCTGCCAAGCCGCCAGTTTGCCGGTTGATGGATTATGGGAAATTCAAATTTGAGCAAAGCAAAAGGGAAAAGGAATCCCGTAAAAAGCAAAAGATTGTTTCGGTCAAAGAAGTAAAGATGCGTCCTAATATCGAGGAACACGATTTCCAGGTGAAAGCAAAAAATGCCAGGAAGTTTCTCGGCGCCGGGGATAAAGTCAAAGTAACGATTATGTTCCGGGGGCGGCAGATTACTCATCCTGAACTAGGCGAGCGTCTATGCATAAAACTGGCCGAACAGTTGTCGGATATTTCCTCGGTTGAAAAACATCCAAAAATTGAGGGAAGAAATATGGTATCTATACTGGTGCCCAGACTGGAGCCCGAGAAGAGCAAAAAGGAGGAAGAAACTGATGCCTAAAATGAAAACCCATCGCGGGGCTGCCAAGAGATTTAAGAAAACCGGCAGTGGTAAAATAAAAAGAGCCAAAGCTTATGCCAGCCATCTTTTAGGGGGAAAGAGTCCCAAGAGAAAAAGAAAACTGCGTAAATCTGGCCTGGTAAGCGAGCAGGAAAACAAACGCATTTCCAATTTGATTCAGTAAATTATAGTGGGAGGTTGTTACGATGCCAAGGGTTAAACGTGGCGTGACTTCACATAGAAGACACAAAAAGATTTTAAAGATGGCCAAAGGTTACCGGGGGGCCAAATCCAAGCTTTACCGGGTGGCGAATCAGCAGGTAATGAAATCCGGTCAATATGCCTATATCCATCGGAAGCTGAAGAAGCGGGACTTTCGCAAACTATGGATAGCACGTATAAACGCAGCGGCCAGGAACAATGGTACTACTTACAGCAGGATGGTACACGGATTGAAGGTGGCCGGGGTAGATATTAACCGGAAAATGCTGGCCGAATTAGCTGTCAGCGATCCGCAGGGCTTTACCAAACTGGCCGAACTTGCCAAAAGCGCGGCAAATAATTAATAGTTCGCAAAAAAAGTATGGTAACCACCATACTTTTTATTTTAACCAGGGTGGTTGAGAGGATGAAGGAAATAAAGTCCAGGGATAATCAAAAAATTCGTGATGCTGCCCGTCTTAAGGAGCAGAAGTACCGGCATCGGGAACAGATGTTTCTCATAGAAGGCCGGATAATGTTTTCTGAAGCCATAGAGGCGGAGCAGGAGTTGCTTCGCGTATTTGTAGACAAGGCGGGAGCAGAGCGTTACCTGGATGAATATAGGAAGAGTCGGGGCGTTGAGTGGATAAAGGTTGATTCGGCCTTGATCAGGTATATATGTGACACTCAGACTCCTCAGGGCATAGTGGCCGTAGCCAGGATTCCACAGTGGGATTTAAACGGGTTGCTGCAGGAAAAAGGATTGTGGCTGTATCTGGATGGGATTGCCGATCCTGGCAATATGGGTACCATTCTCCGTACAGCCTGGGCTTTTGGAGTGAATGGGGTGATGTTGAGCCCGGGGTGTGTTGACCCATTGAATCCCAAAGTGGTCAGATCCACCATGGGGGCAGTATTCAACCTGCCGGTATCAGTTGATGTATCGGCTGAGAATTTGAGCAGGATAAAGGAACATGGATATAGACTGCTGGCCAGTTCCCTGCAAGGTGATATTGAATTGAAAGACCTGGACTTATCCGGCTCGGTTATTGTAGTTATTGGCAGTGAAGCCCGGGGCGTAAGCAGCCGAATAGTTAATATCGCGGATAGCTCTTTTAAAATTCCAATAAATACTCGGGTTGATTCTTTAAATGCAGGTGTAGCCTGTGGTATAATTGTTTATGAAGCAGGTAAACAAAGAGGAAGCGGTAACTTGTATCACCAGTGCTGATATTTTCTGGAATGACTGAAGTCATGGCAATGAGAGTGGAGGGTGAACCCATGATGATAGCTCAGGCGGATTTTTACTGGCAGCTATTCGAAACATCTGGATGCATCGCCTATTATCTATTGTATAGAATGATAGTTACCCAATAGTAATATACTAAATGCTATGAACAGGACAAGTAAACTGTGGCATAATATCCCATCAGGGAGGGTGTATCAGCGACTGGAAGTACAGCCAGGGATTGCGCAGGAGAATTCACCTGGGAGCAGTGGATTGAAACAGCAGTAGGTTTTACCGGTTGCCGCCGTTAAAGGTAATGAGTGAATCAGGCCTAGCCTGATTAATTTGGGTGGTACCACGGAACATGGCTTTCGTCCCTTGGGGACAAAGCTTTTTTTATTTTCTGCCAGGAAGGATGTTGAAGCATGTTGAGCAAATTACAGGAAATCAAGGATCGGGCCGAGGCAATGCTGCAGGAGGCAGCCAGTATCGAAAAACTGAACGATTTGAGAGTTAGAACCTTGGGCCGAAAGGGAGAAATTACCTTGCTGCTCAGATCCCTGAAAGAATTGAGCCCGGAAGAAAAAGCTGCCCTGGGTCAGGCGGCCAATCAGTTTAAAACCCAATTGGAAGATATGATCAGCAAGAAAACTGAAGAGTTGAAACAGCTGGAACTGCAGCAACGGCTTGAAGCGGAGATAATCGATGTTACCTTGCCCGGGCTGCCGTTAATGAGAGGCAGCAAGCACCCTTTAACCCGGATTTATGAAGAAATAAGGGATATTTTCATCGGCATGGGATTTAATGTAGCGGAGGGGCCCGAGATAGAACTGGATTATTACAACTTCGAAGCCCTTAATATGCCCCGAAACCATCCCGCCCGGGATATGCAGGATACTTTTTATATCAATGAAGATGTAGTCCTGCGCACCCATACCTCGCCGGTTCAGGTGCGCACCATGGAAAAGCTGGCTCCCGGGCTGCCGGTGAGAATAATTGTCCCGGGCAAAGTGTATCGCAAGGATGATGATGCCACCCATTCACCCATGTTCCAGCAGGTTGAAGGCCTGGTGCTGGACAGCAGAATCACTCTGGCCGATTTGAAGGGCACCTTGATGAAATTTGCCCGGGAGATGTTTGATGAGGATTTAAAGGTGCGGTTCAGGCCCAGCTATTTCCCCTTCACGGAACCCAGTGCGGAGATGGATATTTCCTGTGTCATGTGCAAGGGAGCAGGATGCAGAGTTTGTTCCCAGACTGGCTGGCTGGAGATTTTAGGTTCAGGAATGGTAAACCCCAGAGTGCTGGAATACGGCGGCTATGATCCGGAAAAAGTAACCGGATTTGCATTTGGCATGGGTATTGAAAGGATTGCCATGCTCAAATACGGCATTAACGATCTGCGTTTATTCTTTGACAATGACCGCAGATTCTTAAGGCAGTTTTAGGAGGTAGGAGTATGGGAGTATCAATTAACTGGCTGAATAAATATGTGGATATAGATTGGACCCCGGAGGAACTGGCTCATCGGCTGACAATGGCCGGAATAGCCATCGAGGGGGTTGAAGAAGCAGGTTCCGATTCTATCCTGGAGCTGGATTTGACCCCGAACCGGGGTGATTGCCTGGGCTTGATAAATCTGGCCCGGGAGGTATCGGCCCTGAACGGCAAGGAACTGAGGATACCCTCGGCAGATCTGGCGGAAAACCGGGAGAATATCGATGACTATATAAAAGTTGAAATAGCCGCGCCTGATCTGTGTCCCCGCTATGCGGCCCGGGTGGTAAAAAACGTAGAAGTGAAACCATCACCGGAATGGATGCAAAATGCTCTTGTGAGTGCCGGCATTCGTCCCATAAGCAATATTGTAGATGTGACCAACTATGTGATGCTGGAAACCAACCAGCCTTTGCATGCCTTCGATTATGATTTGCTGAGCAAAGAGAAAAGGATACTAGTTCGCCGGGCAGAATATCAGGAGAATTTAACCACACTGGATGGAACGGAAAGGGAATTGGACCTGGACAGTCTGGTAATAACTGATGGGATCAGACCGGTTGCCCTAGCTGGAATTATGGGCGGTTTGAATACCGAAATAAGAGATCATACCCGGATGGTTTTGATCGAGTCAGCCAATTTCCTTAACACCAATATCCGAAGGACTTCGAAGAAACAAGGTTTAAAGAGCGATTCGTCGGTTCGCTTTGAAAAAGGAGTGGACCCCAATGGGGTTATATATGCGGTTAACCGGGCTGCCTGGCTTATACAGGAAATCGCCGGGGGAGAGGCAGTAAAAGGTATATGTGATGTATACCCGGGGCAAAAAGAGGCCTTGAAGGTTAACCTGAGACCGGACCGGGTAAATTATCTGCTGGGAACAGAAATAAGCTCCGGGGAAATAAAGGATATTCTCAGCCGCCTGCAGTTCAAGATCAAGGATAAAAAGAACTACTTGGAAGTCGAGGTGCCCTCCTATCGGCCAGATATAACCATGGAAGCAGACTTGATCGAGGAGGTGGCCCGGCTCTATGGTTACAGCAATATCCCCGATACCCTGCCACTGACTGCAAATTCCGGAGGGCTGACGGAATATCAGCGTTTCCGGGATC
>Ga0334884_1006360_pt1 | contig 10689 bp, 7 predicted proteins | sample GraSluR1_MG_7_FD_207215 | JGI IMG/M metagenome (GOLD analysis project Ga0334884, IMG submission 207215) | Sludge microbial communities from methane-producing bioreactor in Wageningen University, Netherlands - Granular Sludge_12_05 R1 | ecosystem: Engineered > Bioreactor > Anaerobic > Unclassified...
GGGTTTCTGGGCGATAAAAACTGATTTCTGCAGGCGTATACAGCCTTTACGGATTAAAAACTTCGCAATATGCGTTCTTACCTTGTTGTTCTCAATGTCATACATTACAAAGAAGATCATGTCCCTGCTGTTTTTAGCTGATTCATAAATATTGAGCAATTGTTTCAGCCGGCTGTTCAGTTCTTCGAGGGGAACCTCCTTGATTTCACCGGCTTTAAGCACGGTGCCTTCACGCAACCCGGCCTTCTTTATCAGCCGGATCACTTCTGCAAACGAAGGCTTTTTTCTCTGTTTCCTGGTCATGGTCAGGCATTTACTAATCCTTTACCTCAAAATATCATAAGAATCATGAACATACCGGTTAATACAACGGCTAACCTTTACTTATCATTCGTCTTATAAAGATACATCAGAACCCAAACTTATAATTGTTTCTGAAAAAATACAACAATTAATTTATCATTTAATGATTTTGTCCTATATTTAAACGCCTTTAGCATATTGCATATAGTTTATATCAGGTCTGACAATAATAAAATGGTGTTATGGTTCAGCTTCAATTTGGTGAGGATATCACCAGCACTGAAAAACTGGTTTCATTTGATTTACAGGAACTTGTTGAGGCCATCAGGCTGCCTCGTTTCGATCTGGATAAAAAAACCAGCCAATTGCGCAGGGTTGGCGGGATTGATCCCAAAGCCTATCAGAATTTAAAAAAAGAACTGCCTTACATTACCTGTGGCATTTTTAATCCTCCCTTCAGAAAAACAGAAAACTTTGCAAATATCAACTGCTTTATCCTTGATTTTGATCATCTGAGCGAAAAGCAAACAGATCCGGAAACGGTTAAAAACATTTTAAAAAAGGATGAAAGGGTGGCTTTTATGTTTACTTCGCCCGGCGGTGACGGGCTTAAGCTGCTTTTTGTCCTGAAGGAAGCATTCACCGATCACGGGAAATACAGCCTTTTTTATAAGCTGTTTGCCGCTGACTTTTCCAGAACGCACAACCTGCAGCAGGTCATTGACAAAAAAACAAGCGATGTCACCAGGGCCACTTTCCTCTGCCACGATCCCGATGCCTGGCATAACCCCTTTTATGATGAAGTGGATGCGGCGGCATACATCAATTTTGATTCCGCAATCGAGGTTGGTGAAGCCATGGAGATCGGCAGGCAACAGGAAGAAGAATTTAAAGCCAACATCCGTGAAAACGATAAAGAAGAAACGGAGTCATCGTTGCCGGATGATGTTTTACTGGAAATAAAGCGCCGGCTGAACCCAAAATACAGGCCAAAAGAGCGCAGGAAAGCTTACTTTGTTCCTGACGAAGTAAACCAGCTTGAGGTTGAGATCCGCGACAGATGCGCCGAAGTGGGCATGGAGATCACTGAAAGCAATCCAATACAATATGGGCGGCAAATCAGTTTTAAGGCCGGCGATCATATAGCAGAGCTAAATATATTTTTTGGCCGGCGCGGATTTTCTGTGGTAAAATCAACCAAAACCATATGCTCGGCTGAACTGAATGACCTTGCATATCAACTGGTGATGGAATTGATCGAAGACTGATGCAGGCCGGTAAAAGCCGGCATTGAATCCGCAACAGTCAGTACCAATAAAGCATCGCGTATGGATCTGGTATTAAATACTTTCGGCACCTCCCTGCAGGTTGAAAACCAACTTTTTATGGTGGTTCATGCCGATGGCAGACAGTTGATTGATCCCGATAAAATCAAAAGCATTCTGATCGGCAAAGGGGCCCGGATAAGTTCGGATGCAGCCCTGCTTGCCATTGAACGCGAAATAGAGGTGTTGTTTATTGATGCCGGCGGAAAACCAGTGGGTCGCATCTGGAGTGTGAAGTATGGTTCGGTATCAACCATTCGCCGAAAACAGCTTGCTTTTAACGGCAGCAGGCAGTCGATCGGCTGGCTGAAGGAGCTGATCTGTGAAAAAATTGATAACCAGGCTGCCCTGTTGTTATCCATCTCCTCATCAGACAAAGAAGCCAGGAATGAGCGGGATAAGGCGATTCTGCGTCTGCAGGACCTCAGACAAAAAGTTGCGGATGCTGCCGGCGAAAACCTGAACGATCTGCTGCCCTCCTTCAGGGGCTGGGAAGGAAGCGCCTCACGGATCTATTTCTCAGTAATTTCATCATGCCTGCCCGGGAACCTGAGGTTTGCCCAGCGCTCACAAAATCCGGCTACCGATGTATTCAACATGTTGCTGAATTACGCTTATGGCATCCTTTATGGCAAAATTGAAGGCGCCCTGATCAGGGCCGGCATCGATCCGTACATCGGTGTGATGCACCGCGATGAGTACAACCGACCGGTACTGGTGTACGATGTAATTGAGCGCTTCAGGGTCTGGGCCGATTATGTGGTATTCGGACTGGCATCCCAACAGGTATTTACCTCCGATTGCTACACAATAAGAAAGGACGGTTCGTACTGGCTGGAAAATAACGGCAAAAGAATACTTATTCAGTCGTTCAACGACTATCTGAGCGAAGTGATCAAAATCAAGGGAGTGGACAGGAGCCGGGTCGTGCACATCGACCTGTACGCCCAATCGCTGGCCAGGATGTTCGAATCGCTTAAAGAATAGGCCCTTGACTGGTTATAATACCAATCACAATTGCTTAATGGACCCAAATCCATGACTGACCCCCTTCCCCAGCCCCAGGTAATTGGGCAGGAAAATATTGGCGCTGAACTCGGCATCAAAACCGGTAAGTTTTACACCTTTGAAACCAAGGAGTTTAGGCGCTGACAACGATTTCAGTTTTACTTCAAACGGTTCCGCAATGTTCCACTCCACTCCTTCGCCAAATGTGAGTATATTGGCCGTAAGGATGGCCTCCAACCTGCTGATTTTTTCAGCAAGTGAGTCCATGGTATTGAATGCTGCATAATTCTCGTGATTCAACGCAAGCCAGTTACTGATGCGGTAGTTGAGCTTGTCGGAGGTCACACGCAGGGTGTATTCCTTCATGTTGAGTGAACTGAGTTTCATATTCAGTTCACGTCCGGCCATGGTCAGGTTCCAGTCTTTGTTGTTGAAGAAATGATAGATTTCGTCCACCCCTTGTTCGAGGCAAAGAATTGAAGGTTTACGCCCTACCCGCATATATTGAATCAACGGATATTTATAAATGAACTTATTATCCCCAAGGTGATTGTGAAAGAAGATATGATCTGCCCCAACCTTTTCGACAATGGCCGCCCTGAAGGCCGGAATTTCGTATGCCTCAATCCTGGTATTGAATACCACATGCAATAAACGCAGTTTTTTCATGGATTCTTTAAATATAGTCTTGTTCTTTTATCTGATTATAAAGGTTTTACTTCTGCAGCCTTCACGGTTGGTTTCTGTTTAGCCCTGTCGTAGCTGTCGACCAGGACAAAGGTAACACCAAGATTTACGGCGGCCTCTTTTCCACCCCCGTTAAAATCGCTTACCGAAAAATAATAGCTGTTTCCATCTTCACATTCAATAAATCCGGACCTCCCATGCGGCAGTATTTTACTGATCTTCCCTTTATAAACCGGAGCTTTGGGCTGATTTTCAGCCCAAATAATCCGGGCAAGATTCAGCAATGCGCCATAGTCTTCCGGGATGGTTTCATCTGCCGAATGCGCACTTACCATCTCTTCGGCATCCCTGTCGGAACCCCACCCCTCTTTTTCTCTGAGGGCAATCACCAGCCGGGCATGCACCAGGGCTTCCCTTGTTTTACCCAGCGTCAGAAAAACCCTGGCTATCAGCATAAACAACCCGACTTTCATTTTATTTACACCCGGGTCGTCGGCCGCATCAAGTGCGGCAATCAAGGCCTTTTCCCAATTCTGCATATCCACATACAACTCAGCAAGCTCCATTTTCAGAAACCAGTCATGCTTCCGGACCAGTATCTGCAGGTAAAGCCCGAGGCTTTCATCAAATCTTGCCAACCGGCGCAGGGCCAGCGCCTGCTGCCGGGTAATCCAGAGATCATTGTCGTGATGAAAATCCCTGACTTCATTCAGTATAGATGCAGCTTTTTCGATACAGCCTGCATAATCACCCGACTCCTGCAGGGCTTTTACCAGCAGGGCATGATATTTCTCATAGTCGGATGCCAGTACAATGTTTTTCCCCTCCTCATTCGTAAAGGCAAACGGCTGTCGGTCGAGCGCCGCGGGATCCAGTTTGCGGAGCCAGGTGAGGATTTCCGCGTAATCAGGGGTGTACTCTTCTTCGAGCAGTTCAACAACCCTGAAAACCGTATCGGGCAATGGACTGTATTTGTTGTCCGGGGCAGATAACCTGACAATGGCGTTGGCAGCCTTGAAAAACAGGTCGCGGTCACTCACCTTTTCAGGTTTCACCCTTACATGATACAACGACCAGGTGTAAACGGTAGTCAGGTAAGGAGAGCCTTTATACTTCAGCAATCCCTCACGGGCATACTGCAACGCCCGTTCATACATGTCAAGCTTCAGCAGACTCCGGGCATATCCCCACCAGTCGAACTCATCACATAAATCGCGGTGCTGCTCAAAAAGGGCTTCAAAAACAGGCAACGCTTCCTCAAACTTTTTCTCCTTCCGTAAAGCCCCGGCCTGCTCACTTAATTCCTGATAAGTCATGACATCATATTTTTCAGTAAAGGTATCAATTCCGCCTGAAGTCCGCCCGACCTGCCTGCAATGACTTCATACCGGGTAAATTGTTGCTTCTTGTTATAGTAGAATTTTACCGCTGCATATTTAAGGTTTTTTTCAAAATAAAAAATCTCATGGTATGGATGCGATTCGGTTTTTTTCAACTTAATGCCTGCCGGGGCAATTATGTTTTCAATCTTAGCGCTGAATTCTTTAATGAAATCGTTGTTTTCTGAACCTGGCACTTCAGACATGCCCGCGGGTCCGGCTTTTGGCGAAAGGGTTATTTTATCATCTTCCAACCCTGTAAATCCGGTGAGGGGTTGAAGTTCTTCCAGGCTAACACCACTACTGTTGATGATTTCGAGCCTGGTAATCGTTTGTCTGCTGTTATAGAAAATTCGGACCATGGCATCATTGTCACCTTTTACGATTATTAACTGTATACCGTACGATATAACCTCAGGCTGACGGATGCTGAAACCCAGTTTGGCGAGGATGGCCATAGCAGTTGCCAACAGTTTATCTGCAAACCCGGAGGCTTCATCCGTTTTATTCGTAATAGTTTCCGCATTTTCCAATGCAGGAAGGTTTTGTTCACCGGCGGCCCGCAATATTCTGGTTTCATCATAACCGGGAGGGTCGATCAGCAGCAAATGTGTTTTCGCGCGGGTGATGGCTGTGTAGAGCCACCTCAGGTATCCTGTGCTGTTGAAGCTTACGTTTGTCCGGCACATGACAAGGGCATCGCCCCATTCGCCACCCTGTGCCTTGTGCCCGGTAAGTGCATAACCGAACTTAACCCTGAGTGCATTGAAGAAAGGATCTGACTTCAGGGCAGTCACAAAGTCAACACTCCGGTCATTGCATTCCGCAAACCGTTTTTTGAAATCAACCAGCATGGCAACGCTCTCCACGTATGATAAGTCCCTGCGGTGCGAAAAGAGAACATTATCCAGGATCATACATTTTATGTCGGTTAAGCCGTTCTGGTCCTCAAAACGTATAACGGCCTCCCTGAAGCGGAGGTTTACCGTTGCCGTTTTCTGTGAAGGATTGTTTTTTAGCGGCAGCCTGACTGTTACTTTATGATCATGAATCAGGGCATTGTTTACTTCTGTTAGGGTCCCGATCTCCCCGTTGAGTAGTTCCTTCGAGAACTTATAATTATTTTTAACGACCACCAGCCGGTCGCCGGGCATGGGTTTTTCCGGATTACCGGGAAATATCTGACTGCGTATAGCGGCATTAACACTGCTGACAATCCTGTTGGAATATGCAATAACCACGGCCTGATCGTACTGTTTTCCGGCCCTTTGCAAAAACTGCGGAACCACCTCGTCATGATTGATGAAAATGACATCTTTCCCCTTTTCGAGCGGGGGTAATCCATACCGGTTCAGCCTCAGTGCTTCCCGGAGGTTTGTGGCATTCCGGATAATTGTGCCGTGTTTATCCTGGCGCACTACTTCTGTCAACTCATATTCGTTCAGCGAAAGCCTGAAATTCTTGTGAAGATAAACGGCATCCAGCGCCGGGGAAAACGGCATGCCCACCGGCGGCAACTGGGCCGCGTCACCTGAAAAGATAATCTTTCTCCCGGTACTTGCAGGATCAGTAAAAACGTAGGTAATAAAGTCGTTTAACAGGAAGCCGCTGCCGAATTTCATCAGGTCGTTCTCTTCAAATACATTGGAAACCATCGAGGCCTCGTCAATGATATAAACGGCATTCGTGGCGTGGTCATTGGATTCCAGTCCAAAGAATATTTTATTGATATCATACTCTTCGCCCGCGTATGAGGCTACATCGTGGAGTTTAAGGTCTCCGTAAAGCAAACGGTGAATGGTATAAGCCTGCTTTCCGGTCTTTTCACAGAGAATCCGTGCAGCCCGGCCGGTGGGTGCCGCCAGGATAACCTCCCTGCCGATGGCATTCAGATAACCGGCTAACCCATTTATCATAAAAGTCTTTCCGGTTCCCGCATATCCCCTGAGCAGAAATATTTTATCATCGCTTTCAAAAAAATGATCAAGCGCGCTGACAAGGGCCTCCTGATCCCGTGTAAGGTTATAGTCGTTTAAAAAATTCCTTAATGTCATAAAAATTCATCGTTGCCAACTCCTGAAATGCATAATTCTCCGGCAGGATGGGGCTGTTGATTTAATGAAAACACATCCTGAAAAGGCTGTTTTTGCTCCCGGACCATTCGGTAAATCTAGCTTTCAGCATTAAAAATAAGCATGTTTTCAATAGATTCAACAAACAGGCGGCTATTTCATTATACTGACAGTGAACACAATAGACCGGCAGGAAGTTTACAACTCATTAAAATTGAGGCTTCAGGGCAATTTATCCTGTAACGGTATCGGAAAAAATCTGAAAAAAAATCAGCAATTACTTTGGTTTTAAAAAATGTTGTAAATTGTGGCTATCTAAAAGACCAGCGCAAACGATGATAAACCCCCGCATTTATGATACGCGGGAAGTATACTGAATCAGTCTATAATTATACGCAGTAAAGGTTTATCGGGTTACATTATGCTGATTGCTACAGACACGGCTATACATTAAAATAAGCTGATATGAAATACGACAATCTTCGGATCCCTCTTGAACAGCAGTTGGGCAATGAGCTTTTTGAAACCCTTGAGGGTGAAATTCTGATTGATATCATGACCGAAGGGCGCGTGGAAGGCTCATCGTTTGACTACCACAGCATTCTGCAGGGCCACAGCTTCAAGGCCTCACCAGAGCTGGCTCCCGGCCTTTACGGTGTGTTTCAGGAAGTGAAGGAGACCCTTGAGTTTGACGAGCCCCTCGACTTTTTCATCAACAACTCCCCTGAGCTGAACGCTTTTGCCGTGGCCTCCCTGATTCCTGACAAGCCCCATATCGTCAACATCAATTCGGGCCTTGTTGAAATGCTTACCGACCGTGAACTGCGGTTTATCGCCGGGCATGAGATCGGCCACATTATCAGCCGCAATGCCAACATCATGAACCTGATCCGGTTTGTTTTTCCCGATGAAGGCAGAATCCCCGTATTGCTCCGCCACAAAATCAACCTGTGGCAAAAGCTTTCGGAACTTACCGCCGACCGTTTCGGCTACATTGCCTGCAACGACCTGGCAAGCTGCATCTCGGGGTTTTTCAAAGTGGCCAGCGGGTTGAACAGCACCAGGGTAAAGTTCGATTACAAAGCCTACCTTGAGGAGAATGAGAAGATCCTGACAATGTTCCGCGCCAACGGGGCCGGCAATAACCTCTCCCACCCCATCAATCCGATCAGGATCAAGTCCATTGAGCTATTCGATGCGTCGAACCTGAAGAAGAGCGTTTTCAAGGAAGAAGAGCCCGAACCCGATACAGCCCTTAACCAGGCCATTGACGAACTTACCAAAACCCTGCTGGTGCTGAGCAGTTCGCCCCTTGACCAGTACCGCAAGCAATTTGTGGCCACCGCGGGCCTCATTATGTCGAACATCGACAGCGAGATCAACGACGATGAGTACGAAACCATCCTGAATACCCTGAGCAATTTTACCATTTTCCCGGCCGATTACCTGAAAAGCATCGTGGAAAGCGGAAAAGTGAGTGAGTTGTTCGGCGAAGCCGTCAACCGCATCCTTGAAATCAATCCCGGTGACCGCTACGCCATGTTTAATATGCTGATCAGCATCGCCCACAGCGATAAGCGTATCACCAAACCTGAAATTGCCTTTTTGTTCGATATCGGCACCCAGGCCTTTGGTATGTCGCGAAAGGAAGTGGCGCAGCTGATCGCCGAGAATGTACAGCGTGAATTTTATCCGGATTTGTATGGGGCGGGGTGAGGAAGACACTGTTTACTGCTTTTTGCTGGGCGGGTACGACCTTGAGATGCTTGAAATCCGAAAAATACTTGAAGCAGAAGAACAGATGTACATTGATCTGAAGCTTGCCTGGGGTGCAAAACTAAGCGCGTATTCCGCTTACCTGAACGATACCGGGCATTTCGTTGGAATTGAACTGGTGGAAGATATGGAGAAACCACGGCATTATAAAGCAATAGACCATCACAACGAATACAGCGGAAATCCTTCAGCCATAGAACAGGTGGCGGATTTGCTCAATATTGAATTAAACTGGTATCAGAAGCTGGTTGCTGCAAACGATAAATCATATATCGGGGGAATGGACGCGATGGGAGCAACTCAGGATGAAATAGCGGAGATCCGGAAAGCTGACCGTGAGGCACAGGGTGTTACCGCTTACGACGAGGAGATGGCCAAAAAGTCGATCAAGCATTATCTTGAACGATTACACGACCTGTTGTTGGTTGAAGCCTTAACTCCGCGCTTCTCTGCCATTACCGACCGGTTGTATCCATTCAGAAAACTATTGATCACCTTTCAGGATCAATTGGTATACTATGGAGAAGGCAAGGAAAAAATCGTTAAAAATTTTGATGAACTGATAAAACAAGGAAAGGCCTACCACGGGGGTACAAAAAACGGCTTTTTTGGCCTGGTAAACGGGGCTTTTACCATAAAAGAAACCCGGGAAATCCGAAATATAATCATTGGTCTGATAACAAAGGGAAGTCATGTATAGTTACCATGTTTTTATGTTCCCTTTTCAATGGGAAGACAAGCGCAAAAAGGGAAAGTCCTTCAGTGAACGTTTCAGCCTAAAGGATCTTCAGCCCGTGAAAAACAGCAACTGGGAAAACATGCCTGTCCCTCAGGGAGATGATTATGCTGCCGAACTCTACAACGAAAAAAACTTCTTCTATACATTTGTGCACAAAGCCTTGTATGACAGTGGCAATGAGCAAATTCCGGTAATAAAACATTATGAAAGGAAAGAGGCTTACAATGGCGGATTGGAATATGAAATAGGGGTTAAAGCAAATGGGCAGAATATTTATCGGTTAAAACTCAAATCCATTGGCCTTGACTTGTTTTCAACAGGTACCGGTGTATTAATTTTCTATCTTGAAAACCATCAATATGCGGAAATAAGGGATGTAATGCGCATCAACCAGTATGGCCGTCGCATTTTCCCGCCTTTCCTTGCAAAGGATAATGGGATTGAAGGAACCAAGGGTTCAGAATTGGCCGATTTCATCTGCATTCACGGGCTGCACGGCGAACCACACCGGTATTATGAGGATTTTTCGTCATATACTGCTACCAGGCCCTGGACCGAAGCCCGGTTTATCACTTCACTCATACACGATTTCTGTACTGATATTGTTCCTAAACCGGTAATAGATGACCGGATGTTTACCATGTGCTGGTATCTGAATAATGAACTGTCCGGCAAGATTAAGAAAGATGAAAGTTACTGCAAGTTTGTCATCGGAGACGAGTGGCATGAAATACTGTTTATTGACAGCAATGGATCAACCTGTCAGAATAAGTGGATGCAAAAAGAACTGCTGAAAAAGCACACTTACCCCAGGTGGCAGCAATACGGTACACTTTATGGTATTACCCGTCATTCGTTTATGGCAATTTCAGGGGAGGGCTGGTATCCTGAGAATATTCTTCTGGGGTACTTTCGTACTATTTATGTGCGCATTGCTGAGCTTGTACTGGTGCAAAGGGCCTCAGTCCTGAAATTTTCGGCAGAGGTTACCCGGCTAAGTAACCTTGATGATAAAAAGAAGAACACCCTGGCCGATGAAATTGACAAGTTTTACAAGTCATACATACAATTTGTGAACCAGGTATATTTCCGTGAAGTCACCACACAAGAGCAGGGCATCGACCTTTACGACAGGTTGCAGGAAAGCATGCGTATTAAAGAACAGGTTAAGGATCTTGACAATGAGATTGAAGAACTGCACAATTATGCGACATTGCTGGATGAAAAGGCGCAGAGCCGCGACATCAGATTATTAACCATTTTAGGTTCACTCTTTCTGATACCTTCGTTTATAGCCGGGTTTTATGGCATGAACCTTATTCCGGAAAATTATCATGCAGAAAAAAGGGTACTTTTATGGATAATTACATTTCTGATAATTTTTGTAGCTTTGGGCTTAT
>Ga0334884_1006362_pt1 | contig 10682 bp, 11 predicted proteins | sample GraSluR1_MG_7_FD_207215 | JGI IMG/M metagenome (GOLD analysis project Ga0334884, IMG submission 207215) | Sludge microbial communities from methane-producing bioreactor in Wageningen University, Netherlands - Granular Sludge_12_05 R1 | ecosystem: Engineered > Bioreactor > Anaerobic >...
CCATCGCTGCCACTCTCGGACTTTGCCGTCCTATCGCAAACTCCATGACAAGAAAGCACAGAAACAGTCCCGTGGCGACGGCCACGCGGACTAAAGCCTTTCCCGAGACAAATGCTGCGGCCACAAGTATGACCGGCGCAAGGAGCACGAGCAGCGGGGATACGGACAGGCCGAGCCCGAAAAAGAAGGCCATGACACAGGCCGTCCGGTCGTGGCGGCGTTCCATCCAATACAAGAGCAAATTCAAGAAAACCAGCAGATAGAAAATCGTGAGCGCGTGAGTTTCCGCGATTACGGACTGTGACCACATGGCTTGTGAGAAGGCGAACAGAAGGGCGGCCACAAACGCAAAGACGCTGCAGCCAGGAACCAGGAAGGGCGGCTTTTCCGAAGAACGATCAGTCCAAACAAAGCGCGTCTCGCGCGAGAGCAGCAGCGACATCGCACCGCAGGCGAGAGCGGCAAATAGCGCGGACATGAGATTGACGGCCCACGCGGGATTCAAGTGGCCATGATATCCCGCGAAAGAGAATAACCGCAAAAAAGCATTCGCCAGCAAGTGCCAAACAGGATACCCCGGGGGTCGCGCAACACCCAAATGGGCGGCCGCCACGACAAACTGACCCGAAGATTCCAGCGTTATCGTTGGGGCGAGCCCGACACAATAAATCGTGAACGCCACCAGGAAGACAATCAGGGCCATCTTCCAGTCGGCCGCTGTGTAATACCGAGACACATCCTTTAGTCAACCGACACCCATCCGCCGTTCAGACATCTTTTTCTCGTCTTTTACGTGGGCGCCACGATAGACTGCGGCCCATGAGCACGGCGGCAGACAATGAGGCGCGCGCGAAAGCAGCCATTCGAGAGCGCATGGAAAGCATAGGTTCTCCGGAACCGGCAATCCGTTTCTTCCTTCGCCAGTTTGATAAGCTCACGAAAGGGCACCGGGGCTTGATCCCGCTAAAGGACATCGAGCAGCTCGACGAGATTCCCGCGTCCAGTACGCTCGCGCAGTATGTCGGGGCTGGAAAGCAGGCTTTGTCGAAAGCCCTGATGATCAAACTCAACGGCGGCCTGGGAACCAGCATGGGTCTCGAGGGCGCAAAATCGCTGCTCCCGGTCAAGGATGGACGGACGTTTCTCGACCTCGTCATTGACCAGGTCGAACACATGCGCCGCGAGTCGGCTTGCCGGCTCCCGCTCCTCCTGATGAACAGCTTCAGCACCGACGCGGACACGCTGAACGCGCTGAAGCAACACCCCTCCCTTGCCGCAGGCCAACCTGGATTGCCGCCGACTTTTGTGCAGCATCGAGTGCCGAAACTCAGGCAGGACAATTTTCTCCCCGTAGCATGGCCGGAAGATCCGCAACGCGAATGGTGTCCGCCCGGCCACGGCGATATCTATCTCGCCCTGGTCACCTCCGGATTGCTCGAGCGGCTTATCAGGGAGGGCTTCGAATATGCTTTCGTGTCCAACACGGACAACCTCGGCGCCACGCTCGATCTCGCGATCCTCGGGTATCTTGCCGAACGCCATTTGCCGTTCCTGATGGAAGTGACTGAACGCACCGAAGCCGACCGCAAAGGCGGGCATATCGCGAGAACAAGAGACGGTCGCCTCGTTCTGCGCGAACTCGCGCAGTGTCCCGAAGACGAGAAGGATGATTTCCAGGACATCTCGCATCACCGTTTTTTCAACACGAACAATCTCTGGATCAACCTGTACGCGCTGCAGCTTAAACTTGAAGAGAATGAGGGCACAATCAACCTGCCGCTGATCGTGAACAGCAAGCGCGTAAATCCGACCGATCCTGATTCGACGCCCGTGTTCCAGCTTGAATCGGCCATGGGCGCCGCCATCGAGATCTTCGAGGGCGCGGGCGCGGTGGTCGTTCCCAGAACGCGCTTTTCGCCGGTCAAGACCACGGATGACCTGATCGGGCTCTGGTCGGACGCCTACATCAGGACGCCGGACGGCCGCGTCACGCTGCATCCGGACAGGAAGGGAAAGCCCGTCGTGAGCCGGCTTGACGCACGATTCTACGGCGCCTACGCGGATTTCGCCGCGCGCTTTCCCGAAGGCGCGCCCTCTCTCCGGGAATGCGAGAGCCTGACGATCGAAGGGGATTTCCTGTTCGGACGGAATATCCGCTGCCGCAGACGCGTGAAACTGGTCAATAACGGCCCGTCCCAGCAACGCGTTCCTGACGGATCGCAACCCGGTGAAGAAAACAGTTGAAGGAGAATGGAGGCTCGGTACTCGAGCCTCTTCACTCAACAGCCCAACCTTCGCCTTCGACCGGCTCAGACCGCGTCCAAAAGCGCGTCCACCTTATCCGTGCGTTCCCAGGTGAACGTGTCCAGGTCGTCCGTGCGGCCGAAGTGTCCGTAGGCCGAGGTCGCTTCATAGATCGGCCGCAACAGGTCCAACTGCGCGACAATCTGCGCCGGCTTTAAGCCGAACACCTTGCGGACAGCCCGCTCAATTTTCTCGTCCGGCGTGATACCCGTGCCAAAGGTGTCCACGAGAACGGAAACCGGCTCGGGATATCCGATCGCGTAAGCCAATTGCACCTCGCAGCGGCGCGCAAGTTTCGCCGCGATAATGTTCTTGGCAACATACCGCGCCATGTAGGCTGCGCTGCGATCCACCTTTGAGGGATCCTTGCCTGAGAACGCGCCCCCGCCATGACGTCCCATGCCGCCGTAGGTGTCCACGATGATCTTGCGGCCGGTCACGCCGCAATCACCCTGCGGGCCGCCGACGACGAAACGTCCGGTCGGATTGACGAGAAACCGGGTCTTCTTGTCCACCATCTTCGCCGGGATCTCTTTCTTGATAAGCACATCAATGATCGCTGCGCTCAGTTTCTTGTGAGAGATATCCGGCGCATGCTGCGTCGAGATCACAACGGTGTCCACGCGCACGGGCTTGTTATCTTCGTAAAGAATCGTAACCTGCGATTTGCCGTCCGGGCGAAGGAAGGGCAGCGCGCCCGAGCGCCGATGCTTTGCAAGCGCCCGGGTCAGCCGATGCGCCAGCATGATCGGCATCGGCATCAGTTCGCGCGTCTCATTGCACGCGTAACCGAACATCATTCCCTGGTCACCCGCGCCCTGCTCCGCCGTGGCTTTGCCTTCCGCTTTTTTCGCATCCACGCCCTGCGAGATGTCGGGAGACTGCTTGTCAAGCGCCACGAGTACGGCGCAGGTATTCCCATCGAAACCGATTTCGGACTTGTCATAGCCGATCCGTTTCACCTTGTCGCGGACGAGGTCGGCATAGGGAATTTCCGCGCGGGTCGTGATCTCGCCGGCGACGACAACCATGCCCGTCTTGGCCAGCGCTTCGCAGGCCACGCGGCTCTTCTTGTCCTGCTTGAGGGCAGCATCAAGGACCGCATCGGAAACGCCGTCGCAAAGTTTATCCGGATGCCCTTCGGTCACGGACTCGGAAGTGAACAGAAACGCACGCTGTGTCATGGGTTACTCCTTCTTATGTAATAAACGGTGGGTTAATCTGCCGTGTTCAGCCCACTAATTCAAGTATTTCCGGTGAAAGCCGCTCGGTGAGGGTCCGGCACAAGGCCATCACTTCGGTGGCGGTTTCACACATCAGCACCTTTTTTGCAAGGTCTTCGGCATCCGCAAAGCGCAGGTTACGAATGGCCTGTTTCACAAGGGGTATGGCCGTGGGGCTCATACTGAATTCGTCGAGTCCCATCCCCATCAACAGTGGCGCCATGATGGGATTGCTTGCCATTTCGCCGCAAATCCCGACCCAGATCCCGTGGTCGTGCCCTACATCAATCGTATTTTTGATCAGCCGGATGATCGCAGGATGCGTCGGCTCATAGAGGTAGGCCACCCGTTCGTTCACGCGATCCACGGCCAGCGTGTACTGCACCAGGTCGTTGGTCCCCAGGCTGAAAAAGCTCACGTGGGGCGCGATCAGGTTCGCGGTAAGCGCCGCCGACGGAACTTCGATCATGACGCCGACGGTGATCTCCTCGTTGAAAGGAAGCCCCTGCTTTTTCAGTTCCTCCTTGCATTCCTCCAACAACTCGTTGGCCCTTATCACTTCGCCGACATTGCTGACCATCGGGTACATCAGCTTGACGTTCTCGTGCACACTGGCGCGGAGAACGGCTCGCAATTGTGTCTTGAAGATATCGGGTTGCGCCAGGCAAAAGCGGATCGCTCGCCAGCCCATGAAGGGATTCAACTCGGCGGGCGTCTTCAAATGCGAGAGGAACTTGTCACCGCCGAGGTCGAGCGTACGAATGATCGCGGGAGCCGGAGCCACGCGCCGGGCCACTTCCTCATAGGCTGCATACTGTTCATCTTCTGTCGGAAGCTGCATCCTGGACAGGTACAGGTACTCTGTGCGGAAAAGCCCGACGCCCTGCGCCCCGTTGTCGAGCACCATGCCCACATCGCCGGGCAGCTCGATGTTGCCCGAAAGCATCACGTGGTAACCGTCCTGCGTAACGGCCGGTTCGCTCTTCAACAAGGTAAGACGCGCCCGGATGGACTCGCGTTTTTCCGCGATTTTTCCGTATTGCTCCAGCCTTTCGCGCGACGGATGAATGACGACGATTCCCTTGTGCCCGTCAATCAGCACTTCGTCGCCGGGAGAAACGCGAACACTGACGTCATGGAGCCCGACCACGGCGGGAATCGCCAACGCCCTCGCCATGATGGCTGTATGGGACGTCGGGCTGCCCAGGTCGGTTATAAATCCGATGACCTTTTCCTTGTTCAGCGTCGCCGTTTCGGAGGGCGCAAGGTCATTGGCCACGATCACGCACGGATGCTCAAGCTGGGATAACTGGGAAGTGCTCTGCCCCGACAGATTTCGCAAGATACGCCGCGTTACATCGCGCACATCGGCCGCGCGCTCGCGCAGGTAATCATCCTCCAACTGGGCCAGCGCATTGGCATACCGTTCCGCCACCATGCCGAGAACGACTTCGACGTTCTTTTTCTGGCTGCCCAGGTTTCGTATGACCTCTTCCACGAAAGACCGGTCATCCACAACCAGCAGGTGGGCATCGAAAATGCTGGCGCTTTCCTGGCCGATCGCGTTGCTGACCTTCTGCTGGATATCGTGGATCTGGCTGCGCGTCTTGATCAGTGCGTCTTCAAAACGTGCGATCTCGCGCGGAATTTCATCATCGGAGATAGCCCGCTCAACGACGCGGTCTTCCTCGGTGGTGACCAGAAATGTTTTGCCGATGACCACGCCGGGCGACACGCCAATGCCTTTCAGCACCGTCTCGCGTGTTTGTCCTGCCTGTTCTTCCGACATTGCCCATCAATCCTCGTAAAACTTTTTTTCGACCAGTTCCTGCAGCGCAGCCACGGCCTCCCTGGCATCATCGCCCTTCGCGCGAATCCGCAGTATGGTGCCCTGACTCCCCTCGAGCGTAAGAAGGCCCATAATGCTCTTGGCCGATACGGTGGAACCATCTTTTTCCACTTCGATATCGCACGTAAAGCGGCTGGCCGTTCTTACGAACAAGGCCGCCGGACGGGCATGAATACCAAACCGATTGGTGATGGTCAAATCCTTCACCACCACGCGGGGGTCAGCGGCCTGGGCATTATGCTTCTTGGTCACCGATCGTTACCCCTTCGTCATCCCCCTCGTCTTGCAAGCGTCGCCATGAGCTTTTCGTCCAGTTCCTTCGCGGCATCATGCCCCAATTGCTTCAACCGGAGGTTAAGTGCCGCAACTTCCACCACGTGGGCAAGGTCTCGGCCGGCCGCCACCGGCAGGGTGATGACCGGTATCTTCACGCCCAGCACTTCGCGCGATTGCTGGGCAAAACCCGTGCGATCATCTTCAATGCGCGGATCCGGCCGGTGCAGGCGAACGATCACATCAAGCCGCATTTCAGGCCGCACGGAAGCCACGCCGAAGAGACTCGGCACATGAATGATTCCGAGCCCCCGGATTTCCATGTGATACCGGGTGATCGGAACAGCCGACCCGATCACGCGTCCACTGCTGTCGCGCCGGAGCACGGTGATATCGTCGGCTACCAGGCTGTGCCCCCGCTCGATCAGTGTCAGCGCCGTTTCGCTCTTTCCGATGCCCGGCGACCCTTCCAACGCCACGCCGATGCCCATGATGTCCACCATGGTCCCCTGCATGCGCATTTCCGGCGCAGTAAGGTTTTCCATGATGATGGTCGCTTCATTGATGAAACGACTGGTAATCAACGCGCTCTTGAGCACCGGCACGCGAAACTTTTCGGCGAGCTGCTCAATTTCAGGGAACACATGCCGGCCGCGGGTCACCACCACACAGGGGATCTGCTTCTCGAAGAACTGCCTGATCCGCGTTTGCCTCTCGGTTCCGGAAAGGCTTTTCAGGTAGGCGCTCTCGGCCAACCCGAAAACCTGGATGCGCCGATGCGCAAAGTACTGGAAGAATCCGGCAAGCGCGAGCCCCGGTCGGTTCAAGGCCTCCTCGTGTATGGTCTTGCGAAGATGCCTCTTGCCCGCAGCCAACTCCAGGGCCAGCGGATCGCGGCCCGCTTCAAGGAACTGTGCTACTGTTACTGCCACTGAACCCCCTTTCCCGGAATGGGACAACCGGTCAGCCGCCGGGAGACTCCTCGACGCCATTCTGCTGTGCATTCAGTTCCACGCTGGCGATGCTTTCGCGAGCCTTGTGATTCTGCATCTTGTCCCAGAGCTTCCGCAACTGCTTCTGGGCCTTGTCAACGGCCCCATCTATCGAAACATACATATCGTTGGATTCATGCTGCGCTTCGACCACGATGTGGTTCGGCGCCTGCACCACGATTTCCGCGATGTGGCGGTACTTCGACACATCGAGGATCACGTGCACGTTGAGAATGCGGGGAAATTCACGCAGCCCGTGCTGCACCGCGCTTAATGCGTGATCCCTGATCGCATCCGTAATCTGCATATGCCGGCCGGTTACGCTGATCTGCACCGTAGGCCTCCTTCCATTTCGTTACATACTGAACCGCGGCCCCAGATAAAGCTCGCGGCTCACTTCATCGTTAATCAAGAACGAACTCGTCCCCTCCCGCAGCACCTTGCCCTCGCATATCAAGTAGGCCCGGTCCACGACCGCAAGCGTTTCACGGACGTTGTGGTCCGTGATCAATATGCCGAGCCCGCGCTGCTTGAGCTCAATAATGATCTGTTGAACATCATAGACAGCCAAAGGGTCCACTCCGCTGAACGGTTCATCCAGCAGAATAAGCGAAGGATTCGTCACAAGGGCGCGCGTGATCTCCAGCCGCCGCCGCTCGCCGCCGCTCAGCGTGTAAGCGCGCTGTTTCGCCAGGTAGCTTATCTTCAACTCCTCGAGCAGGTACTCCAGCCGCTGACGCCGCTCATGGCGGGAAATCGGCAGCGTCTCGAGAATCGCCATGACGTTTTCCTCGACCGTAAGCCGCCGGAAAATGGACGGCTCCTGCGACAGGTACCCCATGCCCATGCGGGCGCGCTGGTACATGGGCTTGTGCGTCACATTCTCGCCCTGGAAATACACTTCGCCGTCCGTCGGGCGAATCAGTCCGACGATCATGTAGAAGCTCGTGGTCTTGCCGGCCCCATTCGGACCCAGCAGACCGACGATCTCCCCGGGGTCCACCTTGAGGTTAACCCCGTTGACCACGTTGCGACGATGATAGGTTTTGACGAGGTCGCGTGTTTCGACCAGGCAGCTTGTCTTATCCACCACATTAATCTCCGAGGAACACATCCTTCATGCCGCCCTGCTCAGGGTAGATTACCAACCGCGCGTTCGGCTGGCAAATCATTCGGTTATCGTCGCGCCAGAAGGTAATAAGCTCGCCCTCGAGCACGTCACGGCCACGCAGCACGCGCGGCTTGTCGGACAACACGATCTTCCCTCCATCCAAATCGTAGGTCGCCAGCCCGGCATGCGCCGTCTTGTCTTCCTGCTTGATGGTCACGCGGCCTTCGGCCTTGATATTTTTAGCCTTGCCGGCCTCATCGAACGTCACCAGCAGCTTGTCGCAAGCCAGTTGCATCTCGGGATCGGTAACCAGCACGTTGTGTTCGAACAGGGCGAACCGCTTCTTGTAATCAAAGGTCAACCGGTCGGACGTAATCACCGTCACCGTGCCGACCGCTTCCTCGTTCGCTGCCGCAGCCCGCGCATCCGAACCGCTGAGCAGCAAGGTCCACAAGATTCCGGACAAAACCCATCGGGAAAATCCCTTCATTCCTCAACTCCTGTCTTTACATGCCTGCGCACGTCTTTCAGGACAACCTTGGCTTTCTGCCTTATCAAAAAACTTTCTTCCTTGCCGCTCCAGATGAAGCCGATGCCGGTGACCACCATGTTTTCCCGCTCGATGCGGACATCGGAATCCGACTCGGCAAGCCCGCGCCGCTGATTGTACTTGCAGTGCGGCGCCGTCACCGTCATTCCCACCTCGCCTTCCTGGTAGAAATCAATCTTGAGCCCGGTGATCTCGATCACGCCGTCAGGCAATACCTTCGCGAAATCTCCAAAGAGCTGCGACTTCAGATTGTTTTCCTCATCATAGTCGGGAACACGGAATCCGGTAACCGTTTGCCCCACCGATTCGCGCATTTGAGCCCAAACGAACGGGGCACCGAACAGGATCGCACACGAGATCGCCAAGACCACTATACCCCATTCACTCCTTTGTTTCATCCTTCACCCCTCCGACACCGCGCAACCAGCGTCCTCCAGATACCTTTCGCCTTCAATATACCCTCAACCACTTCTCTCGCGGCACCTTTTCCACCACGATTCTTTGTCACCCATCCGGCCGCCAACCGGACTTCCGGCACCGCATCAGCGACAGCCACCGGCAGCCCAACCACGGCCATCGCCGGCAAATCAACCAGGTCATCACCTACATAACAGGCTTTTTCCGCGGTAACACCCATTCGCGACAGAACCGCAGTCAACCCGCTTCCCTTGTCCTTTGCCCCTTCAAAAAGAACATCCACCTTCAACTCGGCCGCCCGGCGTCGAACCGCCGCGGACCTGCGCGCCGTCAGCAACCCGATCTTAAGGCCCGCCTTGCGCGCCAGGACAAAACCATGTCCGTCCTTCACGTTGAAAATCTTCCATTCGCCGTCCGGCCCGTGAATGATCTCACCGCCGGTGAGTACCCCGTCCACATCGAACACGATCGCCTCAACGGACGCGGCGCGCTTCTTAATTGACGATGTCATCAATGCTCCTGAGTTGCCGCCAGAGCCCGCGAAGAGCGCTGAAGGGAATCGCGTTTTCTCGATCGGAAAGGGCCGTGGCCGGATCAGGATGCGTCTCCAGGAAAACCCCATCGCATCCGGTCGCGACGGCCGCGCGCGCCAGGTAAGGCGCCCATCGCCCATCACCGCCTGTATGATCGCCCGCCCCGCCCGGCGACTGTACACTGTGCGTCGCGTCGAAAACCACCGGGTATCCGAATTCGCGAAGGGCCAGGAGACTCCGCATGTCTGCCACGAGATTGTTGTATCCGAAGCTGACGCCACGCTCCGTCACGATGATCCGCCGGTTTCCCGTGCTCTCCACTTTCGCGATCACATGCCGGACATCCCATGGCGCGAGGAATTGCCCTTTCTTGATGTTCACCACTCTGCCGCTTTCGCCCAGCGCCAGTACGAGATCCGTCTGGCGGCAAAGAAACGCGGGCAACTGAAGAATGTCCGCCACCTTCGCGGCGTGCGGCACTTCGGTGTCGTTATGAACATCCACCAGGATCGGAACCCCATAGCGTTCTTTGACTTCCGCAAGGATCTCCAGCCCTTTTACCAGGCCCGGACCCCGAAACGCCTTGTGCGAGGTGCGGTTCGCCTTGTCATAGGACGCCTTGAAAATCAGCGGAATTTTCTCCGCGCGCGCCAGCCGGACGAGGCGCCCCGCCAGGTCAAGGACTGCTGCGCGGCTCTCAATCACGCACGGGCCGGCCATGAGAAAAAGCGGGCCCTTGCCTCCCACCGTCACATTGCCCACTTTAAATGTTTTGGTCCTCATAAATAACTCCGCCAACCCTCAGGCCAGCCCGGCTGCTTTCAACGCCCGCTCCGCGCGCTCGACATCGCCGGGCTCATCCACTCCAAGCCCCGCGTCTCCGGTTTCGATAACCTTGATCCGGGCGCCGAGGTGTAACGCGCGCAATTGCTCCAGCTTTTCAACCAACTCCAGCGTACAAGGCGGCTCCTGCACCAACCGCTCAAGAAAGCTTCGCTGGTATCCATAAATTCCGACGTGCCGCCAGTATAATGGCTCTCCCGCCGTCAAACTATCCTTTTCCCTCATAAACGGAATCGGCGCGCGAGAGAAGTAAAGCGCGCGCGAGGATGCATCGAAAACTACTTTCACCACGGAAGGCCTTCCGATGTCCGCCTCATCCCGGATTGGCGCGGCCGCCGTGGACATATCCCACGAAGAGTCCCGCGCAAGAATCCCGCCGACCGAATCAATCAATCCCGGATCTATGAGCGGCTCATCACCCTGAATATTCACGATCACGTCGGCCGCGCGATCGCGTACTGCCTCGGCAATGCGATCCGTGCCGGACGGATGATCCGGTTTCGTCATCACCACATCCACCCCCAGCTTTTCGGCGACACGGCAAATCCGCTCGTCATCCGTCGCCACCAGCAAACCGCCCAGGGTCC
>Ga0334884_1006363_pt1 | contig 10682 bp, 13 predicted proteins | sample GraSluR1_MG_7_FD_207215 | JGI IMG/M metagenome (GOLD analysis project Ga0334884, IMG submission 207215) | Sludge microbial communities from methane-producing bioreactor in Wageningen University, Netherlands - Granular Sludge_12_05 R1 | ecosystem: Engineered > Bioreactor > Anaerobic >...
ACAAGTCTTGATTTTGCTCCCTTATAGTTATATAATTAGTGTCACGAAATGGGCCGTTAACTCAGTGGGAGAGTGCTTCCTTGACGCGGAAGAAGCCATAAGTTCGAATCTTATACGGCCCACCATAAAAGACAGCTTGAAGTCCCGATATTTCGGGACTTTTAAGTTTTTCTGATAAAACATTATGGGCAGGCAGTAATAATTATAAATCCCGTTATATCCGAATGTATTCACAGGCACGCACACAAGTGGCACACCAAGTGGCACACCAGTGGAAGACCCAATATCGTTGTATTTTTCATCTCAAAACCAAGAAATTAACGGCTATATTTTAGCGTGTTGCCGAAAAAGGAGTCAGTTTGGTAACGATAGAGCCACATACCTTTTTGGTAGAGGCCTATCATGTTATTTAGCTAGATCGCCGTTAGGGCAACCACATTGCTTATATACATCGTAATAACTGGCAACCGTTCAATGGGATTGGCTAAAATAGAAATGGAGGAGGCAAATGCGAGAAATAGTACTTACGGAGAATATAAAAATTACGATTCATGCCGCACAACGTTTCCTGGAGAGGATCATGAATAAAGCAGCATATGAAGATAATGACATTGAAGTAGCCATCGAGATAATTAGGAATATACTGCACCGAAGGGTTTTGAAATATCAGCAACAATTAAATGAGTCTAATATCAGAATAAAGCACCTTAACGCAGTATTCATATATGATGTTGACGAAAAGATGGTTATCACAGTGTATCAAAATGCCCAAGCCAGTGAAAAAATTGAGTGGGAATATAAATTTCCTACGCCATTAAAATTCAAAGGGCAAATTGCCCCTAAGAAAAAAGTAATTCTGATTACTTACGGGTTTATGCCAATACGAAAAAAAGGCCGACGAATAATAGGCCAGGCCGGAGACAATCTATATGAATATGATCCAAAACATAATGTGGTAAGCTTGTTTGCTAAAGATTAAACCGAGAGCCGCTCAGAAATGAGCGGTTTTTTTATACCACTCTTTTGGGGCTGGATTAGAAGCTTTATGCGGAAAATCCGGCCTTTTTTTTATTGCGAAAAAAGGAGTGGTATAACATGGAAAAAACAAATGAGTTAGTCGACATCTTAAAGGTGGATGGAGTTAAAGCGCGTGGGTTCGGGATAATACCGAAAATAGCTATGCAAGATCCACGGTTATCATTGCCGGCAAAGGCAATCTATGCATATTTCTGTAGTTTTGCTGGGGCCGGAAGCCAAGCATTCCCTGGTGTTAAAAAGATATGCTTCGATCTAGGTTTTACAAATGACACATTTCTAAAGCATCGCAAGCTATTGGAAGAGTGTGGATATATTAAAGTTGAAAAGCTAAGGGAAAAAGGTAAATTTGCCAAAAATGTTTATACAATTGTTGATAACCCCGAAAACACTGAGTTTTCACCGTGTCCTAAAAAAACCGATACGGTGAAAAACCGACTCGGTAAAAAACCGTATCGGAGAAATCAGGATACTAATAATAACAGTATATATAAAAGCAACAGTATATATAAAAATAACAATATAAATAAAAATGATGATGAAGCTTTTCACCCTGCAAAGGAGCTAGGCGCTCCAGAAGGAGCAGAATGTGATGATGAGGATACTTATATTTGGTTAATTCCTGACCAGGGTGAGAATGATCCGGCTGAGATTCTTCAAAAACATAATATCGTATTAAGCGAGAAGAATCCTGCGACCGAAAATTGCTTGAAAAGGCTCAAAGAATATACCCCAGAACAAATAGAAGCCGTAGGCAGGGTATTAAAAGAGAAGGAAGCAGGAGGGAAGATAAAAAATGCAGCAGGGCTGCTGGTGCAGGACCCGGGAGTATGTCAAAGAATATTGGAGGGTAAGTTCTACCCAACAGATTTTTCCAGGCAGGGTAAAAAGAGAAGAGCAATAACTGATTGGAAGGAGAAAGCCAGCGAATTTGAGATATTTGTGCCGCCTATGAATGATTGAAATCGTTAGATCCTATTGGGAAAAAATAGACTTTTTTTCTATCATTTACATTTGGTATAGCAGGTGTTATACTCTCATTGAGGTGAGAAAGATGGATTTCCCTGCTGTTGTTAAAATGGTACGTAAAAAAACGGGCATGAGTCAGGAGGACTTAGCCCGCGCTTTGAATGTCAGTTTTGCCACGATTAACAGATGGGAAAACGGCAAAACTCATCCCAATAAGCTTACAAAATCCGTATTCTTAAACTTCTGTGAGAAAAACGGAATTTCAAAAGATATGTATCAATAACAGATATAAATTTCGATATTTTATTATACAATTATTGACTTATCTGTTTAAGGAGGTGACTGTGATGGCTACAGCTGATCAAATCAAAGGGCTAATTAAAGCTCATTTGGATCAGGACAACGAAAAATTTAAAACCACAGTCTTGCAGATCGCAGCATATGAGGCAAAGCGTGGTCATACAAAATTAGCTCGTGATATCAAGACGCTTCTGGAAAAGACAAATTTCTCCAAAACAAGAGTCGTCCAGTTTAACAACCAGAATCAAATGCTTTTGATGACCACTCCTGATGATAGATTGAGCGATTTGGTTATATCTGATGAAGTATATGATAGAATAAAGCGCATTCTCAATGAATTTACTAATCGCAAAAAACTGAGAAAATATGGTTTGACCAACCGTAGAAAGATACTTTTGGAGGGGAACCCCGGTACAGGCAAGACGATGACCGCATCCATTATTGCGTCTGAATTAAGTCTGCCTCTTTTTACCGTCCAGATGGATAAGTTAGTCACCAAGTTTATGGGCGAGACCAGTGTTAAATTGCGCCAAATCTTCGACTCTATCGAAAATATTACTGGTGTATATTTATTTGACGAGTTTGATGCTATCGGCGCTGATAGAAGTATCGATAACGAGGTTGGCGAGATGCGTCGCGTCCTTAATTCGTTTTTACAGTTTATAGAACAAGATGTGTCTGACAGTATAATAATTGCATCTACAAATAACCAGCGTATGCTTGATAAAGCGTTATTCCGCAGGTTTGATGATGTACTTCACTATTCATTCCCCTCAGATCAAGACATACGTAGATTGTTTAAGATTAAGTTGAGTGTTTTTTCGCCAAAATTTATTGCTTCAGATGAACTAATTAATAAATCAGTCTCATTGAGTCATGCAGAAATATCACGTGTTTGTAATGATGCAATCAAAAATGCAATATTAAATGATGTCAATATTACGCAGGAAGACTTGATAAAACTTATTGAAGAAAGGCTTGCTGTATATTCTAAGGAGGCGAAATAATGCCCGTTGACAAGAAGAATATCTTTCTTTCTGGCACGATTGAGCCATTACCTTATACGTCAAAAAGCACTCCCGGTGCAGAACGAGTGATTCCATCACGTGATGTAGCGCAACATGCAAATTACTTAAAACGCAGGTTTGAAGAAGCTTATGCACAGAATAAAAGCCTCACTCAACAGCAAGTTGCCGCAATTAGATACAAGGAAGGCGTGTATTTGGAATTCTCCGGGCAGCACAGTCATGATTTAGTGGTGAAAAGTCTTGAGAATATCCAGGCTGGAATTCGATTGTTAAATGTACGGAAAGATGATGATATCATAAAGGCAACGGTCTATGTTCCAGATGGTAAGGAATCACAATTTATAAAGCGGCTGGAGCAATACGTATCTGAAGTTACTCATAAAGGCGAGCCCAGACACAAAGACCTTATTAACAGCATAGAAAACGTAAAGCTGGCGTTTCTGGATTCCTTTTGGGTAGGCAACAAAGAAGATGTGCCAACAGAAACTCCTGTATGGTGTGAAATATGGCTGAGAGTTGAGGGTGACCAATATGATGAAATAGAGACTTTATTTGTAGCAACATGCAATGAAATTGGCATTCCCTGTGATGAGAAGTCGATTCGTTTTCCAGAGCGGATGGTTAAGCTTATCTCCGCTAACGTTACTCAGCTTGGCGAATTGATAAAACGCAATGAATATGTCGCGGAAATTCGTCGCGCACCAGAGGTGACGAGTTTTTTTGATGAATTGTCCGCTCAGGAGCAAAAAGAATGGGTAGATGATTTGCTTTCACGAATAGAATATGATTTTACTGATACATCTGTCTGTATTCTTGATACAGGCGTTAATTCCGGGCACCCCCTTCTCTCAGAAGCTTGTGATGACGAATCCATTCAATCGGTAGAAAGCGCATGGGGAGAAGGTGATCACGATGGGCACGGTACCGAAATGGCTGGTATCGCGTTATTCTATAATTTGAAAGAACGAATTCTCTCCGGGAAGCCGGAAAGTGTCGTTCATCATCTCGAATCTGTAAAAATACTCCCCCCTACTGGAGAGAATGATCCTAAACTATATGGCGCTATAACACAGAATGCTCTATATATGGCAGAAACCATTCGCCCTCAATATGGACGAGCAGTTTGTATGGCAGTTACATCCGACAAGTATAATACCAATGATGGGAGCCCAACATCTTGGTCAGGAGCCGTTGATAGTCTTATATCCGGGGCTACTGGTGATAATGAAAAGCGCCTGTTTTTCGTTAGTGCAGGCAATGTTTATCCACATGAGTTGGCAGAGGGGAACTACCCTGATGCAAACACAACTCACTCGGTGCAAAGTCCGGGACAGGCCTGGAACGTAATAACGGTTGGAGCGTATAGCCGCGATATTCATATTGATGACGCAACGATGCGCGATTATCAAGCGGTTGCAGACAGTGGTGAGTTATCCCCATATAGCTCAACATCTATGCTGTGGGATAAAAAGTGGCCCATAAAGCCGGAGATACTCTGTGATGGCGGGAATGTCGCAACCGATGGTACATACTATACAGAATGTGCTGATTTATCACTACTCACAACGCATTCCAGACCAATGACAAGGCTTTTTAGTACTATTTCAGGAACCAGTTCTGCAACAGCGCAAGCTGCTTGGATGGCTACGCAAATCATAGCCGAGTATCCAAACATTTGGCCCGAAACCGTTCGTGCTCTGTTAATTCATTCAGCACGCTGGACAGAGAAAATGAAAGACCAATTTTGTAATCCTGACAAAAAATCAACGGGTAGGCGTAATTTGCTACATACATGTGGATATGGAATACCGAATCTGGAAAAAGCCATTCAGTGTATGAACAACAGCGTAAACTTGATTATCGAAGGGGAATTACAACCTTATGTTCGTAGCGGAATGAATGAAATGCACATTCACAATATCCCGTGGCCGCGAGAGGTTCTTCAAGGGCTTGGAGATGTACCTGTCGAAATGCGGGTTACACTTTCATACTTTATTGAGCCCGGCCCAGGCGAAGTCGGTTGGAAGGACAAATACCGCTATGCTTCATGTGGATTGCGCTTCGATGTCATTAACCAAAACGAAACAAAGGACGACTTTGTAAAGCGCATAAATGTAAAAATGCGTGGTGATGACAAAAAGGATAAGGGCGAAGGCACTAGCGGCAGTGAGTATTGGTATTTAGGTGCAGATAATCGTGATGTGGGATCAATTCATTCAGACTTTCGCCAACAAAATGCGGTTGATTTGTGTGATGCTAATTATATTGCCGTGTACCCGGTTGTAGGCTGGTGGAGGGAGCGGACGCACCTCAGACATTACAATAATAAGGTGCGATACTCACTAATTGTTTCAATTTCAACGCCGGAGATCGATGTAGATATTTACACACCAATTATTACACAAGTTGAAGTAAGCATAAAGAATGCTGTAGAAATTGAGATATCTTAAAATGTTTGCACGCGGTAGTCGACTTAGTTGGTTATTATGGGGAGATCAAGCTAATACTGATTATGAGCCCGATTGGCCTACATATGCTAATCATACTATTTAATTAAGTATTGTACTTGTGTCCTAAATATTCATGTGTTATTATCTATATAAGACTTTATGACTAATTGCACTCACAGAAACGAAGCCAGAGGACAACAAAAATGTCCCATTTTGGCTATCAGATTCTTGCGTCCATCGGTAAACATAAGCCGCTCGAAAGAGCGGCTATTAATATTTTCTGAGATATTTATCTGTATACTGATTTGGAAACTGACCTATATGTTTTAACTGGATAGGCTTTTCTATAGCCTTTTTTATGGGCTAGTTGCTGGCGAATGGCCCTCCGCACCCCATTCCAGCTAGACACTCCTTTTTCCTCCTTTGCTGCGCAAAGTCTTCTTGACCACCCTCCCACAACTTCGTCTTAGGTAGGGTGGTCAAGAAGTCGGAAAAAGTATATGTCTAGTGTGTGGGACGGAGGGCTGGTTGGTGGTGGTGGTGAAGGTGTTGGTTGGGGGGAGAAGAAGGAAGAGTATATAGGTAAAAAAGAGAAAGAAAGGAAGGCAGAAAAAATGAAATTGACTAGAAGAGATTTAGAAATGTGTGAGTGGATAAATCGGTTTGGATATGCAACGGCAGATCAGATTTCAAAAAAATTTCAAATGTCAAAACAGGTAGTTTATAGGAGATTTAGGGAAATGGAAAAAGAAATTTACGTCATTCGGGAGCGATTGCTTTTTCAAGAAAGCGGAGTATATCGGCCTACTTCAGAAATTTTAAGTTTAGCTGGCAGCAATCTTTCACCTATTAGAAAGGTTTCCCTTGCTACGTACCAGCATTCACTCGGAGTCATAGACGTGTGCTTAATTTTGGAACAGAAATATTCCGGAGCAGAAATCACTACCGAAAGGGAACTCCGAGCGGCAGCTGGCAAGGCCGGGCCAGGCCAGGAAGGGCATTTCCCTGATGCAATTATGTCCTATATGGGGGAAAAAATCGCGATTGAATTTGAACAAAATCCAAAAGGAAGAAGCAGGCTCAAAAAAATCAAAACCATGCTTTTGAGAGGGGATATACCGGGAGTAGACCGAATTGACGGAGTATGGTACATAGTGCCACAGGAGCAGAAAGCATTGGCGCAAACGCTTGCAGCTGAATTTTCCGCTCACGGCGATTATTTCCAGGTCTATCTGTATCCCGATTTTGAGAAGGTTCAGGCTGCCCCGGGGGTGGAACCTGTACCAGTTATGAAAAATTGGGCTAGGAGGTAGAAGTAGTATGAAAGAAGAAAAAGTTTATGAGAATGATTTTGTGAATCTTGTACTTGCCGGAAGTGTTGCGATTCCTGCTCTCCCAGCATCAATCGTAGCTGGTATCTGGTATGGCGTTATATCATTTATGCGAATCTCATCGGCTGTGGTATGTGTAATCATCGCCATGTCAATAATTCCATTTATTGCAAATTATCAAATGGTAACCTATCTACTGGGCTGGATTACCCTTTGTTTTGATCTGGAGATTACAGCTTACCCTGGCCAAGTTACCTGGGCGAAAGTAATTCTTTCGTCTATCCCTGCTGGGCTGGCAGCTGGTGGAACTTTGCACTTGCTGTTTCGGGATGAAAATAAATTGAAAAAGAAGAGGAAGCCAGAAGAAGAGAATTGAGTTAATCGAAAGAAGAGTTGAGAGAAAGCCAGCCAAAGGGGTTTTTTTAGGTGTGGATCGGGATAATCGAGAACCTGTTATTATATCGGAGTCCGAACTGAACCAGCATACTTTTCTGGTTGGAACGACGGGGAGTGGTAAGACGACCACACTCAAGAACTACTTGGATTTTGCTCTCAAAAAAGGATTTTCAATTATCTTTGTAGATGGAAAAGGCGAATGGGGATTTTCTCAGGAAATTCGGGCTATGGCAGAAATCCATGATAGGGAATTCCAATTATTTTCTTTAAACCGTCCAGACCAAAGCGATCGATACAATCCGCTGGCTGTGGGAAATCCGACGGAATTGAAAGACCGCTTAGTCTCATGCTTTGATTGGACGGAGCCACACTATCTTCTAGGATCTTCGAGATACCTACAGTTGGCATTTCAGATTCTAAGGACTACAGGGCAAACAATTGATCTACCAATGCTGGTTCAGAATTTGAATCCAGACCGGCTAATATCGTTAGCCAGACAGGTAGGAGCTCCAAATAGTGTATTGCAGGGGTTAGAAGAAATTGATGAAAAAACGAAGGCTGGCATTACCTCTAGGTTGGCGCTGCTATCAGAATCTAGTATCGGTGACTTGTTAGAAGCCAATGATAGGGAAATAAATCTTCTTAACACTATTAGAGATGGTGGAGTTGTCATGTTCAGCCTGGACAAGTTGGGCTATCCAGCTTTTGCAAGACAGCTAGGAATTATGATTGTGAATGACCTGAAAGCCTGTGCAGCCCAATGCGGAGGGCAGAGCCAAAAAACTATGTTAATTTTTGATGAGTTTAACACCTTTGCGACTCCCCAAGTGGTTGATCTTGTGAATGCGACGAGGTCTTATGGCTTCTGTGCGATAATGGCTACACAGAGCCTTGCAGACTTGGACCGAGTTGATAACTCGCTCAGACGCCAGATTATTGGGAATGTCAATACCGTTGTTATGCAGCGTCAGAACGATGCCCAGGACGCAGAGATGCTTGCTGCCACGATAGGCACAAAAGATTCTGTACAGATTACCCAGCAAATTGAGGATTATGTGGAAACAGCGATGGGGTCTGTACGAGAAACCAGGGAATTCATTGTGCATCCAGACCGAATAAAACGCCTAAAAACCGGGGAAGCCATTATTTTGAGGAAATATCCGGAATTTAAAGTTCAAAGGATTAACCGGATTAGAAGTATTTAACCTAGGTTGCAGGGCATATTTCTCTTTTATCGAATTGAGTAGATGAAAGGAAATTGATTATGAGGGGTGGGTAAGAAGTGCATATTGATTTAATTAGTCTTGTTTTAGGTCTGGTTGCTGGTGGCTTTTTTACAGCATTAGGGAAAAAATTATTAGAATGCTTCTGGCAAAAAACTGAAGACAAATTTATTGAAAAAAAGAAGCTCAAAATGCCATTTATGGGGTGTGTAGCAGGCATTAAAAAAGGTAAATTAAGATAATATGAAAACTATCTTAATTATCAGTCTAATTGTTTTTCTTCTTTGGCTAATTAAATATATTTATGAATATATACTATATTCTCAACCCTTAAGTGAGGAAGAAATAGAAGGTTTAGCTTATTTAAGAAGATTGAAAGCCATAAATCAATATTATTCCTTTGATAGAAACCAATTTTATGGTGATAAAGTTTTTAAAAAAAACATGGATGCAACAGGATCTTTTTACAATGTAGATATAGAATTATTCTGTTTGCCAGCTACCATTGCATCCTGGTTAAAAGGGAAGAAACACGAATGGATTATTGTTGCTTTTGAAAAGGGAAAAAAAGTTGATTTGATTTGGATGAATAAAGGTTTCGATAATGAAGAAGTATGTATTTTTCTTGATGATGTACAAATAAAAACGATAGCTTTGGATCACCAATATAATTCCATTTTGATTTTCCATAATCATCCTAATGGAGTTTTATCAGCCAGTAACCAAGATTATATACATGCAAGAACATATGCACAATTCTTAAATGATATTAATGTTAATTTAATTGATTTTGTCTGTGCTACTGGTGTATATCATGAGTATAGCCGTTTTGTGGTAGATAGTTTTATGTGTAAAGACAAATTTATTGCAAAAATTCAAAAAGAAAATGACATTTCAACAGCTAACAATATCAGCTTACATAAAGAGTTTTTAACTGGATTATGATAGCTTATGGTGGTTGCTAAACATAATATTCTAGGACAACGAAGTGGACGAAATATTTAATTCCTCCAGCTCATGGTATCTAGCAGGGCTTGTACCGCTGCTAATTGCTCAGGGGTTAGTTTGCTGGCGGTATTAAGTAATCGGCGCAGTTCTGGTGATAATTCAGGGGTTTCTTCAGCGAAGAAGTCGGCAAGAGTGATATCCAGAGCGGTGCAAATGCGCTCAAGAGAATCGAGGGATGGCTTAGTGCTATTTCCCTCGATTTTATATATTTGTGAAGGGACTAAACCAGCTTTTTCCGCTAGGGCCTTACCAGAGATTCCCTTAATTTCTCTAAAATATCTGAGCCTACTACCATAATTCATAAATTTTACTCCTGCTCTAACTATTTCTATTAATTATAGCCGCATACTAGGGAATAAAACAATGTGAATAAAAATCATAATTAGGCATTGACAATGTGAATTTAAAGAACTATTATAAATATAAGGGGTGTGAATATGAGGAACATAGGACGAAGAATAAAAATCACAAGAAAACAAAAACAGCTAACGCAATTGCAGTTAGCGCAGCTTATAGGGGTTGACCGTTCGCACATAGCAAAAATCGAGTCTGGCTATACTAGAGGATCGATAACTGTACTTAAAAAACTTGCCGCTGCCCTGGATCTGCCGTTAGTCGAACTATTGAAGTAGGCTCAAGATTGAGTTAACTGGCAAAAATCATCAGAAAGGAAGTTTGAAAAATGAAGCCATATTATGCTTTGGATGAAGACACCGCAAAGACTGTATTGGAGCTCATTGAGAAATGCCAGGCTCTGAACCTCGGAAACGTAAGTTTCAGTTATTATCATGACGAAATTGATTTCTATGTCATTGAATATGATTATTTCATGGTTTTCGTACCCCCTATTTACAGAATCCGTACCATCAATTCATGCTAATGATACCGTTAGTTTTTAATTGGATACCGCTTCAATTAAAAAGCGGTATCCACAGAAGTTTT
>Ga0334884_1006372_pt1 | contig 10671 bp, 10 predicted proteins | sample GraSluR1_MG_7_FD_207215 | JGI IMG/M metagenome (GOLD analysis project Ga0334884, IMG submission 207215) | Sludge microbial communities from methane-producing bioreactor in Wageningen University, Netherlands - Granular Sludge_12_05 R1 | ecosystem: Engineered > Bioreactor > Anaerobic >...
AATCCAACAGTCCCTAAAGTAGCCATTGTATGTAATATTGTGTTATGATAAAAACCGAAATAACTTTCATCTACCCGAGCAAAAACACCTACTCCAAGCAAAGGATTATTGATAAATTTATCGTATGCTTCAATCCAAAGATCAAATCTTCCTGAGTCATCAAAGAAATCTTCAGACAAACGCTCAAAAACTGTAGTGAAGTAATCCAATCTAAAGTAAACCAATAACCCAACTAAAGACAGCCCAAGAATAATATTCAATGTTAGTTTCACTTTTTTCTCATAACCATAATATAGGAAAACAACTAAAGGAATCAAAGTTATTGCAAAGGATAGTATTCCACCTCTTGATAATGTGAACAACAACATTATTATCTCAAAAAAAGCTAAAATAATCCAAAAACTATGAAATTTATACTTCTTCATAAAATAAAACATCGTAGAAATAAACATAACCAAATAAGTTGCAATAAAATTAGATATCCCCCATCCAAGATCTATTTGCTTATGTCTTAATGCATATGCTATATCTTCTACTCTCAAGTAAAAAATCAAAACCTGAAAAGATATCATCACCCCTGTAATTACAAACAATCTAATCAAAACCTTTAGGTTATCTCCTTTAAAACTCGCTTTAAAAAACAGATAAGTGAACAAATAAACTAAACCGACGGCAATATAAAAAAGATAATTCATACTAATCTCTTCTATTATAAAAAGAGTTGAAACCATTGCTGCAAACATCAAGAGCAACGGCAATGCCATTTTTCCTTGAAAAAGATTAATTTTATATTTCAATGCATGAAAAACAAATCCCAGAATAACAGGAACTGGTAGATAATATAAGTAAACTGGAATGCTTTCTAAAGACCATTCAGTTTGACTGATCATAAACAGCATATTCACATAAAACGGTATCGCATTAAAGGTATTCTTATTGAAGACCAATATCGAGAAAGCTATTAAAGCAAACAAAGGCATACCAATCGATTCTAACTCATAATACCAGAAGAATAATGTAATAGTGCTGATTAAAGTTAAGTAGCTAATGCTCTGAAAAAAATTGTTTTTTGTCATTTAAGTCACCAAATATATTATACTTCATTATCGATTATCTGTCCTTAAAAAAATTGTTTTTTTTGATTCTAATTATCGATGTTATAAATCATTCTGTCATAAACATGTCTAAAACCAAGTTTTCGATAGAGCTTTTTTGCATTTCTATTGTCTAAGTCAACATGTAAGGAAATCTTACCATTTGCAAGATTTATAGCTGATTTGATCAATTCAGACCCTAATCCTCTGCCTTTTGTAAGCGGATTAATCCCGATATAAGCTAAGTGATAGGTAGGAATAAAATTATCGAAACCAGTATTTACAACTACTAAAATCCCTTCGACTTCCTCTTCTTTTTTTGCTAAGAGAATAAAACCTTTTTCAATGGCATTGTCAATGGCATCTTCAACCTCCCAAATTGGGTCACTATATCTGCCTAGATAATTATCCACATACTTAATAAGTTCAACTTTTTGGATATCTTGATAATCGGTAATTTGCTTGATGTTTGTATAAGTTCTTGCTGTATCTAAAATTACTACATAGACTCCATTCTGTTTTTTTTCTTCTTTTATACTTTTTAGAAACTTGGAAAAAACATAGATATCACCTTTTTTTACTTTTAAAAACTCTTCTTTTCTTAGCAAATCATAAGCTTCATCAAACAGTTCATTATCAATGTCTTTTTTAAGTTCGTTTGCTTTTGTCGAGAAAATCTTTGGCATAAGTGTTTTTTCGACTATTTGTCTTTGCAAAAAATGCCTTGTATATGCTTTGACTCTTATCTTGTCATCATCGATTAGATAAACTTCTTGAATATCGGTAACTCTATCTGTAATCTCCTTGATAACTTCTAACTGCGCTAAATCGTATAACTCATGACTAACATCATTATCAAGCAGATTTAAAACATCATTGCCAGCAATATATTCATTAATTTTCTGATTAGCTTGGTTCTTTGTTAAGCTGACTAAATCAAGGATATTGTCTGCTTTTAGAATTTGTTTCTTGAATCTTTGATTCTTGTAAACTGGAACAATAATCTGAATATTTTGTTCTTGTGCTATACTCAATAGCGATTTTAATATATTCTTGTTTCCATCAATTAAAACCTTAAAATTATCACTAGTTTTAAGATAGTTAATAACATTTTTTGCATATCTATCATAGATACTTTTCGAGGGATTATTGCCCTCCAATTTAATGTATATTTTACTTACACCTAATCTTCTTTCAATATTTCTAGCTCTTAACAAAGGAGTTTTTCCAATATTATTCATTACAATCACCTCAAAAAAAATTGATGACTTTAGCCATCAATTAATTATACCATAAAATTCTCTATTGACCAAATCATGGTCTATTTACATTGTTGATCGAAATCTTTTTTTTATCAAATTAATAAAATAAACAAAATAACCAACTAAAATAACAAAGATTATTACTAAAATAAAATATCCTACACCATATTCTTCTAGATTCATAAAGAAATAAGGGTAATTTGACTCATAGTTATCCCCATTGAAATTACCTCCAAGCCAAACATAGACTATTGTGAACAACCAATAAATCAAAGGGAAAAACAAATACATTAGAGGTTCAATCCTATTAATTGAAATTGGTTTAATCAACAGGAGTTGATTCAGAAGAACCAATGAAGGAACAACCGTATGAATCAAGAGATCTGCTAAAGAATCCAATTCATATGTTGATGGATCTATAGTAGGCCTTAACATAATATTGAATACTAAACCAGTTAAGAATATTCCAACAAAAGCCTGATTGACAAAGAAGTTTAGCAATTTATTTTCTTTCTTTGCTAAAAAAAGCCAAAAAAAGACAATAACAACTAATAAATTTGATTGCAATGTGAAATAGATGAAGCTTTTCAATGGTTCGTCTGATTGGACAAGATGAAGAATAACTCCTAAAAGTGCTGTTAAAGCAAGTGTTAAGTAAATCCATCTTTTGTGTGAATAGTCGCTAATCATCTTAAACTCTATTTCAAGAAGAATCTTGCTAGTTTTTCTTTTAAACTAGACATCGGATGATATCTAACTAAAAGATCAAACTTGGTCGATTTCTTAATTATTGATCGATAATGTGAGAAAGTCTCGAAACTTGCTTTGCCATGATATGCTCCCATTCCACTTTCTAACACACCACCAAAAGGTAAGTAATCACTTGCTACTTGCATTATTGTATCATTGATACAACCTCCACCAAAATTACATTCTTTCAAAATACGGTTTTGAATAGTTTTATCTTCTGTAAAGAGATAAAGAGCTAAAGGATGAGGATTGTTGTTTATGTACGTTATTGGCTCTAAGATATCGCTAAAGGTTATTATCGGCAAAATAGGTCCAAATATTTCTTCTTGCATAATTGATGCATCTATTTTTACATTATCTAATAGTGTTGGAGCGATTTGTTGATTTTTTGATTCACCACCCATAATGATTTCTTCTCCATCAATTAGAGCAAGAAGTCTTTCAAAGTGTCTTTTATTGATAATTTTTGGATAATTAGGATTATCCAAAGGTATCTCTCCATAAAACTCTTTAACAGAGTTCTTATAATGTTTGATAAACTCATCTTTAATCTCTTTATCAATGTATAGATAATCCGGGGCAACACAAGTCTGTCCTGAGTTTAGAAGTTTCCCAAAAGCAATTCGCCTGGCTGCAATTTTTAGATTAGCATCCTTTGTTACTATTGTTGGGCTTTTACCGCCTAACTCAAGACTAACTGGAGTAAGATTTTTAGAGGCTTTTTCCATGACAAGTTTGCCTACATGCGTACTTCCGGTGAAAAAGATATAATCAAATTTTTGTTCCAAAAGAGCTTGGTTTTCTTCTCTACCACCTAGTACAACGGCTATGTATTCTTCTGGATATATCTCATTTATCAGCTTCTTGATAAGATTTGAAGTGTTTGGACTGTAATTGCTCGGCTTAATAATTGCAGTGTTTCCTGCAGCTATAGTTCCTATTAAAGGCGCAAAAGTCAAGTATACAGGATAATTCCAAGGACTTATTATCAAAGAAACCCCATAAGGATGAGCTAAACGAAAACTCTTTGCTGGAAAATCAACAAGTGATGTTCTAACTTTCTTTGGTTTCATTAGTTTTTTTAAGTGCTTCATCATAAAACTTATCTCTTTAATCGAAACTCCGATTTCGGTAAGAAAAGCTTCAAAAGAAGATTTACCTAAATCTTGATATAAGACATTCTTTAAATCATCTTGATAGTTTATCAAAGCATCTTTTAGTTTCTTCAAAGCAGATATTCTAAAAGTGTAATCTAAGGTATGATGATTTTTATAATACTCTCTTTGTTTTTGAACTAGTTCTACAATATTCATCTTTATCACTCCTAAAAATTATTATACCATGTGAAAAAATATTTTGTGCTAATTTCACAACAATTTCTAAATGCTATGTTTAAAATTTTAATCTCATCTTAAACAAAAGAAAATATGCTTATTTTCATTTGTTGCTAACCCAACCTCACAAAAGCAGTTTGATTGCTAAGTTAAGAGGTTATATGATATAATAATTTTGGTGATATTATGAAAAAAATATTGATATTTTTGATTATGCTATTTCTTTTAGGTTGCGAGACAAATACAAAAACTGAAAATAAGGTTCAAATCATCAGTGCTTCAGTAGGTAAAACAATGCTGGATGAATCTGAATCCATCATATTACTTGATGTTAGGACGCTAAGCGAATATAATGAAGGTCACATCGAGAATGCATTACTACTACCGCTTGCAGAGATTCAGACAACTGCTGAAACAGTTATTCCAGATAAAGCAAAGACTTATATCATCTATTGTCGCAGTGGTAATCGCTCTAGACAAGCAGCTGATATTTTGTTAGAAATGGGTTATCTTAATATTTATGATATGGGCGGAATTATTGATTGGCCTTATGAGATAGTATATTAAACGCTGATTTTATGTCGAATAAAATCAGCGTTTTTTATATGGCCTTAATATACTTAGCGAAGTACCAATGTTTTAACAAAAATAAAACTACAATAATTATTCTTATCCAAAGAAGACTAATACTTATATAAGTAATCAAAAGCATTGCATCAACCAGTATTAACAAAGTCCACTTTTTCTTTTTACTCATCACTTTATTCTCGATAAAATCCTTGAAATATCTTTGATAGACTTGTGATTTTACTAATTTTTTATACACTTTTTCAGACGATTTTGATAACAAAAATGTTGAGAACAAAATAAAAGGTGTAGTTGGTAAAACCGGTAAGAAAACACCTAGAAAACCTATTCCTAAAGAAAATATAGCTAATAATAGAAAAACTAATTTCATACCTAATCAATCAATCTCTTTTCACCTTGAATAGCTTGAATAGGTTTTATATCTTGAGTGATTTCTAAGGTACCCATATACTCTCCTTCATGATCTCTAATAGCAAAATATCTGATTAATACATATTTATCTTTTAAGTGGATATAGAAATCTTCGTTATCCTTTTCACACTTTCTAAAACTCTCAATAATTGCTTCTACCTTATCGACACTTTTTGGTGGATGGCAAAGATTTACATGTCTACCAATTATGGTTTGAGGTCTTTCAAAAATCCTTTCTTTTCCCTTAGAAAAATACTTAACATACCCATCTTTATCGATGAAAGTCAAATCTAAAGGCAAAGTGTTAAGGATTTGATTTACCTCATTTGATTCTAATAACCCTACATTAGCAAAAACTTTAGTCTCTTCTTCTGTTGATTTGTTCTCTTGAAATTCTTTTTTCCAACTTTCTTTAGGCTTACTTAAGAAATAACCGATATCCTGACTACCTTGGTCAGCCAAAATCCAATCATAGAAACTCATAATATCAACTAACTTTGGTAAAAGGATGTTATTCTCCTTAATAATCATATCTTTAATCCTAACAAGCAAATCTTTGATATGTTTTTCACTTTTTTCTCGAGGAGCATCTTTATTATTTAAGAGATTTATAACTTTTTTTACGTCTGCTCTAATCTCATCATCAACACCCCACATCACCTTTGGAATCGAGGTAATTCCTTTCTTTTCCAGAGTGGGAAAAAATAGATATTCTTTTCTAGCATAGTGGTTCTTTATATTGCTTAATCTATCGATGCCAATTCTAAGCATCAAAAAGCTGTTTTGGTCTGTTTTATCTAAGTATTTTTCAATTTCCTCTTCGATAAGTTTTGAAATCTCAATATTCTCATCCAAAAATACCTTTGCAGGATGACCAGGGATTTCTGTTATTTCTCTTGGCTTATGCAAGTCACTTATATTTGTGTTAAAGACGGCAGCATGCACATCACATAGACTTTGAATCTCTTCAACACTCATTCCTTCATCAACTAAGCTTTGTTCTAATGCAACTATTTCATCAGTCGAAATCTCTTTAAAATCCTTGATAAATCTTTCTTTTGCTAGATTTATCGGCATACCTTGATGTATTTCTTTTATTAATAACTTAAGTTTATCTTGTCTTAATTTTGAATTGTTTATCAACTCACTCATAAAAAAACCCTCCTTATGCCATAAATATAGCATAAAGAGGGGTTGCTTTATGTGATTTAAATCACATATAAGAGATAATATTTATTCTTCTCAATTCTAATTACTTTTTCTTGCTGAAGCTTAGACAAATATCTTGATAGAGTCTCTCTTCTAATACCGATTATGTTTGCTAATACCGTTTTAGAGAATGGTAAGATCAAAACCTTGTTTGCTTTTTCAATTAATCCAAACCTTTCAAACAAGCTGTTCAATGTATTGATTATCTTATCTAATGTATCTGAATTAGCAGAGTTTACGAGTGAGTTTTGAAAGAGATTTGATCTAGTTACTGCACATTTTAAGCAAGAATCTCTAAACTTTAGATTTGATTCATAAGCATTAACAACTTCAAATTTTGGTATTTTTTTTAAGGAAACTTTTGTTAAAGGGATAGCTGTAGCTAAGAATTCTTTTCTTTCTTGTAATAAAGCTAAAAGTCCAAGATAATCACCTGGTCCTAATATCCCAATAATTCTCTCATCACCATTTTCAAGATATCTCACCATCTTTACATATCCCTGATAAACTTGAAAGATATATTTTAACTCATCCCCCTCAAAAAAGATGATTTCTTTATCATCTAGTTCAATAATTTTTCCTACTAAATTATCATATTGGCAATGTTTACAAAATTTCATAGATAACCTCAACAACTATTATACTCCATATAATGGTTTTCTTCAAAAGAGATTATTGTAAATTTACTAAAGTGAATTAATTTGATAAAATAGAACTGGTGATAATATATGAAAATTCTAGTTATTCAAAATTCTGTTAAACAAGTAATTGAGAAAAGTTTTGATAATATTAAAGCTCTAGTTGCTAAAGCAAAACAAAAGCCTGATTTTATTGTCTTACCCGAAATGTTCATGAGCCCTTATGAAACAGATAAATTTATTGATTATGCGCAAAACGATGAATCTGAAGCAATTAAATTTTTAAAAGATTTAGCAAAGGAAAACCAAGCTTATATTATTGGTGGCAGTGTACCTGAACTATTTGAAGAAAAGCTCTTCAATACAACTTATATCATCGATCCATCAGAAAACATCATTCATAAATACCGGAAAATTCACTTATTCCAAATCAAGTATCCCAGTGGAAAATCTTTCAATGAAAGTGATGTTTTAACTCAAGGAGAATCTTTAGGCGTTTTTAATACAAAATACGGTAAAATGGGTGTAATGATTTGCTTTGATGTTAGATTTCCTTATCTAGCAACTAAATTAATGAATGCTTTATGTCAGGTAATATTTATTCCGGGTGCTTTTAATGACTATACCGGCCCTTTGCATTGGCAAACAACATTAAGAGCAAGAGCAATCGATAATCAATTGTTTGTAATCGGCTGTAGTCCAAGTAAAACATCATTTGGTAATTATAACAGTTATGGTCACTCGATAGTTATTGATCCTTTAGGTCAAGTCATTGAAGAACTTGACGGGTATGAAGGCATAATTGAAGTAACTATTAATTTAAATAAGATTTGTGATGTGAGAGAAAAACTGCCAATTGTAAAGAATTATCGTAGTTTATAATTACTTTTTTATGGAAATCATTTCTTATTTTCCATAAAGTGATATAATCATAATATAATATTATGTTGTGGAGGTGAAGATATGAGTTTGCTAAATACAAATTTGTCCAAAGAGTTTTATGAAGTAGCCTATAATGTCTATGATATCCATTTCCAACATGACAAAGTACTGAAAACGGAGTATGACGACTATCGAAAAAAAAGAATGTTTGAAGATATTCTTTATAATCTTTCTTTTTTAGAAGTTAGTTACACAATCGAAGACAATAAGTTATTTGAAGAATACTCAGTTTGGCTATACGAACTGATGATGAATCTTATGCCAGACATTAGTCCAAAAAGAATAAAAGAACAAATGCTTGATCATTATAAGATTCTTGATAACGAGTTGAAAAAAATGCTTTTGCCAGAGAAATATAAACAGATTAATAATTACATTCAAAGAGCTATTAACGCTACCTTAAATTATCAAAAAACCGACAAAACAAGAGTAATTGATCAAGGAAAATATGGAAATATCAAGAAAACATACCTTGATTATTTGATAAAGAACAATGCTCGAAAAGCAATTGATTACATTCTAGAGATTGAAAAAATTGGTATACCCTTGGAAGATATCTATGTAGAAATCCTCCAAGAAGTAATGATTGAAATTGGTAATCTTTGGCATGAAAATAAAATCACTGTAGATCAAGAACATTATATGACTTCCATAACTCAAATGGTTCTATCTCAATTCTATGATAAAGTCTTTTCAACAAAAAGAAATAATCATACTTTAGTGGCTTGTAGTGTAGGAAGTGAATTACATGAGATGGGCGCAAGAATGATTTCTGATCTTTTTGAGTATAATGGTTGGGACAGTATTTATCTTGGTGCTGCAATCCCTAATAAAACTTTATTGGAAAGAATCAAAAAAGATAAACCAGATTTAGTAATTCTATCGGTCACCATGCCTCAACACTTAACTCAATGTTTAGATATCGTTAATATGTTAAAAAATCTTGAAAACCCTCCGAAAATAGCAGTTGGAGGTAGAGCTTTTTTGACAAGTGACAATGTCTGGAAAAAATGGCCGGTAGATATATCTGTTGAAAACGCAAAAAAACTTTTAGATTGGGCTAGCACGGAGTTTAGTTATGTCTGATTTTTTGTTTCGAATTAATGATTTGGGTGTTGTTGATTTTACCTATTATATAAACTGCGATACTAAAAGAAAACTCCCTCTGACAGTTTATGCTTTTTTGGATGACCAAGCAACAGAGCAAGTCAGTAATTGTCTGATTTCTACAAAAAAACTTACCCAATTTGCCACAAGAATTTTTGAAAAGGATTTTAATATTGTAATTCAACCAATTGGCAGTCAGTTTCTTTTTTATGGGAATGATTTACCAAACTTTAAGGAAGTACAGGATTACTTCATTAATCTTTTATCAATACTAGCATACCATTATGTCAGACCAAGTGGAATAGATAAAGAAGACTACAGTTTCATCTATAACAGTATCCAAAAACTCAATAATGATTTACTCAATAAAACTAGGGAAACAGAAAAGCTTAACAGCCAATTAAATAGAGTTAATAGCATTTTAAACAGTCGTTTAGTTAAAGACCCATTGACTGGTTTAATATCTAGATATCAATATAGTGACGAAATTGATTTAGCAATCAAGAAAAACCCCAATGCATATGGCATTTTCTGTTTTATTGATATAGATAAGTTTAAAGACGTCAATGATGAGTATGGTCATAGTATTGGAGATTTGTATCTAGTTGAATTTGCAAAAAGACTTAAGAGTCTTAACTATCCTAATTCAATCAAGATGCGTATCGCTGGTGACGAATTCGGCTTATACATTCCAAATATCCACGATGTTGATGAACTGACTATTAAACAAGTTGCAATCAATATCCATGATAGTTTATGTTTTCCAATTGAGATAAGTAATCTCAAACTCAACTTAAATTTTTCCTTAGGTATTTCGATTTACAATAAAGATACCTCTGATGTTCATTTGTTGATTGATTATGCTGATTTTGCCATGTATCGAACTAAAAAGAATCCTGAAACTTTTTATGAAATATTCTGTTTGGAAGAGTACTTGAATTTTATGAAGAATCAGCGCAGAGAATAGAAAATATAAAAAGACAAAACACTCATAATCGAGTGTTTTTTTTAGAGTTTAGTTGTTTTTAAGCAGGTACTCATATAAGTCTTTTAATGATCCTTTGTGATAATTCTTGATATCTTTGCCTTTGCGATTATTGAGACAATCTGTCACAAGAAAAGTTTTTAATCCTAAATGCTTTGCAACCATATCTTCATCAACATCATTCCCTATCATGATTGTTTCTTCAGGGTTAAGAGAGTTTTTCTCTAAGATGTTTCGATAGTAATTTAAGTTTGGTTTTGTATATGAACTGTTCTCATAAGTTGTAACACAAGCGAAATCAGTGATTGTTAACCCGGCCCAATTAATCCTATTATTAGTAGCTACTCTTGG
>Ga0334884_1006373_pt1 | contig 10667 bp, 7 predicted proteins | sample GraSluR1_MG_7_FD_207215 | JGI IMG/M metagenome (GOLD analysis project Ga0334884, IMG submission 207215) | Sludge microbial communities from methane-producing bioreactor in Wageningen University, Netherlands - Granular Sludge_12_05 R1 | ecosystem: Engineered > Bioreactor > Anaerobic > Unclassified...
CATGAAGTCAATAAATTGGAAGGTCCCCCAGAAGTTCGTGCGCCTTTTTATTATGGCTATTTTCCGCAAGGAGGTTCCCCATATTTCAGCCATAGTTTCGGCAGCAACCTGCACCTTGTCATATTGGACAGCGGTCACATCGTTCCACATGAAGAACAGGTCGATTGGCTGACCGAAGTATTGGATACCTATTCCGAAATGCCCTTTCGTATGGCGGTATATCATGTGCCCTTTTACCCCAGTTATCGCAGTTTTGAAGACAGTCGTTCTATTGCCGGCAGAACACATTGGTTGCCTGTTTTTGACGCCTATGCCCTCGATGTCGCCTTTGAAAATCATGACCATACATTCAAACGCAGCAAACGCCTGCGAAACAATGAGCTGGACCCCAATGGTACGCTCTACCTGGGTGATGGCAGCATGGGCGCCTTACGAAATAAAATTGATAAAGAGAATCCACGTTGGTATATAGAAAAGTCTAGCAATACACAGCATTTCTGGGTGGTTGACGTATACCCCGATGAAATCCATTTCAGGGCTGTAGACCACCGTGGTACTGTATTTGATGAAGTCGTGCTGCACGAATCAACACAAGATTTGTCCTATTCTGAGCTGTCACAAAATGCTGACATGCTGATGTCTATGCAATAAATCAATCCTCCTTAACAATGAAACCTACAATTCATGGATAACATTATTTCATTTCCAACTGGAAGCAAAATGCAACTGGAATTTGTCGAAGAACTGTGTATTGGATTCCTTGAACAAACTACCAATCCATTGACTCCTCTCGAAACGCTTTATAACTATTGTAAGCGAAACGATACGTGTTCCAATTTGACGCAATTTGAATTGTATACGTTTTTGAGAAATCATGAACGTATTATGATGCTTTTGGGGCCAGATCAAAATGAACCCGTCAATGAGGAAGCGTTGCGTGCTGGCGGTTTACTAATGGGGCCACGCGTTATACTAAAAGAAAGGATTCCCAGCGAAGGCAATTTAATGCTTCTGTTTAAAGCGCAGTTGGATGATATGGAAACAAAACTCAAAAGCGCAATTGACAGTCTGAACAGTGAACAGCAAGAAGAAATTGACGCATTTACCTCTGCTTTAAAACGTATTAAAATATTGAGAGATAATATTCAAAAGCTTGATCGCCGGTAATCCAGTACAAACATTTCTTCTCAATCTAAAACACAGATAAACTACGATTTTCACTGCATATCCCAAGTTGCAGAACTCGGATCATCATAATCTACGGATAGTTGGATAGCCATGACGCATCTCTTTTTAACAACACTGGTCTGCATCCTGTCAGCCTCTGACATTCAGTTGCATACATTGAAAGTTGAAGACGACATCTGGGACATCACAGCCCAGGATATTACCGGGAACGGTAGTACGGATTTGCTGCTGCTGACATGTGATCGCGACAGCGACCCATTGCGCAAACAACTCCACCTCTTTCAAGGAAACAGCGCTGGCCAGTTCAATGCTACGGCAGATTTCACCTTGCATTTAACGCCCGAAGCAAGCGCCTTGTTTTTAGTCCAATTGGATGAAAACACACCTCACGCGGTACTTGCAGGCGACAATCTTGGATTTCAGATGTACCAATTTGATGTCGACTCCCTTGTAGAAAAGGATTATTTGCCGATTGAGTCCATTATCCCTGCCAATGCTCGGGAACCGGTATTTTTGACAGACAACGTACGAGACTGGACAGGTGACGGACAGGAGGAATGGCTGTTGCCTCAGGCAAACGGTTATTCGCTGCATCGCAAAACAGAGCAGGCAGGGTTTATTACGTGTGAAGTCATCAGCCAGATACGTCAGTCTGGTCATACGACGATTTACCATCGTTTGCCAGACTATGTGTTATTTGACATACCGGAGACTCCCAACCCAGCTCTGGCATTTATTTTATCAGAAGAAATCGAATTTGCATATGGCGTAGACTGGAAACAAAGACATCGCATACGCATTCCCGGGAATCACCGGGAGCATTACCGCAGCTTCACTTCGTTAAAAGATATAAACAACAATGGCCTGCCAGACCTGATCGTGACTGAAATGAAGGGCACCGTCAGTATGGAGTCAACCACCAATATCTACTTGGCTCAGGAACCGTTTGTTTATCTTGCAACACCATCAACGTCCATCTACAGCCGTGGTGCCGTCGCTGCACCTTACTTCCATGATCTGGATGGCAATGGCACACTGGATGCGCTGGTGGTCAGCATGTCCTTTGGCCCACGTAACATCATGAACTACTTCTTTCGCAAACGCGTCAGTGTAGATGTGGAAACGTATCGTTTCAAAGACAATCGTTTTGAAGACCGCCCCGCACACAGCATATCGCTCAGTATGGATGCTCCGGAAGGCCGTGGCAGAGTCGCGTATACAATGGGCGATTTCAATGGCGACGGGCATCTTGATGTCGCGTATGCCCTTTCAGCCGACACCCTTGCCATACACCTTGGGGAAGCAGACGGTATTATCAGCAATCGTCCCTGGAAAACAGTGACACTGCCTACAACCATGGGCGACGTGTATACCTATGATCTCACCGGCAATGGCGGAGAAGATATCGTCCTGTTTCATCCTGACAGCACCTACAGCAAACAGGTACATGTGATAACTTTTGGTTCATCCGGCTAAAGCGTACTTGGTCTCATGCAATGTCTTTATTTTGAGCTTGAAAAATTCGATGTCCCGGTAGCCGTAAGCCTGTCATTACGTCGACTTAATCTTGTTGTTGGTTCTCTCCAACGGGGCGGTAGTAATGGGTTCGTCGTAGCAGGCCAATAAGCCGGTGTGATGGCCCACGATGCTCTGGGCAAATCGTTTCAAATGCTGTATACCAATGGACTCGGCCCGTACACATCTATTAGACAAAAGCACTCGGCTTGCGCTTTGTTGTCGCATTGCCAGAACTGACGGGAAAGTGTCGGGTATCCAGCATGGGCTCAAGGCGCGACCACCCACTCTGTCATGCCCGTGCAGGCTGGAAACCACAAGCGCGAAGCAGGAGATGCGAGCAAGCCCATCCGCTCCCATATCCCGAAGGGATTACATCGCAGTAGCGCGGGGTAAGGCCTCTGGCCGCCACCCCGGGACCAAACGTCACCCCCACACTTGCACCCCGGAGGGTGTGCCAGCAATGAAAAACTCGCGCCGCAGCTCAACAGTTTTACCCACACATAGCACTCATCCTGTCACGCCCACCCGCTCCGTCATTCCCGCTTCCCCCCTGTCATGCCCGCGCAGGCGAGTACCCAGAAGGGTGATGAAGGAGCCGAGGGCACAGAATTATCTTGTATTTAGTGTTCTCGCAGGAGGGTTTGGTTGTCAGAGATGATTATAAATTAGTGCTAGTATTATGCCTTACTGGTTTCCCGCCTGCGCAGGAATGACGGAACGGGTGTAGGTGCTGTGGGTATTTTGTATACGCAGGGGGGTGATCGGAGGTGTTATGAATGTGAATATATACATGCGGTAGCTGGCACGCCCTCCGGGGTGCGGGATTGATAGCTATTTACCCGGGGTGGCGGCCAGAGGCCTTACACCGCGCTACGGCGCTATAATCGCTCCGCGATAGAGACAGGTAACCAGCGACCGTATGTAACATTTCTTACTGGTTTCCCGCCTGCGGGCCTGTTGATTTAGTCTATTTTGGGATCACTAAAGAATAAATGAGCTCACAGAATCGCACAGAAACGACGATCTCATGTCATCTTGAGGTTTCTCATGCTTTACAAATTTAGTAAATAACCGGTTAATGTATTAAATCGACACGCCCCTGCGCAGGAATTACGGGCAAGGGAATGAAAGGAAGGTTGCGTGTGTCCGGCAGCATTGTAAACTAAAACTCATAATATAATTCACTCAAGGTCAAGAGCCAAACTCCTTGATGCTTGTTTTAAAAAACCAAGAGGTACCTCATGGCCTCAGCCTGTGTCAAATGTACGCTAATTCCGGATGAAGCTAACCTTATTACCAAACGGTGACTGAAAGCAAAAGCCAAGTATACAATATTACATTGCTCTTATTGCCTTACCGGCATGAACCCATCTTCGGTTTCAGTGGAAATCAAATACCCGCCCGCGTTATACAACTGAATGAGTCGCAACAATTCACCCAGTCCGATATTCCAGTTTTGTGGTGAGAAATCACTGGAGTGCGGTTCACAATTGGTAAAACCACTGCCCATAGTATAACCGCCTTCACTAGTTGCATCGCAATGATACAAATCAAATGAAGACAATTGTATGACCCGCAGCACTTCTGACATGGTGATAATTCCATCACCATCCATATCCGCGCTATGCGGGCTGTCAATGGTTATTGGACAGGACGGATTCGCGAGAAATTGGCTGTTTTCATAATCTGCTGGCAACCCCAGACCACGTGACAACCCAACCAAAGCATTATTTGCAGTAACATTCAGGTAGGTTATGCGTATTCTGCCATTGTAAAACATTTCGACCTGAAAGGAATTGCTGTTGCTGGCAGCATATACGCCTGAAGATGAATAAACAGGTACGTCAATAAAACTTATCACAACACGGTTGCTGCGTTGTTCATAATAAACACTTCCCCTGACTTCAGGGTTCAAATCTGCAAACAAGCCGGATACTCGTGGTTGCGAAAAATGGACATCTAACGATGGGCTATAATTGGTATCACTGTTCAGAAAAGTAAGATAGCCATTACTTCCAATGTAGACGGAGTCGTATACCTTTCCAAACAGGTATAATTGTGCACCACCACCCAATTGTCTTAGTGCGAATCCATCATCTGATACAGTCAACAATTCTCCCCCATACGGACTGGTGGTAAAATCATCGACAAAGTCATGGCAAACATTATACCCGGATGAATCCAAGCTGGGGGTAAACAGCAATCGGGTTTGTGTCAGATTAAATGGCTCGACATCATACAGCGCTGTCAAATAGTCTGAAGTGGAAACTGTCGAAAAAGTAAAACAGTTTCCTCCATTGTCGATGACCGTTGTATTTCCGGCGCCATCGGTAGCCTCAACTACAAAATAATAATCTGAGTCAGGCGTCAATCTGGCCAGAAGTGCTTCATGCGTTGTCCCAGAAACACCTGTAACCTGGGTATCGAGAGCGTTACATGCGTTTCCAAACAAAACACGCGTACTGGTAGACTCACTGGTCTCGAATTGTATCGTGGCCCAGGTAGAACCGACTTCCATAATGTCAACATTATAAATCTCAGGGGCTTCACAATCTATCGTTGCTTCTGCAAAGACATCGACCAATTCACCATTTCCATTCCCTGTGTCTTGATAAATTACCGTAACGATATCACCGTGCATGACATTAATAATGCCATTTTCAACTTGAGGCACACCTTCCAGAATAGGAACATTCGCTTGAAAAATACCGCTACCCGTACTTGTTTCATACAGGGTTACCGTTTCAACATCACCACTTTGCACCATAACAAAAACTTCAACAACCTCTGAACCTTGTTTTTTGGTATCTCGAACTTGGATTAAACTGCTGTCAAAACAGGTGTAAAATTCCTTGTTCAGGGTCAGTTCGCCCAAGCTTTCCGTGTACTCTGGAATAAGATGTTGAAAAACAGTAGTCTTGGAAACATCTTCTCCGCGCCCGCCAGTATTGCTCAGCACATTGGAAATAAAACATCCACTTGAACGAATATAATCCGTATCCCCACGCACCAAAATGCCTTCCACAATCCCTGTAACTTGATTAAATACCGGTGATCCGGAATTTCCCCCATACGTGTCCAGGTTTGCTACAAAAAAATAGGGATTGATGCTGCTTCTAACCACCGTTTCGTTGCCAAAGGCGAACTTCATAGGCAATCCTGCCGGATGTCCGATCACGCCCACCTTGGTACCAATTGCGATCGTCCCCTCTCTGCGCAAAGGAAGTGGTCGCGCACCAGGAGATGTAATAGGTCGGTCTACACGGATTATTGAATAATCATTATCACTGGAATAATGGCGGGCGACAACTTCCACTCCACGGTATACCTGATTGGAAGAAAAGGAGAGTGTCGGAGTTGTACTGTTATTCATATAAAATCCAAACACAAAACGCGTCGAACTCAAATTTGAATTGCTGTAACAGTGACCCGCTGTCGCAATCAAGTCTTCGCCAACCATAAACCCGGAACAATTCGGCGCTGTGGGTTGATCTTTAAAGGGTTCATCTGAACAGGGTGGCAGACCCAATTGTCGATATGCACTGGTAGACAAGACATAGTTTCCAGAAGCCTGCTGAGTCAACTGAGTCGCTGATACCAGACCACAAACCGACCTGGACCACGATATAATGGTATTGTCTTGTATTTCATACAAATCTTTACGATCGTCGGAACCATAAATAACTTTTGGTTGCGAGCCCGACATCGGTTCCCAGGGAATATGGCTTATGACTGTGGGAGATCGTTTGGGTGGTGCATCTTCAGCATGCCCCGCAGTAGTGAGAACAATGCACAGTAAAACAAATGATAAAAGTAAGCCGTGTCGTAAATAGGTACGCGTTGACGTTAGATTTTTTACAAGATTATCCATCAGATTATTAAAAAACATGAACAAATCCTTGAATCAGCAGGAAAATACCTGTGTAATAATAGTATGCTTATATTTTACTTGGCCAAAACTTCGATTGCTGTATGCATGCCAGTACATATTGTGCCCGCTTCGAATTTGAGTGGTATTGATTAAAATGATTCCATCCCGCAAGGGCTATATCAAACACCTTTTCAGGATTATTGTTGCAAAAAACCAGTTTTTCATTCAGTTCGGTCAAATCTTCAAAAAAAAGCGCGTTTTTACCATCAATGAAATTATTCGGTATGCACAGTGGCGATTTTTCTGACAACAACAAGCAGCCTTGGGCTGGTACTTCCCAATAACGCACCGTATCAAAGCCATATCCAAAACAATTCAATCCAATACAGCTGTTCCTCAACATGTTCATGTATGTTGACTGGTTGTAATGCATGTTCAGTTGCACCTTCCACATATACTCAACCATTTCAACAATGTGTCTCCTGAATCCTGCATTACGGTGTCCCGCCCAGAATATCGGATTATTTCGCTGCCCTGGTGATACCTCCTGTATTACGAGTTTATCCGGATAGGAAAACGGTAAGGGAAACGCTTCAGGCCCATAATCAATACATTGTAACATTTCTCGCTTGAAATATCCGGCAATTGGAATGTTTGGAGCTGCTTTCAGAAACTTTTCCCGATAATCGACACACTCATCGGCTGCATCTACCAGATAGACTGGAATACCTGATTTCTGAATCGCATTCATCACCGGACCCAACACAGAAACATCCAGCGAAAACTCCACATCTCCCCATAAGATAACATCAAAATACTTGTCATTCAATAATGTTTGTATGTGGTTAACATCCAATTGCTGTCCATCATGATTAAAGCAGCAGGGATAATCAGCAAGACTGTCAGGAAGATTCCCGTGGAAAGTAGGTTTGTATGGAAATTCGATTAGATTAGCTGGATCGCGGACAACCTGATACAAGCCGTCATACAAGCAATCCAAACCGTAATGGGGGTGTGATGGAACAATAAATAAAATATGGTTCGGTGGTACATCCGGCTCCCAAGTCATCAACGGCATGCTATAGCCCACACGGCTCTCTCGTTGTGGTAAAGATTCCGTTTCTGGCTCCACCCGTATATTTTCCCCCAGGAACTGACAGGCAGTGCGCTGTATTCGGGATGCCATTGTGTGGTCGCCCAACAGTGACCAGGCTTCCGACATGAACAAAGCAGAATCTAACAGATGCTCATTGCTGCTGGCCAGAATTTGATTGAATTCCTGTATTGCCAGCGCAAAATAGACTAACCGTTCATCCTGTGGTTTTTCTTTCATCCACTGCACGATCAGCCTCAGGCGACATAACATGAGGAATTCAACTGGATTAGGGCAAGTCAGTCTGATGCCTTCAATTTTGTTCAGAACCCACCAGCCACTACTTATGTATCCATGCTTGAGTACCAGGTCGGTGAACCGAGTCAGATTAAAACTGGAGTGTATCAATACGGCGATACCTCTAGTCTCCGGGTATTGCATGGTGGTATCACTTTGCGCAACAAAAAATTCGAGGCATAACCAGTGTTTAAGAGAATGGAGCTGTTTTTCTAACAAAAGATGGGAAGATTGCTGCTCTGGTGTATTTTGCATGGCCAGAAAAAGGATACTGGATTCACAGGCTATTTTCGATTCCAGGATGCGCAACACTTCCCTGACATCCATGCCACCACAATCTGCCAATTCGATGAACAGGGAATTCAATTCATCTATATCAGCAATGTCAACTGAGTCCAGGGTATTCATCTGGAACCCATCCAAGGTAACCTGCGCTACTGCTACCTGCCTCGGACTGGTGAGATTGGCATATACCCGGGAGTCAGCATATTGTTTTTTAATAAAATGGCCGATAACTTCGGCGTGACTCCCATGGATTAACATGGAACCGGGTGGAACCGGCAGATGTATTATCAGGTTGCTGAAATGTCGCAACCACTCGACAGATTCATTTTTCTGTTGTGTACTCACGAAATAATTGATATACCTTATGAATCTGAACTTCAGGCAACATCTGGTCTTCCAACGCTGAAATATTGAAATCCATGCTCACGCATGACATCCAGTGTATATAAATTGCGCCCATCAAAAATTACTTTTTCCCGCATCAGCTCACCCATACGTGAATAATCAGGGCGTCGAAACTCATTCCACTCCGTAGCTATGACCAGACCATCTGCGCCATCGAGCGCTTTATAGTACTTTGGAGCAACATCGACTCTGTCCCCATACCTATCTCGAATTTTGTCATTACACACGGGATCATAAACAACCACCCGGGCACCAGCATCACATAGCCCGCTGATAATCAACAAGGAAGGTGCCCCACGAACGTCGTCAGTTCTCGGTTTGAACGCTGCTCCCCAAACTGCTATGCGTTTATTGATGATATCTTCGCCATAGTAATCGAGAATACGTTGTAGAAAATGACATTGCTGACGACGATTTACCTCCGCAACCGCCTCAAACAAATCATATTCCTGCTCTTTGTCTTGTGCCATTTTTATACAAGTAGCCAAATCTTTGGGAATACCTGTACCACCGAATCCCAAGCCAGGAAAGAGAAAATGCGGCCCGATCCGTTCATCTGAGGCTATACCATCACGTACACTGGAAATATCAGCCTGATACACAGAGCACAATGCTGCCATCTGGTTCATAATAGAAACACGCGAGGCCAACAAAACGTTAACGGCATACTTCACCATCTCGGCACTACACCGATTCATCTGCAAGTACGGTTTTCCTGTACGTAAAAAGGGGCTATACAATTCTTTCATGATCTCATTGACACGCACATCATCGCAACCGACAACAATACGGTCTGGTCCCATAAAATCCTGCATGGCAGCACCTTCTTTCATGAAATCGGGATTCACAACCATGTCAAAAGGTTGTGTGGTGATTTCAGACATGCGCTGAATCAAGCTGTCCGCAGTTCCAGGTGGGCATGTACTTTTTAATACAATGATGCGATAACCATTCATAACAGAAGCAATCTGGTCTATTGCCTCTTCCACTTCCCTTAAATTTACTGCCCCATTCTCATCGACACCCGTACCGACACATACGAATATCATCATGCAGTCATTCACTGCCATAGTCAGATCGGTGGTGAACTTCAGGCGGTCTTCTTCGATATTTCGGACAACCAGTTCTTCCAGGCCCGGTTCATGTATGGGCATCTGTTCAGACTGTAATTTTTTTATAAGCATTTCATCGCGATCAACACAGGTGACCTGGTGACCATTTTCGGCCATACAAGTACCAACTATCAGTCCCTGGTAGCCTGTGCCCACGATTGTTAATTTCATTTTAAAACTTTCCTATATAACGCGCTTGCAGGCATAAAAAATGAACCATGAATGTATAAACCTCCCACCAGGGGAGGTTTTCTGAAAATAAATAAAGATCATTGGGTTAAACCAGGGGAGAAGCCATAAGAATTATAAACAAACAAATTTACAAGCATACGGTTCACACTATTGAGTTTCATAAAAAGTTATTTATGAAGGGTCCTTCCAAGCTGCTTCTTTTTCTGCAACTTCCAAAGATCGTTCTAACCGCTTAATCCCTGATTCCCGCCCTTCGCTGTGGATGACAAATATACGGTCCAGATTCGTTATTTCAAAAACTTCCCGTATGACTGCTGAAACAGCACACAAATGTAATCTACCTGCGGTTTCAGTAATAGCTTTGTTTATTCGCAATAACTCGGTCAACACAGCACTTGACAAATAATCCACATTTTCGAAATTCAGTAACAAAATCAGTCCCGGGTGCCCCTTGATATAGTCCAGCACTTCATTGCCAAATTCGGCGACATTAATAGCACTGAGCACACTGGATGTTCTGATAGTGCCAATGGTTATACGTCCAACCAGTTCAAACTCGACCAAGGGTTGTGTTTTTCCGCCCATGGCGTTGCTCCTTCTTTATGTAATTGACCTTCAGGAAGATTTTCTGCGGAAGGTCATTTCAAGACAATTATCTTTTTTGATATATTTAACCTTATCCATATAATGCTGTATTAGCACTATA
>Ga0334884_1006374_pt1 | contig 10666 bp, 6 predicted proteins | sample GraSluR1_MG_7_FD_207215 | JGI IMG/M metagenome (GOLD analysis project Ga0334884, IMG submission 207215) | Sludge microbial communities from methane-producing bioreactor in Wageningen University, Netherlands - Granular Sludge_12_05 R1 | ecosystem: Engineered > Bioreactor > Anaerobic > Unclassified...
GCAGCAGCAGGGTCTCACCGCACCCCGAGGCGCAGCTTCCAGACCGTCAGGAGGGCCTCGGCGGCGATGCCCGTGGTCATCTTGGAGATCCCCTGGGTGCGGTCAGGGAAGCGGATGGGGAACTCCACGATCTTGAAGCCCTTCAAGTGGGCGCGATACTTCAGCTCGATCTGGAAGCCGTAGCCCGCGGCGTGGAGCTGGTCCAGGGGCAGCGCGCGTAGCACCTGCGGTTGCCAGCAGACGAAGCCCGCCGTGAGATCGCGCTGGCGCATCCCCAGGACGGTGCGGGCGTAGAGGCCACCTCCCTTGCTCAGGGCGCGGCGCATCCAGTTCCAGTTCTCCGTGCCCCCCCCTTTGACATAGCGGGAGCCGATGACCACGTCGGCCTCGAGTGAAGCCTCGAGCATGGGCACCAGGTAGGCCGGCGGATGAGAGAAGTCGGCGTCCATCTCGATGAGGCGGTCGTAATGACGGGCCAGTCCCCACTTGAAGCCATCGACGTAGGCCTTGCCCAGGCCTTGCTTGCCGTTGCGGTGCAGGACATGGACCCGCGCCTCTTTGTCGGCCAGAGCATCGGCGATATGACCCGTGCCATCGGGGCTGTTGTCGTCGACGATGAGGAGCTCCGCCTTGGGGAGCACCTCGAGCACGGCCTGGGCGATGGCCTCGATGTTCTCCGCCTCGTTGTAGGTGGGGATGATGACCAGGGGCGCGAGTTCGGAATTGGCTTGCGACATGGTTAGTTCTCCTCAGGCTTGGCGCACAGGATACCGACCGGTGGGGCCAACACGACATCGACCCACGTCTCGAGGAGACCCAAATCGTCGAGGAGATCCAGGACGGTGTAGTGCGAGCGAAGGTCTTTGGCGTAGAGCACGGCGTTGCGCACCTGGACCGGGCTCAAGCCGAGATCTTGGAAGGTATGCGGCGCTTGGGCGGCGATCAAGCGCGACTGCAGCGTCGAGAGCGACGCGAGGCTGCCCGTGATGGGCCCCAGGACTTCGGACCAGGTCTCCAGGAGCAGGCCCAGGCGCGAGCGCAGCGCGTGCCGGCTGGGATACTTGCGTTGGGCCAGGGGCACGACCTGTTCGCTGACCCCGTAGGGGACGAAACGCTGCTGGAGGGTGCGCTCGTAGGCGGTCCAAGGCAGGTGGTGCATCACCAGGCGGTCCATCTCGATCTCCATGGGGTCGAGATCGCCCAGTTGCTCGTAAAAGGCCGCGCTCACCAGGGCGCACACCCCCGCGAGGGTGCCACCGTTGTCCAAGGTCTCCCCCTGGGCGGCGGCGACCACGGCCATGTAATCACCCATGAGGCGCTCCGCGCCGATCAGGGGCGCCGCGCTGTCTGCCACGCTCATGGCGAAGCCCATCAGCGCCAGGGCCTCACACAGCGCGGCCACGGCGTCTGGGTCGCGGCGGCCGATGTGGCCATCGCGTCCGGCCATCAGCGTGTGGGCGCTGCGGACCAGGGCCTGGGCCTGCGGCGCCAAGGTGCTGCCATCGAGGGCCGCCGCGAGTTGGGCGTCGGCCCAGGCCAGCTCGCGGCCGATGAGGTCGCCCACGCCAGCGCTGATCAAGGCCGGCGGTACCGCCACCATGAGGTCGAGGTCGAAGTAGGCCGCCACCGGCATGTGGCAGTGCTCGGTGTTGACCAGCCCATGGGCATGGATCTCGGCACTCGCCGCGGTGTAGGTCGCCGTGGTGGGCGCCGTGGCCACGCAAAGATAGGGGAGGGCAGCCTGGAAAGTCGCCACCTTGACGATGTCGTTGACCGTCCCGGCCCCGACGGCGAGGACCGCGGCGTAGGCCTGCTCGTCGAGCAAGGCCTGCAGGTGCCCGATGGTGTTGCGGTCGGCCACGGCCGGGCTGTCTGGCTTCTCGATGACGAAGAGCCTGTCGACAGTGAGTCCGGCGGCCAAGAAGGCATCGGCCACGGCCGCACCGACCACTTCCCAGCTCTTGCGATCGCAGACCAGGAGATAGGGGTTGGCCGAGGGCACCAGCTCTGCGGCGCCGTGGACGATGGCCGGCGCGAGGCCGCGGCCGATCTCGATGCGCCGCGTGGTGATGGCGCCGCTGCCCGGGTCGGCACCAGAAGTCCCTACACAATATGCGTCGATATTCCTAGCCACACATCCTCCTAGGCCGCGTCTCATGCCGCTCGCCGCGCGCAGCGTTGGGCTGAGAATCTAGGCGAAGTGGGCCAAAAATAGAAGGGACAGGCGTCTGGCCTGTCCCTTCGGTTCACGCCCCCCGAGGGGGACGTGGCTTCTCACACCGCAGCCCTCAGCGAGGGTATTTCACCTGCGACTGGGCCGCCTTGATGATGGAGCGGTAGACCTTGCCCGGAGACATGGAGATCCCCGTGAGCCCGATCAGGTGGAGACGCTCGATGGTGTAGACATCGCCGCCGTGCTCGCCACAGATGAAGATCTCGAAGTGGGGATCTTCTGCACGCGCTTCCTCGACGAAGATGCGCACCATTCGCTCGACGATGGGATCGATGGAGACGAAGGGGTGGCGCTGGAAGAAGCCGTTCTCGACGTAGTAGGGCAGGAAGCGATCGGCGTCGTCCCGGGAGATGGCCAAGGTGGTCTGGGTCAGGTCGTTGGTGCCAAAGGAGGCGAAGCCATAGGCCGGGTGCGCCTCTTTGGGGAAGCCCGGGACAGGTGTCCGGAGCGTCTGGACCATCTCCTTGCCTTGGAGGGCGGCGGCAGGCGTCTCGACCATGATGCCGAAGGCGTAGGGTACCCACACGCCACGCGCCGCATGGACCTCCTGGGAGGCTTTGCAGGCGACCTTCATCAGCTCCACCACCTCGCGGGTGATGATGGGCAGAGGCACCTCGATCTCCGGCTTGGGATCGAGACCTTCGGCGCGCAGGTCCGCGGCGGCCTCGAGGACGGCACGGATCTGGGCAGCGGGGATCTCGGGGTTGGTCACGGCCATACGCACCGAGCGGTGACCCAGCATGGGGTTCTCTTCGCGGTGCATGTCCGTGTTGACCGGGAAGAACTCGTGCAGGGGCGCGTCGAGGAGACGAATGGTCACGCCGTGGCCGTTCATGACGCGCAAGGAGTGTTTGAAGTCTTCCTTGGAGAAATTGTAGATCTCTTCCAGGGCTTTCTTGGCCTTGGCTTTGTCATTGCCGAAGAGCACTTCTTGGATGAAGGGCAAGCGGTCGCCGAGGAACATGTGCTCCGTGCGGAAGAGGCCGATACCGCGGGCGCCGTTGTCGTAAGCGGGTTGGCTCTCGGCGGCTTCGGCGTTGGCGCGGACGTGGAGGCTCTTGATCTCGTGGCACCAGGAGAGGATCTTGTCAGCGGCCGGCTCGAGCTTGTCGGGCACGGTGGTCGGCACGGAGCCGAGGAAAATCTCGCCCGTGGTGCCGTTGACGGTGATCACATCGCCGGCCTTGATGGTGTGACCATTGGCGACGAAGTGGTTGGCCTTGCGATCGATGGCGACATCCGACGCGCCCACCACTGCGGGGATACCCCAGGCGGTGGCCATGATGGCGGCGTGCGAGACCTTGGTGCCCGTGGAGGTCAAGATGGCCTTGGAGGCCTTCATGCCCTTGACGTCTTCCTGAGAGGTCATGACCGTGACGAGGATGACCGCTTCACCCTTGGCGGCCAGCTCGAGGGCGTCGTCCTGGCAGAAGACCACCTTGCCAGCGGCTGCGCCGGGCGAGGCCGCCGAGCCCTTGGTGATCAGCGTGGCTTCTTTGCGGTGCTTGGGCTCGATCTGGGGGAAGAGGAGCTCTTCGAAGCGCTCGGGGTTGACCATCATCACCGCTTCTTCCTTGGTGACGATGCCTTCTTCGTGCATGGCGGCGGCGATGACGGACTCAGCGCGGGCCGAGCGTTTGCCGTCGCGGATCTGCAACCAGAAGAGCAGGGGCACGCCGTCCTTCTCTTCGATGGTGAACTCCGTGTCCTGCATGTTCTTCAGGGCGCGCTCGAGGCGGTCGCCCGTGGTCTTCATCTCTTCGTAGATGGCGCGGAAGACGGGTTCATCGTGATCGCGCAGCACTTCGAGCGGCAGGGAGTTGCGGATACCGGCGACCACGTCCTCGCCTTGGGCTTGGAAGAGGACCGTTCCATCGAGCTGCTCTGAGGATTTGTGGCCCGTGCTCTTGTCGCGGGTGAAGAAGACACCCGTGGCGCAGCGCGGCGACTTGTTGCCGAAGACCATCTCTTGGATATTGACGGCCGTGCCGAGGTGATCGGGGATCCCTTCGAGCTGGCGGGTGAACACGGCGCGCTCGTTGCCCCAAGAGCGGAACACCGCCTCGGCGCTGCGGAGGATCTGATCCTCTGGCGCTTGGGGGAAGACCTGGTTGTTGGCGGTGTAGATGGCCTTGAAGCGGTTGATCAGCTCGCGGAGTTGATCCGGTCCGAGCTCGATGTCGGAGCTGACCTTGAGCTCTTCCTTGTACGCGTCCAGGGCGTGCTCGAAGGGGTCGTCGCCCTTGGCGTCTTTGATCTGGAGCACCACGTCGCCGAACATCTGGAGGAGGCGACGATAGGAGTCGAGCCAGAAGCGCGCGTTGTCACCCTTGGCCAAGTTGTCCACGATTTCGTCGTTGAGGCCGATGTTGAGGATGGTGTCCATCATGCCGGGCATGGAGAACTTGGAGCCAGAACGGGCCGACACGAGGAGGGGATTGTTGGGGTCACCGAAGCGCTTGCCCGCGACTTCTTCCATCTCCTTGAGGCCGGCGCGGATGTCTTGGACCAGCTCGGGCCGGATGGCCCCGTCGACCAGGTTGTGGGCGTGGAAGGTGGGCAGGTTCAGCACGGCGGGGACCCGCAGATCCAGCACGCAATGCATCAAGTAGAGGCCATAGCCTTTGCCGCCGAGCAGGCTCTTGAGTTCATCCTTGCTCATGCCTTCGAATTCGGGGAAGGTACGGCCTTTGGTAAAGAAATAGGTGCTGCGGTACTCGCTCATCAATCATCTCCTCGCAATCGGGTTCACCCTGTTATCCGTGGACTTTGCGCGACACTAGCAGGTGGTGCCTGCGCCGTCCGGCGCCTGGTAAGGCGCGCGTAAGATGCGACAAAGCGGCGCCTGGGTCAAGGGGACTTGGCGGCGGGCCTGTCGATTTCCTCCCCTCGCCGCGTTCTAGTCGATGCCGAAGAGGGCGAAGCTGAGGTAGCGACCCTCACGCAAAGCCGCCGGGACGGGGTGATCTGGCGCGGCACCGGCCGCCTCGATGAGCACGGCCTGGCGGCGGACGTGACCACAACGCTGGGCCACCACGCGCGCCAAGGCCTCGGCATCGATGACCTGGGCGCAGGAGGACAGAGCGAGCATGCCGCCTGGACGCAGCAGGGGTAGCGCGTCCCGCACCAATGCGCCGTAGTGCTCGAGGGCCTTGTCGAGGTCGCGCTGGCGCGGTGCGAGCTTGGGCGGATCGAGGGCGATCCCATCAAAGCGGCGCCCCTCTTCCGCCATGGCCTGCAGCTCGCGCAGGATCTGCCCCTGGCGCGGCTGCACGGTCGTGCAGTGGTTCAGGGCCATGTTGTGGGTCAGCAGGGCCAGCGCCTCGCGGCTGGAGTCCACCGCCGTGACCTGGCTCCCGCGTCGGGCTGCCTGCAGGGCGAAGCCGCCGCTGTAACAGTGACCGTCGAGGAGCTCGCCCCGGGCCAGCTCGGCGAAACGCAAACGATTGCGCCGCTGATCGAGGTAGTGCCCCGTTTTCTGTGCGCGCGCCGTTGGCAAGTGGAAGCGCACCCCTTCCTCAGTGAAGGTGGTGTCCGGCGGCAGTTCACCGCGCAAGGGCCCACACAGGTGCTGCACCTCTTCGGGGGTCCACCCTTCCATCTTGGCGGCGTCGCGGTTGACTTGCCCGACGATGGCCGCCTGGGGGTAGAGCTCCTGGAGGGCGTCGAGGAGCGGCACGCGCCGGTCGAAGATGGCCCGCGCCCCCCATTGGACGACGATCACCCGATTGAAAACATCGATGTTGAGGGCCGGGATGCCATCCCCTTCGGCATTGCAGAGGCGATAGGCGTCGTTGTCGGGGCGCCAGAGGCCCAAGCGCTCCGTGCGCAAGGTCTTGGCCCGGACCAAGCGGTCGCGAAAGAAGGCCAGATCCAGCGTCTGCCCCTCTTCCAGACCTGGCACCAGGCGCACGGCCAGAGCGGAGGTCGCGTGATAGAGGCCCGCGCCGATACGCACCCCACGCGGGTCCACGACCTCGACCAAGTCGCCCGTCTGTGCCTGGCCTTGGATCTTGGCCAAGGCCCCACGAAAGACCCAGGGATGCCCAGACCAAAAGGGCTGCGCTCGTCCGCTGCGGATGTGCACGGTCGCCACCACTGGGTCGGCCGTCTCTTCTTAGCGCTTCGAGAACTGGAAGCGAGCCCGCGCGCCGCGCAGACCGTACTTCTTGCGCTCTTTCTGACGCGCGTCGCGGGTCAAGAATCCGGCCGGCTTGAGCACGGCACGGAACTTCGGATCGTACTCCAGCAGCGCCCGCGCGATGCCCTGGAGCACCGCACCGGCCTGACCGGACTTCCCACCGCCGCGGACATTGATGAGAATGTCAAAGGCTTCGTGGGTATTGGTCAACAACAGCGGCTGCCTGAGCACCATGCGCAGGGTCGCACGATCGAAGTACGCATCGATCTCTTGCTTGTTGACAGTGATCTCGCCTTTTCCCGGGCGCAAATAAACGCGCGCAACCGCCGTCTTGCGGCGCCCAGTGGCCAACCATTGAAGCATCGCCATGATTATCGCTCCCTCGCGTTCTCTTGCAAAAGCTACAGTTCCAGCACTTCAGGCTGCTGCGCGGCATGGGGATGCTCGCTGCCAGCATAGACCTTCAACTTCTTGATCATTTGGCGACCAAGGGAGTTCTTCGGCAACATCCCCCGCACCGCCAGGAAGAACATGTCCTCCGGGTGACGCTGGACGAGCTTCTCGGCCGTCACGCTCTTGATGCCGCCTGGATAACCCGAGTGCCGGTGGTAGAGCTTCTGGCTCCACTTGTTACCCGTCAGCACGACTTTGTCCGCGTTGACGACGATGACGAATTCACCCGTGTCGACATGAGGTGTAAAAACGGGGCGGTGTTTCCCGCGCAAAATGGTGGCTACCGTTGTCGCTGCGCGTCCAAGACGCTGGCCAGCAAGATCAACCACGTACCACTTCCGCTCAACCTCGAGGGGTTTGGCGCTGTACGTCTTCATGAATGATGTCCTTCTCGGTCACTGGAGCTGTTCGGGTCCGTTCGATGGTCTCATTACCAAAATGAGCCGCCAAACAACTAGGGCCAAGGGCGTTTATTCGATCCTGACCAGCATGTCAAGATCCCTTTTTGGTGCCACCCTCCTTCGGGCAGCGCGCCCCGCGGCCAAGCTAGCTCAGGCCGCTCCCGTTGCCAACCCAAGCCCAAGCGGGCATTGACGCTGGACCAATGCCGGTGCTATCCACACAGGAGTGTCGAGCGCGCCAAGACGCGCCACTTCAGCCCCGCTGGGGCATGGGAGAATGACCATGGGCTCCATCCCCGACGTGGTCCGCTTGCTCTACGCACGACAAGCCCCCTCACCCATCAATTGGTACGCGCAAGACGATTACGAAGGCTGCCTTATCAGTTGGGATCCACCCGACGCCGCCGTCCTCGGCTACGTCTTCTTCCGCACCAACGAGAGCCTCGAAGACGACTGCGCCTACGATCTGCTCGAGGGCTACCTCGACGACGTCGCCGATCGACTCGACATCCCTCGCCCCATCAACTGCCTCGTAGACGACCAGATCCACGACCGCAACCGCTACCTCATCCTCGCCCGCACCGCCACGGGTGACTATCTCTGGGTCGAAGGCGCGCGCAGCGACAGACTCTTGCGCGGCCAAGACGTCTCCAAGCTCGGCCCCCTCGCTTTCTGGTCCAACCCCTATGGCGAGAGCCCTCTCGGCAAAGAGCCGCGCCGCCTCGGCTACGCCAACGTCAGGGTCGGCGACTTCTGTGGCTTCTCCTGGGACTATCCGCAGGACATCCCCAACGTCCCCGGCTACGACCTCATCGTCAGCCGCCAGCCCATCAGCCCTCACACGGGCGCCGAACACGACATCCGGGAATTCAAGAGGGTCCTCAAAGGCGACTACGGTGCCTCCTATGCCATCGAGCCTTTCGTCAACGGCATCATCGACAACGTCACCGAACCCGATCGCTACTGGTACTACGCCCTCTTGGCGCGTCTGCCCACGGGCGGGCGAGTCCAGCTCCCCATGCGTCACCACGATCAACCCTTTCCGCAAGGCCGACCCTTTCGTTACCTCGTCGATCGCGGCAAAGGATGGGGCAGCGGCAAGGACATGATGGAGAACGGCTTCGCCAACTGGCGCCGTCGCTGCCTCGAGGGAGAAGCCGTCCCAGCCCCTGCGGCTGCCCCTTCCGCCCCCGAGCCCCCACCGCCAGAGCGCGACTCCGCACCCAGCCCGCGCCCCGTGAGCAGCCCCGCGGCGCCCGCGGCCACCCAACGACCGTGGCTGGTGGTCAGCGCCGACCCCGGCCTCTGCCCCGCCGTTTACGGCGATGACCCCACCCTCTTTGGCCTGCGCTTGAGCTGGCCCGGCGAGGAAGGACAGGAGGTCATCGCCCTGCGCGGCCGCGATCCCTTCGCCGTCGAGGGCATCGAGGCGCTCCTCACCCGCCCCGACCCCATGCCGCCAGGCATGGATCGCCTGCGCTTCACCTCGCAGAGCCGCGCCTCCCTCCTGGATCTCGACTGCCATGACCGGCGCCATTACGTCGTGGCCGTCCAAGACCCAGCCACCCAGCGGTGGCAGAGCGTGATCGGCCTGGTCTTGCGCCCCCTGCAGTATTTGCCGAGCGGAGACGGCGAGTCCATCTGGGGTCACCCCGACGGCCCCCTGCAAGACCGCCTCCTCCACACGGTCGAAGTCGAGAGCGGCACCCGCCGCCAGGATCCCCTGGCCTTCGAGCTCGGCGCCCACGAGGTCCTCGGCGAGAGCGCCGTCGAAGTCTACGTCTTCAATCGGCCCGTCGACTGGCACCAGAACGATCTCCAAGTGGTCCACGCCTTCCACACCCTGCAACGCCAAGGACACAGCGAGCTCGGCGTCGCCTACCGCCTCAGCCCAGACGTCACGGGCTTCATCGACGACGTCTCGGCGCCTGGCGAAGATCGCTACTATGGCGCCTCGGTCATCGACTTGGCCGGCAACCGCGTCCCCGTACCCGTCTTCTGCTTTGGCGAACGCGCCGACGCGGCTTGGCCACGGCTCTCGACTGTTGCCACGACGGACGCCCGTCCAGGAGACGCGCACGACCCGCCCCCCCCGGCACCCCAACGGCGCACCCCCGACGCGATCTTCGCCCAAAAAGACGACCTCAGCCCCGACAGCGCGCACTATACCCGCGACCCCGTCGACGATGACGACGTCTTGATAAAAGAGGAGGTCATCCGCCTCGACAAGGTCGGCCCCGAGGACTTCGACAGCGCCCGGGCCCAGCTCCAAGACCTCGCCAAGGCCTTCACCGATGACGACCCCGAGCCCCCGCGCCGCAAGCGCCTCTCCTTCGACGAGATGCTCGCTCAAGAGGACGACTTCATCCCCGACAGGGAAATCGAAGCACCTGACCCTGCCGAAGAAGAAGACCTCTGGGAACGAGAGGAGCTGGTCCGTCACGTCGACGTCGGCCCCGAGGACTTCGACAGCGCCCAGGCCCAGCTCCAAGACCTCGCCGAGGCCTTCACCGATGACGACCCCGAGCCTCGGCGCCGCAAGCGCCTCTCCTTCGACGAGATGCTCGCTCAAGAGGACGACTTCATCCCCGACCGGGAGCCCGAAGACCCCGTCGCAGCCGCCTCTGACCCGGATGGGGACGCGCCCACCGATGACGACCCCGAGCCTCGGCGCCGCAAGCGCCTCTCCTTCGACGAGATGCTCGCCCAAGAGGACGATTTCGTCCCCGACAAGGCGCCCGAAGCCCCCGCCGCTGCGGCCTCTGACCCGGATGTGGACGCGCCCACCGATGACGACCCCGAACCACGACACCGCAAACGCCTCTCCTTCGACGAGATGCTCGCCCAAGAGGACGATTTCATCCCCGAGTCCACGGCCTCCTCCGACGCCCTCCCCTCCCCTCTGGAGGACGATCTCTACCAACTCGACCGGCACCCTGCCGAACCCGCTCTGGCCGACGGCGACGTCCTCCTCATCGAAGCCGAGGCTTTCGATGGGCCTGCGCCCGCTCTGGCCGCAGCGGACGAAGAGAAGCTGCCGGGCTCCGACATCCTCGAGGGCGTCGATGCCGATGAGGCACCGCCCGCATTGTCCGTGAGTGGTTTGTTGCGCATCCCCAGCGACGCGACGCCATCGGAGCCGGTCGCCGGCCTGGTGACCCATGCGGTCACCACGGGGCAGTTCTCAGCCATCTCCCACACCCCTTCCCACGCCCTGGCTCCGGTCAACCCGGAGGAGGAGGGCGACGACGGGGCTGAATCCCCCGCGACAGGGCTCCATACGGCGCGGCTGCGGGCCATCAGTGGTCCGCCAGCCGCGCCTCCAGCCGACGTCCCAGAGGCAGAGCCTGAGCTCGACGATGTGGCCGCCCTCTTTCGGCGTTCTGCCGCGCACCACCCCAGAGTCGAGGCAGAGAGCGCGGCACCACAAAGCACGGC
>Ga0334884_1006375_pt1 | contig 10666 bp, 9 predicted proteins | sample GraSluR1_MG_7_FD_207215 | JGI IMG/M metagenome (GOLD analysis project Ga0334884, IMG submission 207215) | Sludge microbial communities from methane-producing bioreactor in Wageningen University, Netherlands - Granular Sludge_12_05 R1 | ecosystem: Engineered > Bioreactor > Anaerobic > Unclassified...
AGAAGCTGCTGTAATTGAAAGAATAAAAGTTATATTTGATGAATATAATAAAGAAGCATATAATATATTTAAAGCATATGCTGCAGAGATAATGGTTTATTTTATGGAAGTACAAGGCAATATTCCAGCTGAAGTACAAGGCAAATTTTGGACAAACCATACATTTGGAGCTGTTATGGGGTTTTTTGCACAAGCATGGCAAGTGCCACATGGTAGTGAAGCAGCAATAGGCTTAACATTAGGCAATACAACTTGGTATGCAGAATTACTTGAAAATGACTATGGTGGAAGATTTGCATCATTTCCACACTTGCTTGAACGCTTTCAACCTATGATTATGTTTGATTTACAAATGCTTTATGGAGAAATATAGTGATATTAGCTGCTATAATAGATGAACTTAAAAAAGGTACTATTAAAGATATTATTACACGTGGTAATATGCACACATATCCAGCAGGCAAAGATAAAGCATTATTGAAACCATATGTTATTGTACATGATGATTATTCAGTAAATTCATACTATGCAACAAGTTTATCAATACAACCAATAGTAATTGATGCACACTTTCCTATTGGCTTTATACGTGAGCTAAATAATTATATTGAAGACGAAGTGCCATCATTATTAAATAGAAAAAGATTATATTATACTGAAAACGAAATAAAGTATAGTTTTCAAGTATATGTTACTATGTATATTAGTATTATGACTGAACCAAACGATGATAAGACAATTACAGGTGGCAATGATGATGGAACAATTAGTCGTTTTCGTCGTATTTTTATTCCACGAAGGGGGTTATAATGAAATATAAGTATTATAACAAAAATGGTATTCTTTTGGCTGAGTCTAACTCACCTATAGAATTTAACACTAAACTATTTCCTATTTTTAAGGATATAGAACCAAAAATTGAAGAAACAAAACAAACAAGTTTCTACAAAAAAAGTAAGGAGGATTAAATGAGTTATACATTCGATAGAAAAACTTCTTTTTCAATCGAAGGCTCAAGATGGAGGCGCTTGAATCCAGATGGTTCATATCCAGCGCCTGACAATCATCTTGGTTTTCTTGGCACTGTTGACTTAAGTGAAATCTTAGCCACAGCAGTTTTGAAAGTAAGGAAAAATGGCAAAGGTACTTTTGCAAGTATTGTTTGTGATTTAACTTCTGCTGGTACAGTGCCTGCTGCAACAACTGTTGCAGAGGTGGTTACAGCTCTCAATTCAATTACAGCTTTTTCTGATGCTGATTTATTGGCAGCTGTTGATACTGCAACAGGTAGATTGAAGATAACCTGTGATACTGCTGATATTGTATATCTTGAACTATCTGATACAATTGCAAAGGTTCTTGGCTTTGGTAGCTATATTGGTAATCCTATGGGTTTTGGCACACATTTTATTGACTGTTTCAATAATTCAGGCGCGCTTGGTCTGCCAAAAGAAATAAAAGACTTTGAAGAAATTGAGGTTGAGTCTGGCGATGGTTCAACAATTTCAATGGTTGTGTCGGCTCTTCTTAAAGGCCTTAATCCATCATTGGCTATTACTGATGAACTGTGGGAACTCAAAGAGCTTATTCAAGGTGGTTCAAATGACCAAACAGTTGCAGGAACTTCAAACAGATACACACCACCTACAACAAGTCAGGTTTATCTACCAAATTTTGCAGGCGAAGCATATGAAGCAAAATATGAAAAAGGTTCAAACTTGAGAAACAATATGACTGGTTATAAGAGATTGAATCTTAATAATTGCAGTGGTATTGAAGGTGACTTAAACAGTGAAGTAAAAGCATGGGCAACATATCAGTTCAATTTGAGGGTACGTGAATACACAGATGCAGATGGTGTAAAGCACCCAGGTTACACTGAAGATTTTCTTACTCTTGAGCACTTTGATGCGCTTGGCATAACAGTTGGCTAAACAAAAAGGAGAATGAGAGTAAAGGCCAATAACCTTTACTCTCTATTTATATGTTTTTTAAGAAAAAATTAAATAATAGAATTGAGTTACTTAGTGAAGAACAGTTATCAAAATTTATTGATGCAAATACTGAGATAGTTATTGTAGCACCATGGAATGGTGAACCATTGCCTGTTGTAATAAGAATGCTTGATAGTGTTGCACTTGCGTCTTGTGGTGAGTTTAACACTATATCTTCTGTTGTTGCAGAAGACAATAAAAAATTAGATTTAGAAAATATAGTTGCAACAAAAAATATACATGAAAATATACTTAAACTTGCATTAGTAGAACCTAATTTTAAATATTTTGAAGAGCAATTAACAAATAAAGATTTTTATAAACAGGCTAAAAATGAAATAAAAGAAATAGAAGCACTTATAAAACAGCTACCAACAGAAGTTGAACGTGAAATATATCGTCAAAAATTACAAACACTTGAGCTTTCAATAGCTTTTATATTGCCAGAAGACTTTACAGAATTTATTATAAATATTTTAATGCAAAGACGTGCAACTGATGCTGATAAATTGACAAAACAAACTTTATTACAAGCAGGTTTTTTAGCTGAAAAATATAACACACGACCTTGTGAATTTTTAAGTGGAATATTTACAGAAAAACAAAGAGTAGACATAGACATGACAGCTTTTGCATTAGTTGTTGACTATCGTGAAAGTCAAAAAGCAGAAAAAGAAGGCATGCGTTGGATAAGGGGAAAATAGTTCAATGGCAAAAGTAAATAATAATGCTGGCACATTATATGCAACAATAGAACTACGCTTAACACAACTTGAAAATGGTATTAAGAATGCATTAAACAGTTTTAAAGGCTTTGCAAAAGGTATAAAAACAACTGGAGCAGAGCTACAAACATCAACAGGAAAACTTGAGCAGTCTTGGGTTACAGGTTATGCTGTAATGACGATGGCTGTGCATAAATTACATACAAAAGTTACATCAGCATTTAAAACAATGATTGGTGTTTATTCAGAGTATAATCAATCATTAGCAAATACACAGTCTGTTGCACGTGCAACGGCTGATGAACTTGCTTTAATGGACGAAAATGCAAGGCGCGTTGGTGCTACAACGCGCTCAACAGCATCAGAAGCTGCAAATGCTTTATATTATTTAGCATCTGCTGGCTTTAGTGCAACTGAAGCCGTTGCAGCTCTTGATGGTGTTAATGCACTTGCAATTGCAACACAGTCTGATTTAGCAAAAACATCTGAAACTGTTGCTACAATTACACGACAATATGGCTTAGAAACAGCAGAGTCTACACGTATTGCAAATGTATTTACAGCTGCAATAACAAATTCATTAGCAACAATGAATAAACTTACAAAGTCATTTGAATATGTTGGTCCTATTGCAGCAGGTCTCGGTTTATCTATTGAAGAAACAACTGGTGCTTTGCAGGTTTTGTATAATCAAGGCTTTAGTGGTGAAAAAGCTGGTCGTGGCTTAAGAACTATACTTATCAATTTAGCTGACTCAACAAGCATTGTTAATAAACGTTTATCACGTTTAGGTATAACATTTGACCAAGTAAATCCAGCAGCTAATGAGCTTGGTGATATTTTTGATGTACTGCGTGAAAATGGTGTTAATGCAACAAATGCAGCCTCAATATTTGGTAAAGTATCCGGTGTGCAATTACAGGCACTTATATCAAAAGCATCTGATGCAGAAGGTGGAATAAAAGAATTAACTGCTGCAGTAACTGACACAAATAGGGCTTTTGAAGCTATGGAAATACAAATGGACACATTGAAAGGTTCATTTGATAAATTTAAAAATGCACAAGAAGCAATACGATTAAGTATAGGTGGCAAACTTGAGCCAATAATGCGTGCATTATATGATACTGGAACAGCTTTATTGTTAATATTAAATAAATTTCCTGATAGCTTGTTAGCTATAGCTGCAATAGTGCCTACAGTAGCTAGTGGCATTTTAAGCTTTTCACTTGGCTTAACTGCTGTTAAGCTTGGTTTAGCTAAAATGGGTTTGAGTATTGGTGCACTCATACCAAGTTTTGCAGCATTAGTTAGCTGGTTCAGTCTTGCTGCTGCTGGAATTGGCGCCTATGTTGGTGCAGTTGCCTATGCAAATAGTGTTAATAAAAAATATTATGCTGATTCTGCTAAAGCTTTTGGTGATTTAGCAAAAGAAATGCAAATAAGTGAAAGTGCTTTAGAAGACTTCTTTTTTCAAGCAAATCAAGTTGGTGTTAAAGCAAGTCGTCTTAGTAAGGCATCAGTGCAAGATGCCTTTAGACTTAAAGAAGCCTTAACTGAAATAGCTGACGCAGAAGGTTTAGCCGTATGGCAAGTACTTGAAATGGCAAAGGCTAATGATAAATTTGTACAAAAAGCAGGTATTAGCATAGGTATTCTTGAGAATATGCTTTCTACTGAGCGTGAATTGTATAATCAGCGTGTTGAAAATGCAAAAGCTCAAGCTGAAGCTGAACTAAAAAGTGAAATTAGTTTAAGAAAGCGTGCTAAAATGATGCTTGAGCAAATGAGAATTGAAGCACTTAATCATGAAAAAGTAATATATAATACAGAAGAAGCGTATAGTGGCTTAGAAAAAGCATTTAAGCAGTCAGCAGAATATCAAAAGTTATTAGGCAATGAATATGACAGAAATACAGCACTTACAAACGCATATCAAGCTTCTTTAAAATTGTTAATTGAACAAGGTTTAAGTGCAGAATCAGAAGAAATCAAGCGTTTAATTGAATTATACGAACTTTATCAGAAAAAATATAACTTTAGAGTTAAAAATAAAGAACAAATAGCTGATGCTGAAATACAAAAAAAGGCTTATGCAGAATTAGATGCTACATTGGCTGAAATAAATGAGCGTGAGAAATTATCAACATTGTATAATATTGAATATAATGCAGAACTTGAGCGTTCAAATGCTGTTCTAAAAGCTATAAATCTACTACTTGATAATCAATTTACAATTCAAGGTGGCGGTATTCAAAGAATATTGAAAGGCTATGGCAACTTAATTGTAGTTGATAACACACGTCTAAAATTAGCTGAAGAATATCAAAAGAAAATGATTGAATTGTGGCAAACTGAAGAACAACGTGCAATAGCAAAAGCCGGCAATGATGAAGAAGCTATCAATGCAATAAAAGAATATTATCAGCAGTTAAAAATGTATACCGACCTTGAAAAAGATTATAACGAAAAAGAAAAAGCACGTGAAAATGCAACAAAACAAGAAGAAAGCTATAACGAAAAATTAAGAAATTTGTACAAAACTAATCTTGAGCTTATAGAGGTTGAGCGTCAAAGAGCTTTATCGTCGGTTGAAGGCTTTAAAGATGCTGAGAATGCAGTAAATGCTTATTATGATGCTTTAATTGATAAAGAAAAATTAGAGCTTTTTAAAAAGAGAGCAAAAGATGTTTTAGATACAATGAGTGATTTATCATCAAGATTTGCAAATTTAATTTCAAATAGTTATGATACAGCTATAAAAGAGCAAGAAACTGCTTTGCAGAATATACTAGATTCTCTCGATGCACAAGAACAAGCTGCATTAGAAGCTGCAGGCATTACAGAAGAAAATGAACGCGAAAAAATGCTTAATCAATTAGCATTATTACAAGATGAATATGCTGTTGAAGTTGACTTAGCAAGAAGAGCAGCACTTGAAGAACAGATGATTGCAAAGCAAAAAGAAATAGCTAAATATGACATACAGCAAGAATATGCACAAAAACGTGCCGATGCAGAAGCAGAAGCAGCTAAAAAAATAGCACAGCTACAATATAAGCGTGATGTTGTTAATTGGCATAATGACAGAACACAGGCTTTAACAAGTGGCGTATTAGCTGTAATGAAAACATGGGAAAAGTTTGGTTGGCCATGGGGCATTGTACCAGCAGCTCTTATGGGCGGTTTAGCTGCAGCTAACTATGGTCAAATAACAAAAAATAAGCCACAACCACCAAAGTTTAATGATGGTGGTATTGTACCTGGTTCATCATATCGTGGTGATAAAGTCCCGGCGTTTTTAAATTCAGGTGAACTTATACTTAATGAAAGTCAACAAAAAAATGTTGCAGACAAGTTGAATCAAGCAGCTACTCCTACTATACTATATGCAACATTATTTCTTGATTTGGGTAATGAAATAATTGAAAAACAAGTACAAGTTGCTATAAATGACGGTCGCATTACTACACAAAAAGGAGCTGCTATAAGATGATTATAACAAAAGAAAATATGCTTAAAACTTCTAATATAGTAGTATCAAATGAAGATTTATTATATCCAATAGCAAATTTAATAGACCCATGGTTATCAGTCAAATATAAGTCTATATTAACTTTAGCTGCAGTATATATTACTGAACCTCTTGATATTGATGTTATTTGTTTTGCTGGACATAATTTTGATAACACATTAGTAATTGAATATTATGAAGATATAGATTTTACAATTAAATTAGGGGAAGAAAACATAGCTATTGAGCAAACAATTATACATGAACTACTATTAAAAAATAAATATCTTAAAATAATTATAACTAATAATAATTTAATTGAAATAGGATATATGAAAGCTTCAAAAATAATTGAAGCAGTAACACTAGCAGATAGCAGCACAATAAGTTTGCAGCTTTTTGATAATATTGATACCTCAAGTTTAGGTCAAAATAATGCACAAGAGCGAATTTCATCAGAAAGTATATCATTATCATTTTGGCTTAATGAAATGACATACATTGAATACTTAAGTTTATTTAAAATCAATAGACAAATATATCCAATTTTTATTTGGCAGTATCCTGCTGGAACTTTTTATAACAATAAGCTTTGTGTTTTGTTTGATAATGAAAGAATACAAGCAAAAAGAAAAATATATGGTAAAAATTATGCCTATTATAATTTTGAAACTACTTTTAAGGAGGCAAAATAATGGCATTAGAACTTGTACCTGAAAGCAGTCCTATAATACCATTACAGGCATTATACTATGGTATGAATAATGGTGGTGTCTTTATAACAAATTTTGCAACTGATGAGCGACCTGAGATTGCTGGTAATAGTGTTATTATGATGGGTGGCGCACTATATAGGTCTAATGGTCCTACACCTATAACAATACCCGGTGGCTTAACTAATGGTGAAGTTTATATAAAATTAGTTTCTTCTATTGATGGTTTGACATTAAATCCTGAATTTACAAATACTTTGCCAGATTTTGATGAACAAAAACAAGGCAGATATACAGTTGATGATTCATTAGTTTTAAATTATGGTATGACATATGCTGCATCAGGACCTATATTTAGTGATAAGTGGCAAATGTTGTATGTTGGTAATGCATACATAAAATTTAGAGGTAGTGACAATGCAATTATTGCAGATAAAATTACTAGTGTTGTTTTTAACTAGCATTGGAGGTTGTAACATTATGGCAGGTTCAGACATACCAGGCGATGCTGAGAGCATAAACAATAAGATTATAGCTGATGGTTTTAGTGGCAGTGATGTTTATCATGACCTAATGTATCAGTATCCAAATACTACTATAATAAGAACATATACATCTAATTATTTGTATAGTGGAACAACTAATGCATATAAACAAATAAAAATAGTTGTTTCTGAGCGCGTTTCGATATATTCACCAATGCAGATACGTATTTATGATATGAATAATATTTTATTATTTGAACAGAATGCTGCATTTTTTGGTGGAACACCTGCAAAAACATATTATTTTAATACTGTTAAAAGTCAATTTAAAATAAGTGTAACAAATTCAGAAACATTATGGTTTAATGTATATATAAGAAAAGCACAATATCCTTTAGCTAAGAATATGAAAATAAAAAAATGGAACAGTGATTATACAGCATTTATGGAAAGTACGCTTGACAATCCAATAATACTTACAAAAACAGACTATGATACTAATAGAATTGGTGGTGCATTTTGAGCTATACAGTTATTGTAGCTGAAATAAATTTAAGTAAACTCATACCATATGTTATAAATTATCGCAATTTTGTTTATGCATTAGATTTTAATAATCTTTGGCCCTTTATTGCTGATGAATTAAAAACAGAACTTCCAGAAATGCCTAATATAGTTAGTGTTGGTTCATTTAAAGCTGACAATTTGTTCTTAACAGCTGTAAATGAATCAATGGTTTATACAACCAATAATACATATTATTATAATACAGATAACAAAATACTTATTTTTAGACTTAGGAACGGTGTTAATCCATATAAAATTGGCTTAACTACGTTATATATAGGCGATGTTATATTTGCATACTGGAGCAATAAACCTGTAAAGAGTATTGCAACTGTTTTAGAAAAAAATACATTAAACTATATTACACAAGTTGCACAGGAAAAAGATTTAGCATTGTCTGGAAATCAAGCTTATAAAAGTATTACAGTAAATTTATTAAACAATAACTGCTATTATGATTTTTTCATAAAGTCAGTAATAGCAGGAAATTTATTGCGGCTATATTATTATAATGATAATAAAATGCCAGAAAGCTTTGATGAGTTTTCTGACTATGGTGTTGGCTATATTTCAAATATTAAATTAGGTAACAAAGCACAAGTAACTGTTCAAGATAATAGGAAAAATTTAACACAAATATTACCAAATAGAAAAATAAATAAAGAATTATATCCATATATTGATGATAATGCTGCTGCATCTTATATAACACAACCTTGGGGTAAAGTATCACGCTGTCCATTAGTTTGTGTAAACTCAAAAGAACCAAGTGCTTCAGCTTACAAATATATTGTTGCTGATATTGCACAATTAAATATAGATAGCGTTACAACAGTATATGTTAATGATAATGAAAGAAATGTTACTATAACGCCTATAATTGATACAACAAACAATATTTATTATATAAGTATACCAAGTGCAGCATTTTTATTAGATGGCAATATACAAAATATTGACAAATTATCAGCAGATATTTTAGGCTATGTTGATAGCGATGAAGTTTTAATTGAAAATGCTCTTGATATTTTAAGATATTGGTTAACTTTATATTGTGATTTTAGATATGATTCAAGTTATTTTGATATGACTGCGTGGGAAGTTGCACGTAGTAAAGCATTAAGAATAGGCTTTTTTATTGATAAGCCAACAACAATACGTGACTTATTACCACAAATAAACAGCTCAATTTTTGGTTTTTTCAGATGGCTTCCAAATAATACTGTAACATATCTTATAACAGACTTGTCACAAAATTCTACATTAAATATTGAAAAAAAATATATACTCAATTACTATGATATTGAAATAGAAGAGAATTATGAAGATACTTTTGCAGAAGCAATTATAGGTTGGAATAAACATTGGAATAATAGTGATGTATTTAGATATTTTGGCTATCCTGATACTACAGATTTACCAGAAGAATTAACACCAAATTATATACGTGAAAATTATGCAACAAGCAAAGTTGCAGAAGCAATGACCACACTACTTGTATATGAAGATGATGTAAATATATTCTATAAAAATTTAATGCAACAAATAGGCTTTACACCAAGAAAAACAGAAATACATTTACGCTATGATGCTTTATTTTCAAATATTAAAATTGGTCAAATTATAAATGTTGAGCTTTACAGACTTGACTGGGCACGTTGTGAAGTAATATATGTTTATCCTGACTTACAAAGTAATAAATTAGTTATTAGACTAAGAATAATTGAAAATATTGATAATCCAATAATTGATTATGTTATTACTGCAATACAAAAAGTTTTAGTCAACAAAGTAAAAATGCAAGCAGTTTTTACTGCAAATACAAAAATATACAAAGTATTAGAAGGAGCTTTAAATGAGTGATATTCTTAATGTAGAATTGTATGAAAATATAATTTCTTATGATATATTATTTGCTGATAATCCATTATTAAAATTAGGACAGGTAGTGCATGTAGCTGATTTGCCTTGGTCAAAAGATGCACCAATGAAAATGGGCATAGATGAATTATTTAATAATACGCCTTATCGTGGAACAGTTGAATTGATTGTTAACACAAATGTTGAAGAAAAAATAGTTGACACAACGCCATATGAAATTGTTGGTACACGTGTAAGTATTTATAACTCAGGTTCATCATATAATAAAGTAATATTTGATACTATTGATATATTTGACAGACAAGAAATAACTATGCTGTATACTATTGATGGTTGGCAACAGGTTACAATGCCTGCTGCAGTAGGTTCTACATTAAACAATTATATTGATGATGGTAATTTTGATAGTGGCATAGCACCAAAATGGACTTTTAATGCAGGAGAAATAAATTTAAGTCTTGAAACATTGCAACCTTTAACAGGTTTATATTCATTATTAGTATTTAAAGAATTAGGTAATCAACAAACTAAAAAAGTTACTTATCCATTTACTATTTATGAAGCAGATAAAAACAAAATATTAAACTTTAAATGTATCTTTAAACCAGATACAGATTATTTAAATGCTTACAGAATTAAAATAATTGATAATGAAACAAATATCATAGCAGATGAATTGTTAGAAGCACAGCAATTGCCTGTAAGTGACTTTTCATTTCTCTTTACTACAAATGATAATTCTGATTATACATTAGTTATTGAATGTAATACTGATAATACTGATTCC
>Ga0334884_1006379_pt1 | contig 10661 bp, 19 predicted proteins | sample GraSluR1_MG_7_FD_207215 | JGI IMG/M metagenome (GOLD analysis project Ga0334884, IMG submission 207215) | Sludge microbial communities from methane-producing bioreactor in Wageningen University, Netherlands - Granular Sludge_12_05 R1 | ecosystem: Engineered > Bioreactor > Anaerobic >...
GTTAACTAAATTCCAATCGCGCACACCTAAAAACACAAAGACCAGTGTTGGAATGATTGCAACCAATGCCAGGAACAAGGCACCAACCAATGTAATACGCGTCATGACAGTATTAAGATACTCTGCAGTTGCTTTGCCAGGACGCACTCCAACTATCACTCCACCATATTTTTTCATGTTGTCCGCAAGTTCAACAGGATTAAATGTTATTGCCGTGTAAAAGAAAGCGAAAAATATGATCATGCCGATAAAAATCGTATTGTAAATCCAACCGGTGTGATCAAAAACCACTGCCATTATGGTTTGCATCCAGGGGATAGTTACACCTGCTCCCAACATGGATGGTAGCATCAGTATTGAACTGGCAAAAATAATGGGTATCACGCCTGCCTGATTAACACGTAATGGAAGATAACTGCGCTGGCCACCGGCGACACGACGCCCCATCACCTGGCGTGGGTATTGTACCGGAATTCTCCGCTGCCCAGTGGTTACCATTATGGCACCCATGACTACAAAGACCATCAAAAATAACAATATAAGGATTTGAGGTATCCCCAGTTGACCAGCGTTCATCATTCGGAACATATTAATAATCGCTTGGGGAAACCCGGACATTATGCTGGCAAAAATGATTAATGAAATACCGTTACCAATTCCATGCTCGCTGATCTGTTCACCCAGCCACATGATAAAAGCGGTACCTGTGGTAAAAGATATAATGCACATGAAAATGAACCACAAACCGGGATTCGGTACAATCTCTGGCCCCATGGACTGCAAATACATCGAAACACCAATTGATTGAACAGCACAAAGTGCTATGGTACCGTAGCGGGTATACTCAGTTATTTTCTTTTGACCTTCTTGACCCATTTTTTGCAGTTGCTCTAACTGAGGAATAACTGGAATCAAGAGGGAAAAAATAATAGATACTGTAATATACGGCATGATGCCAAGGGCACCGACCGTTGCCTGGGCAAATGCGCCCCCGGTAAACATATCATAAAAACCCAGGAATCCGGCACCTTCGCCAATTTTTTTGGCCAACTCGGTTCCATCAACACCTGGTGTCGGAATATGACATATTAAACGGTATATCGCCAACATGGCTAATACAAAGAGTATCCGGTTTTTTAATTCCGGTATCTTGAATGAATTTTTGAAGGCTGTTATGGGCTCAGACACCTGTTAACTCCTTGCACTCGGATGCAGCAGAAACTATTGGCAAAATCGGTTATTCCGTTGGGGCCGTTGCTTCTTCATTTTTAGATGTTATCAATTCTACACTGCCACCGGCGGCTTCAATTTTTTCTTTGGCAGCAGGGCTAATGGCATTTACTTTTAAAGTCAATTTCTTGACTGCATCACCACGTGCAAGCACTTTTACACCACCGGGAAGTTCTTTAGCCAAATGTGCATTTGTAATATCGGCTGTTGTGATATCTTGACCTTCAGGAAAAAACCTGCACAACATATCAATATTAATAACGGCCATTTCATTACGTTTTGTGTGGTTAAAACCGCGTTTTGGTAAACGACGGTGCAGTGGCATCTGGCCACCTTCAAAACCATAATGGCGTTTATACCCAGACCGGGCTTGCTGGCCTTTATGACCGTGTCCCGATGTTTTGCCGTGTCCGGAACTCGGACCGCGTCCTATCCGCTTACGGTTCTTTTTAGCACCATCCGCAGACTTCAGGTTATGTAAATCCATTGTAAATTTCCTTGATATCACTAGTGCAAATATTAGTATGCCCTAATCCGACAATTCTGCATCATCCACGCGTGAATTATGATTATAGAATGATGAATCTAGTACAAAATATCGGCGACTTTTAAATCGCGCATACCAGCCAATTCTTCTACTGTTTTCAGCTGTCGTAATCCGTCCAAGGTTGCCCATACCACGTTCGTAGCACTGTTAGAACCCAGAGACTTGGTTAATATATTCTCATAACCGGCAGCCTCCATGACCGCACGAACCGGGCCACCTGCCTTAATTCCCGTTCCCAGGGATGCAGGTTTCAACATGACATTGGCAGCATCAGCCTGACCCAATACTTCATGAGGAATGGTCGTGTTGACCACAGGTACTTTAAACATGCGGCGGCGTGCCCGTTCAATCGCTTTACGAATAGCATCAGGCACTTCACTTGCCTTGCCAGTAGCGGCTCCGATGTATCCCTTACCATCGCCGACCACAACTATCGCACTGAAACTGAAGCGGCGTCCACCTTTTACAACCTTGGCAACACGATAAATTTTTACAACGTGCTCAATCAGGTCTTTTTCCTGAAAATCACGTTCACGTCGTTGCTTTTCAGACCGGGTTTCTCTTTTATTTCCACGTTCAGTGCTCAAGACATCATTCTCCTAGAATTGCAGACCTGCTTCACGTGCGGCCTCCGCCAGGGCTTTTACGCGCCCATGAAATAGCCGACCACCACGGTCAAAGCATACTTGTTCAATAGCTTGTTGCTTGGCCTTCTCGCCAATATCTTTTCCGACAACCGTTGCGGCATCCACATTTCCTCCGGCAATTTTTAATGCCATAGAGGAGGAAGCCGCCAAGGTACGCCCTGTAGTATCATCAATAATTTGCGCGTATATATGCTTCAACGTCCGACTTACACGAAGGCGGGGCCGTTCTGGCGTACCACGCAATGTCTTGCGAATACGACGTTGACGACGTTGCAAGAGTTGCTTTTCTTTATTGGTCTTGCCCATTGTATACCTTTCACACCTGCCGAACCGGCAAATCGACATAAAATATCTTCTTAAATACACCGTGTCATATCGTACTGTGCCGATTAAATATAAATCGACTATGTACGCATCTACTTCTTGGAACCCGTTTTACCTACTTTGCGACGTATGCGTTCGTTTTCATACCGAATGCCTTTGCCTTTGTAAGGCTCTGGCTTGCGCTTCGCACGTATATTTGCCGCTATCTGGCCTACTGCCTGCTTGTTGATACCAGCGACTTTAATGGTTTGGGTGCCTTCCATGGTGAATGTAATACCATCTGGCGGGTCTATAGCGACCGGATGGCTGTATCCAACTTGAAGATTCAAGGTTTTTCCTTGCAAAGAAGCGCGGTATCCCACGCCCTCGATTTGCAAGGTTTTCTCATAACCTTGTGTAACGCCCACGACCATATTATTGACCAACGATCGTGTGAGTCCATGCAAGGATTTGTGCTCCTTGCTTTCACTGGGACGCTCGATGACAATTTCTGTATCCCCGATATTAATTTTCATATCAGGTGAGAAATCTTCTTGTAAAGTACCCTTTGGCCCTGTTACAACCAGGGTGGTACCTTTAAATTCACATTTCACTTCACCCGGAACCGGGACTGGAAGTTTTCCAATACGCGACACGGTTATATTCCTTTCATCCTGCCAGGAGGATTACCAAACCTCGCAAATTATTTCGCCGCCAATGCGCTGGGTATATGCCTGTTTGCCGGTCATGACACCTTTTGATGTACTAATGATGGCAATTCCCAAGCCGCTTCGTACTGGCTTGATTTCACCACGTTGTACATATACCCGCAAACTGGGTTTACTGACACGGCGTAATTCTTGTAATACGGAAGTACGGTTTGGTAAGTACTTCAGTTTTATATGGAGAAGGCCCTGTTTATTGTCTTCTTCGAAAGAAAAATCTTCAATAAAACCTTCTTCTTTTAATACTCGACTAATTTCCCGCTTCTCATTGGAACCCGGAATAGTTACAGTCGGCAGCTCTGCCCGTACAGCATTACGAATACGGGTTAGCATGTCGGCAATGGGATCACTCATGGACATGGTATCTGATTCCTTGTTTTACCAGCTCGATTTGGTTACACCGGGGAGTTTGCCTTCCAGCGCCAATGTGCGGAAGCATATACGACATATTTTAAATTTGCGCATAAAAGCATGCGGTCTACCGCAGCATTGACAGCGATTGTAGGCACGCACCTTAAATTTTGGTGGGCGTTTGCTTTTTTCTATGAGCGCTTTCTTGGCCACTTTCTTCTCCCAGGCTGTTAGTTGGTAAAGGGCATTCCCAGTTTTTTCAACAAAGCTCGGCTTTCATCCGCCGAATTGCTGTTGCTGATTACAAAGGTTACATTCATTCCACGCACCCTGTTGACATCATCAATTTTTAATTCTGGAAATATGGTTTGTTCTTTAAGACCAAGCGTAAAGTTTCCAAAATTGTCAAAAGCTTTGGGTGAAATGCCACGAAAATCTCGAATACGAGGCATCACGACATTGAATAATCGGTCAATAAATTCGTACATACGTTCCCCACGAAGGGTAACCATGCAACCAATTTTCACGCCTTCACGCAATTTAAAATTGGAAATGGACTTACGTGCAGTACGTATACTGGGCTTTTGCCCTGTAATTAAGGTTAATTCATTTACTGCATTGTCCATATTGCGCGGGTCACCAATTGCGTCACCGACACCCATGTTCAGTACCACTTTGTCAATTTTCGGTACTTGCATGATATTGGTGAAATTGAATTCTTCTTTCAATTCAGGCCGTATGGTTTCTAAGTACTGTTCTTTAAGTCTCGCGGGCATCTTTGCCACTCCCATCAAAGGTATAAGGCCGTTTAATCTATTGTTTCCCCGGTATTCTTCCAAATACGAACACGCGAACCATCTTCAAGAGTGCGCATCAGAATGGCAGAAGGCTTACCAGCTTGTCCATTCCAAGGCATTACCTTGGACATATGGATTGGTGCCTCTTTTTCTACGATACCGCCAGACTGGTTACGTCTGTTTGGTTTGGTGTGACGCTTGATGATGTTTATCCCTTCAACAAGTATATGTTGTTTTTTGGGCTTAACTTCTAAGACACGCCCTTGACGGCCCTTTTGCTCACCACTAATCACAACTACTGTATCGTTTTTTCGTATGTTCATTGCTGCTTTCCTTAAACCACTTCCGGGGCAAGTGATATAATGCGCATGAAACCTCTTTCGCGCAATTCCCTGGGAACCGGTCCAAAAATACGGGTTCCTCGTGGTTCTTTCTGGGCATTAATCAGTACGGCTGCGTTGCTGTCAAACCGAATGGTGGTACCATCAGGTCGCTGGGTATCTTTGCGAATCCGTACCACTACTGCCTTTACCACATCGCCTTTTTTAACATTCGAGTTGGGAATGGCCTCTTTAACACTTGCCGTAATAATATCGCCCAGACCGGCATACCGCCTTTTCGAGCCGCCCATCACCTGGATCACACGTATTTTACGTGCGCCGGAGTTGTCGGCTACGTCGAGTCTTGAATAAATCTGAATCATCTCAACGTATCCTTTTCTAGTCTGCGCGTTTCACGATTTCAATTAACCGCCAACGCTTTGTTTTGCTTAGCGGTCGTGTTTCGCGTATACGTACCAAATCACCAACATTGCACTGTTCTTGCTCGTCATGTGCTTTGAATTTTGTACTGCGCTTCAAAGCTTTTTTATAAATAGTGTGTTCACGCACCCGCTCTACAGAAACGGTAATGGTTTTTTGCATGGCCGTACTGGTTACAATACCGGTGCGTTCCTTGCGGTGCGGAGCAGTTTTCTCAATTTGAACTTCCGACATTATTTCGACCCTTTCGTCGCGACTAATTCGCGCTCTCTAAGTATTGTATGGATGCGGGCAATATTGCGTTTTGTTTGGCGCGCTGCCCGTACATTTTCCACTACACCGGTCGCCTGTAGCATGCGGAAGTGCATAACGTCTTCCTGGAACTTATTCATCAGGCTGCGCAACTCTTCGCCGGTCATGTCGCGTAATTCTGCTGCTTTCACTTTATATCTCCTACGCTTGTTCCACGTCTATTGTCTGACCGATTAGTCACGCTTAACAAATTTAGTCCTAATGGGTAACTTATATCCTGCAAGGCGAATGGCCGCACGGGCAAGTTCTTCAGATACGCCTTCAACCTCAAACATTATCCTGCCGGGTTTAACGACTGCTACCCATTCTTCAGGTGCACCTTTACCTTTACCCATCCGGACTTCCGCAGGTTTTTTAGTAATAGGTTTGTCTGGAAAAATTCGGATATAAACTTTACCACCACGTTTGCATCGGCGTGTAATGGCAATACGTGCAGCTTCTATCTGACGTGACGTAATCCAACCATCACCCAAAGCTTTGACACCAAACTCACCGAAATCGAGGTTGAATCCCCCTTTTGCGGCACCAGTCCTGCGTCCCCGCATCTGTTTACGGTGTTTTACTCGTTTTGGCATTAACATTGTTAAATTACTCCAAAATTATTCGCTGTCGCGGTTCGGGCGACGGTTACGTCCACCTCTTTTTGAGCGGGATCTGTCATCGTTGTCTCTTCTTTCGGGACGGCGTTGTGCTGTATTTTCATTGCGCTCACCACCAATTGCCGTGACAAATTCACCCGGCATAACATCACCTTGGTATATCCAGACCTTTACACCGATGCATCCATAGGTCGTATGACTGGTAGCTGTACCGTAGTCAACATTGGCACGCAATGTGTGAAGGGGTATACTTCCTTCTAATAATTGTTCAGCACGTGCAATTTCAGCGCCATTCAACCGACCAGCAACACGTATACGAATACCTTTGGCACCCAAACGGATGGTACTTTGTGCGGACTTCTTCATGACGCGACGAAATGACATCCGTCGCTGAAGTTGTTGCGCGATACTTTCCGCGACCAAAGTGGCGTTCAATTCCGGGCTAACGACTTCAACGATATTGATCATGATTTCATGGCCGGAAATACGTTCAAGTTCTAAACGCAATTTCTCGACTTCCTGACCTCGCTGACCGATAACCAAACCCGGACGGGCTGTATAAATATGAACCTTCGATTTACGTCCGGCTCGTTCAATATTTACCTGGGCAACCCCGGTGTGATACAACCGCTTTTTGACGTAGTCCCGCAGCTTCAAGTCTTCATGAAGCAATTCGGCATAATTTTTTTTGTTGGCATACCATATAGACGACCATTTTTTAATGACGCCCAGGCGAAAGCCGTTTGGATGTACCTTTTGGCCCACGGTGTTCTCCTTAATCGCTAGCTGATTTCCAGCTCAATATGACTACTGCGTTTCCGTATTCGTACTGCACGACCCCGGGCTGCTGCATTGAACCGCCGAAGAGTACGCCCTTCATTTACAATGATTTTTGAAACCACCATTTCATCGGTATCAATACGCACTTCATCTTGAAGAGCCTGGTTTTCGGCGTTGGCAACCGCAGAGTCAAGAAGTTTGCGCATCGGTAATGCACACCCCTTCAAGTTGACCTGCAACATGTTCCTAGCCGCTAAAACTTTCTTGCCACGGATCATATCCGCTACCAACCGTACCTTTCGGGCAGCTATTGGTAAATTGATTAATTTTGCATTGGCCTGAGCCATGCCTGTACCTCCCTTTAATGCCAGGTAATTACCAGATAAATGGCCTATTTGACCTTATGTCCACGGAATGTACGTGTTAAAGCAAACTCGCCCAGTTTATGCCCAACCATGTTTTCAGAAATGAAAACCGGTATATGCGTTTTCCCATTGTGTACAGCGATTGTCATGCCGACCATATCCGGGATAATTGTAGAGCGCCGCGACCAGGTTCGTATTACTTTACGATCACCTGTACGTTTTGCCTTGTCAATTTTGTTCAACAAATTTTCGTCGGCAAAGAAGCCTTTTTTCAGCGAACGGGACACGTTAATTCTCCTTAGCTACCACTATCTATGCGTTACGCCGGCGAATAATGAATCGATTGTTCGGATGATTCTTTTTCCGGGTTTTGTAGCCTTTGGTCGGCATTCCCCAAGGGGAAACAGGATGCCTTCCGCCAGATGTACGGCCTTCACCACCACCATGGGGATGATCAAATGGATTCATGACCACACCACGAACTTTGGGCCTGCGTCCTAACCAACGTGAACGACCAGCTTTGCCCAGATTAATGTTTACATGCTCTTCATTGCCAACCACACCAATGGTAGCGCGACAATTTGAAAGAACGCGTCGCATTTCACCAGAGGGCATACGCAAAGTTACATATCTGTCTTCTTTAGCAAGTAATTGACAGCCATTTCCTGCTGATCGAGCAATCTGACCGCCACGGCCAGGGCGCATTTCCACATTATGTATATTGGTACCCAGCGGCATGCGCTTAAGTTCCATTGCATTGCCTACACTAAAGTCCGCGGTATCACCACTCAAGATGGTTTGGTCAACCACAAGCTTTAAAGGAGCAATAATATAGCGTTTATCACCATCGGCATATACAATAAGTGCTATGCGTGCGCTACGATTGGGATCATATTCAATCGCTGCAACTTTACCTGGAATTCCATCCTTATCCCGGCGAAAATCAATAATACGGTAACGTTGCTTATGACCACCGCCACGTCGACGCATGGTAATACGACCATTATTGTTACGCCCACCCCGTTTGGGTTTCGGTGCCAGAAGACTTTTTTCCGGTTCAGATTTTGTGATTTCAGCAAAATCTGATACTGTCATCTCGCGCCGTGATGGCGTATATGGTTTAAATTTCTTTAACGGCATATCCCAGGACTCCCTTAGATAAGATCAATGCTATCGCCAGCACGAAGTGTGACTATCGCTTTTTTCCAGTTTGCCACTTTACCAGCCTTGCGAGTCATCATCTGACGACGTGTTTTACCACGATAATTCATTGTATTGACACGCCGAACACGAACATTAGGAAATAATGCTTCTATTGCTTCGCGTATGGTGTTTTTATTTGCACTGGATACTACTTTAAAAGTGTACTGCGCACCTTTTTGCTGTTGAATTTGTGATTCTTCTGACAAAATGGGGCACTTAATAATTTCGTACGGTCGCACACTCATGTTAATCGCTCCTCCAACTTGGCAAAGGCTTCCTGCTGCACCACGACTTTCGTTGCGAGAAGGACATCCAGCGCGTTCAAATCTGCTGCAGTACGCACTTCCACTCGGGGAATATTTCGCGTTGACAATAGAATGTTTTTATCGATATCAGAAAGCACCAACAATGTTTTCCGTGCATCAGGCAATACTTTTTGTATCATCTGAGCCATCACACTTGTTTTTGGAGCTTCACATGTTAAATCAGTGATGGCACATAAATTTTGCTGTCGAAGGCATTCACTTAATACACAACACAACGCTTGTCTGCGGATTCGTATTGGAATCGCCTGACGATAACTCCGTGGCTTAGGCCCGAATACCGAGCCACCACCACGCATGTGTGGTTCACGAATGCTACCCTGACGTGCCCGCCCGGTACCTTTTTGACGAAATGGCTTTTGCCCACCACCACTGACTTCGCGCCGTGTCTTACTTTTGTGGGTGCCCTGCCGTTTCGCATTTTGAAGTGAAACAACGACATCGTGAACCAACGTTTCATTCAATAAAACATCAAACACTTTTTCGTTGAGTTCAAGCTCGCCTTGTTCCACACCATCAATATTGAGTAATTTTACTGAAGCCATAATTATTTGGCTCCTTTCACACTGCGCTTTACAACCACCAGGCCACCATTTGCGCCAGGTACGGCACCGCGCACAACAAGTAAATTTTTGTCTGGAAGAACTTCCAAAATTTCAAGATTCTGGGTAGTAACTTGTTTACCACCCATTCGTCCCGGTAAACGCTTGCCTTTAATAACTTTGGCAGGGTCTGCGCTTTGTCCGATAGAACCTGGGGCACGGTGAAAGTGCGAACCATGTCCACCCGGACCACCTTTGAATCCGTATCTGCGGATAACCCCGGCAAATCCTCGGCCTTTGGTTGTTCCGCAAACGTCTACTTTTTCACCGACCTTGAATATGTCATTTTTTATTTCATCACCAACATTCATGGTGGCACTGCTATCAACTCTGAATTCTCTCAGATGTCGCATTGGATCGATACCATTGTTCTTAAAATGACCGAGTAATGGCTTGGTACAATTCTTTTCGCGAATATCGCCAAAACCTACTTGTACCGCTTCATACCCGTCTTTTTCAGTCGTCTTCAATTGGGTAACTTTACAAGGTCCAGCTTGAACCAAAGTAACTTCTACCCAACGTCCGTCTTCCATGAACATGCGGGTCATGCCCAGCTTTCGTCCTAAAAGTCCATTGACCATGTTTAAAATTCCTTAACAGCCCGGAGCCTACGCTTCCAATCACCATGACCAGAGTGGTTATTGCTTAATCTCAACATCCACGCCGGCGGGAAGCACCAGCTTCATCAAAGCATCTACAGTATTAGCAGTGGGATTGACCAAATCAAGCAAACGTTTGTGTGTTCGTGATTCGAATTGCTCCCGTGATTTCTTGTCCACATGAGGACTGCGCAAAACTGTATACTTGTTTATGGCCGTTGGCAAGGGTATGGGTCCGTGTACGCCAGCGCCGGTTCTTACCGCTGCAGCTACAATTTCCTTGGTGGATTGATCCAGTAACCTGTGATCATAAGCCCGTAATTTGATTCTGATTTTATGGCTGGATGCCATGAATTTTCTCCGCAGTTGAAACTATAAGTCCCTGCCGTTTACTCAATAATCTTGGTTACAACCCCGGCTCCGACGGTACGACCGCCTTCGCGAATTGCGAAGCGCAGTTGTTCGGTCATTGCGATTGGGGCTATCAGTTCGGCACTGATCTTGACACTGTCACCCG
>Ga0334884_1006381_pt1 | contig 10658 bp, 10 predicted proteins | sample GraSluR1_MG_7_FD_207215 | JGI IMG/M metagenome (GOLD analysis project Ga0334884, IMG submission 207215) | Sludge microbial communities from methane-producing bioreactor in Wageningen University, Netherlands - Granular Sludge_12_05 R1 | ecosystem: Engineered > Bioreactor > Anaerobic >...
AAGACCGAAAGCTGGGAGGGCATCACGGTGGTGGACGATTACACCCTCCAGTTCGAGCTGAGCTATCCCTTCGCTCCTTTCGTTTCCGTGCTTGCCTATAATTCCTTCATGGTCGTTCCCAAGGAGGATGCGGAGCATTGGGGCAAGGATTTCAACTTCCACCCCGTAGGGACCGGACCTTTCATCATGCAGGAGTGGCTCCACGACCAGAAAGCGGTCTATAAGAAAAATCCCGATTATTGGCGTAAAGACGATGCGGGCCGGGCTCTGCCCTATCTCGACGGTGTGGAGATCGTGGTTATTCCGGACAACACCGTGGCCTATGAGGAGTTCAAAAAAGGCAATATCGACTGCTTCCCGGATTTTCCTGATGAATATTACCTTACCGCCAAAAAGGAATTTGGCACGCTTCTTCAGGAACGCCCCTGGATGGGAACCTACTACTACGGCTTCAACTGCCTGAAAGAACCCTTTAAGGATAATCCCAAGCTTCGTCAGGCTCTCAACTATGCCGTGGACCGAGAGATGATCAACGATCTGGTTCTCGAAGGACGCTATTTCCCCGGCAAGGGTGTTCTGCCTCCCGGCATGTTCGCCTACAACGAAAACCTGGAGGGATACTCCTTCAATCCCGAGAAGGCCAAGGCCCTCATGGCGGAAGCGGGATTCCCCGATGGCTTTACCGCTCAGTTGAATGTCAATAACAACCCTCGGCACAAAGCCGTGGCTGAGGCTATTCAGGCCCAGCTTATGGATCTGGGAATCACTCTGGAAATTCAGGTTCTCGACTGGGGAGTACACCTCGACATTGCAGAGCGGGCCGAGACAGAGATGTTCCGTATGGGATGGGTGGTAGACTATGCGGACCCGGATAACTTCCTCTATGTGCTCCTGCACTCCGACAACTGGGGTTCCAAGGGAAACTATGCCCATTACAAAAATCCCGATGTAGATGCACTTCTCGCAGAAGCTCGGGTTGAGACCGACCCCGCAAAACGGGTGGAGCTCTATCAAAAAGCCGAAATGCTTATCGTAGATGATGCCCCCTGGGTTTTCCTCTTCCATTACACCACGAGCCTTCTAGCTCAGGATTGGATCAAGAACATTCACCTTCCTGCCATGGGAGATTACACCACGCCCCTCTACAGCGTGTGGAAAACGAAGAAATAGCTCTCTCCCTTTTTTTCGTAAACCTTTTGGGCCTGTTGGAGCATGTCTGGTTTCAGCAGGCCCTTTCTATCATTAAAAACAGTGTCACCATGTCTTTTCCGAGAAATTTTTCCTCGGAAAGGAAGGGTGGTGTTTTGGAGGTGCTATGATGTTTGCCTATATTCTCCGAAGACTGCTCTACACAATTCCCGTTCTCTGGGGAGTTGTAACGGTGGTCTTCATCCTCATGGCAGTAGTTCCCGGAGATCCTGCCAGGCTTATGATGGGGCAGCGGGGGGATCCTCAAACCCTGGCGAAGATTCGGGCGGATCTCGGGCTGGATCTTCCGTTGCATCAGCAGTACGTGCGTTTTCTGAAGGATGTGGCTCGGGGGGATTTTGGCAAGTCCTACAGGAATAACGAACAGGTGACCACCGCTATTCTTGATCGTCTGGGAGCTACCTTTCGGCTTGCCGCATGGGCCATGGTGCTTGCTACCCTGGTAGGGGTGGTGGCGGGAATAATTTCTGCAGTAAAGCAATATTCCCTCTTCGATTATACCGCCATGTTTATCGCCATCTCCGGAGTGAGCGCACCGGTATTCTGGGTGGGGCTTCTTCTGCTTCTTATTTTTGCGTACGGATTTCATCTTGTTCCTGGAGTGGGATACGGTGACGGAAGCTGGCAATATCTGATCCTTCCGGTGATCACCCTGGGAGTTCGACCGGCGGCTCTCATTGCCCGGCTTACCCGATCCTGCATGTTGGAGGTGCTTAACCAGGACTACGTGCGTACCGCCCGGGCCAAGGGCCTTGCAGAAAGAGTCGTGGTAGGGCGGCATGCTCTCAAAAATGCTCTTATTCCGGTGGTAACCATCGTGGGAACCCAAATCTCTCTTCTTCTTTCCGGAGCGGTTCTTACAGAGACGATTTTTGCCTGGCCCGGTATAGGGCGCCTTGCGGTGGAAGCCCTTGTGGCAAGAGATTTTCCAATGATACGAGGTACGGTAATCTCCATGGCTCTCATCTTCCTTCTGGTGAATATCCTTGTGGATATTTCTTATGGCCTTATTGACCCCAGAGTCCGTTACGATTAGGTGATACTATGAACACTCCTCAGAAAAAAAACAAGAATGCCGGAGGAAGCCTCTGGTACGAGGCATGGCTCCGCTTTCGGCGAAACAAACTTGCCATGGCGGGGCTTTTCATGGTGATTTCCATCATCCTGGTGGCGATCTTTGCCAATCTTCTCGCTCCCTACGATCCCTTCAAACAACTCATATGGACCGAAGGGCGGGCGGCGAAACTGGCGGCTCCTTCTGCGAAACACCTTATGGGAACCGATATGTATGGCCGGGATATCCTGAGCCGCATCATGTTTGGGGCTCGCATATCTTTGCAGATAGGCATTTTCGCTACCCTGGTATCTCTTCTTCTCGGGGTTCCTCTGGGAGCCGTAGCGGGATTCAAGGGAGGTTGGGTAGACGATTTCATCTCTTGGATTATCAACGTAGTTTTTGCCTTCCCATTTCTTCTTTTCGTCCTTGCGGTGGTGGCGGTCTTCCAAAACCCAAGCATGATCGTCATTTATGTGGCCATAGGCCTGGTAAACTGGGTTCAGATAGCTCGAGTGGTACGAGGACAGTTCATTTCTCTTCGGGAACGCGAATTCGTGGAAGCTGCAAAGGCGCTCGGCATGCCCACATGGAGAATAATCTTCGTGCATATTCTGCCTAACGCCATCGCCCCCGTTATCGTTCAAGCTACCCTTGGCATGGGATCCATTATCATGATTGAGGCGGGGCTGGCCTTTCTCGGTTTTGGAGCACAGCCCCCTACGCCGAGCTGGGGGCTCATGATTTCCAACGGCCAAAAATTTCTTGGCCAGGGGCAGTGGTGGTGGGCGGTCTTCCCGGGATTGGCCATTATGTACACGGTACTGGCTTTCAATTTCCTCGGGGACGGACTCAGAGACGCTCTCGACGTGCGTCTGAAGCGATAGGTGGTTGTTATGACACTTCTTGAACTGAAAAATTTGCGCACCGTTTTCGATACCGATCAGGGGCTTATCCGGGCGGTAGATGGTGTTTCCTTCTCTATTGAAGCGGGGAAAACCTTGGGAGTTGTTGGAGAATCGGGATGCGGCAAAAGTGTTACCGCCCTTTCCATTATGAGATTGGTGCATAAGCCCGTGGGACGTATCGCAGGGGGGGAGATTCTCTTCGAGGGAGAGAATCTTCTTAAAAAATCCGAAAGAGAGATGCGTTCTGTTCGAGGCAACCAGGTTTCCATGATTTTCCAGGAGCCCATGACAAGTCTGAATCCCGTTTATACCGTAGGTTTTCAGATCATGGAGCCTCTTATGCTTCACCAGAACCTGAGTTCAGCAGAAGCTCGGAAGAGGGCCGTGGAGATGTTGGACGTGGTGGGAATTCCCAACGCTTCCCGAAGAGTGGAGGAGTATCCACATCAACTCTCGGGAGGTCAGAGACAGAGAGCCATGATCGCCATGGCTCTGGCCTGTAATCCCGCTCTTCTTATCGCGGACGAACCCACCACTGCCCTCGATGTTACGGTGCAGGCACAAATTCTGGATCTCATGTTGAATCTCAAGAACGAATTCGGATCTTCCATTATGCTTATAACCCATGACCTCGGCGTTATTGCAGAGACTGCTCAGCACGTGGTAGTCATGTATGCGGGAAAAGTGGTGGAAGAAGCTCCAGTCAAGCCTCTCTTTAAAGACCCTCAGCATCCCTATACCCGGGGACTTCTACGTTCCATACCGAAGATCAGCGAAGATAGAGAACGGCTTGACGTCATTCCGGGAGTTGTTCCGAACCCCTTGAATTTCCCGCCGGGGTGTCGTTTCCATAACCGATGTCTCGAATGCTTCTCCAAGTGTACCCAAGAGGAACCGCCTCTCTACATTCTGGAAGACGGAAGAAAGTGTCGGTGCTGGCTCTACGAAAGAGATTCCCGGAAGGTGGGTGAGATCCTTGATTAAACCAGGGAGCGAATATCTTACCGTATGTGGACTCAAAAAATATTTTCCCATCAAGCGGGGAGTTTTTCGCCGTACCGTGGCACATGTCCGGGCGGTGGATGACATTTCTTTCTTCATAAAAGAACAGGAGACTTTGGGGCTTGTGGGAGAGTCCGGGTGTGGCAAGAGCACCACGGGGCGGAGTCTTTTGCATCTGTTGCGCCCCACCGAAGGGAGCGTTCATTTCCGCGGGGAGGACGTAGGAGAAATTCTTGCAAAGAATCCCGGAAAAATGCGGCAGAATATGCAGATTATCTTTCAGGATCCCTACGGAAGCCTTAACCCGCGGATGAATGTACGTGATATCGTAGGGGAGGCGGTTCGATATTACGGGCTTTGCAAGAGCAACGAGCTTGATGATTACGTGGTGGAAATTCTTGAAAAATGTGGACTTCGCTCGGAACACCGCTTTCGGTATCCTCACGAGTTTTCGGGAGGGCAGAGACAGCGTATCGGCGTGGCTCGAGCACTTGCGGTAAAGCCTCAATTCGTGGTTTGTGACGAGCCTGTTTCTGCTCTCGACGTGTCCATCCAAAGCCAGATACTCAATCTTCTTAAGGATCTCCAGAAAGAGATGAAGCTTACGTACCTTTTTATCTCCCATGACCTTTCAGTGGTGCGTCATATTTCAGATCGTATCGCAGTGATGTATCTTGGGAAGATGGTGGAGCTGGCGGAGAAGAAGGATTTTTTTGCTCATCCACTGCACCCCTATACAGAGGCTCTTCTTTCATCAATCCCCGAGCCGGATCCCGAGGCCTTGAAGAAACGCATTCTCCTGGAAGGAGATGTGCCGTCTCCCATCGATCCTCCTTCGGGATGTCGTTTCCACACTCGGTGCCCCAAGGCTATGGAGCGATGCTCCCGGGAAATTCCAGAATTTCTGGATGTAGGGAACCAGCATTTTGTGGCTTGTTTTCTCTATCAAAGGGACTAATGGTGTAAAATATCCCCGGTAAGGGAGTGCTTCTTGCAAACATATCTCTGAAAGGGGAGATTCTTTTTGAAGGTTATAGGATTTTGCAACCTCAAGGGAGGCGTGGGGAAAACTACAGCATGCCAGAATATAGCGGTGGCTCTCGCCTCGCAAGGGTTTCGAGTGGCCATACTTGATATGGATCCCCAGAGCAACCTTTCCACGGGCTGCGGTATAACCCTTCAAGAATCTCAACGATACATTTACGATTTCCTTATAGGAGAAACCGGACTTTTCGATGTAGCGGTGGAGCGGGAGGGAGTGTTGGTGCTTCCAAGCAGCCTGGATCTTGCAATTATGGAGATGCAGTTGGAGAGTGAACCTGGAAGAGATCTGCTCTTGAAGTCCGCTTTAGAGCCTCTTCTTGCAGAAGATTCCCTGGACTATATCTTTTGCGACAGCCCTCCCCAGCTCGGCCTTTTTACACGTAATGTTCTCGCTGCGGCAAATAGCCTTTTTGTTCCTCTGGAGAGTGAGTTTTACAGCCTTGCAGGACTTCGGCTTCTTACGAAAACGGTGGAGCTTTTCCAGAAACGACTCAACAAAAAACTTGATATAGGCGGCGTTGCTCTTACCCGGCATAATCCGAAGATCGTCGTCAATCGCCAGGTAGAGAAAGAAGCTCTGAACTATTTTGGGGAACTCTTTTTCCGCCGTTTTATCCGGCAGAACATAAGCCTTGTAGAAGCGGCAAGTGCGGGGGTCTCCATTTTTGGCTACGACTGCGAAAGCAAGGGGGCCAAGGATTACCTCCGGCTTGCGGAGGAATTCCAGGAGAAATTTGGAGCTCATCATGGCTAAACGGAAAAAAAGACCCAGTCTGGAAAACTATCTTTCTACGGGAAAAGTGCTTTGGGAAGAAGACGCTCAAAAAGAGTCTTCTTTGGAAAAACCCCGGGATTTTCCTTCCGAGGACGGTGTTTTTTCGCAAAAGAAGAACCTTTCAGAAAGAGAAACTCTCTTTCTCTCCATGATGGAAGAAGAGGATCGTGTGTTTTGGGAATCCAGATTTCGACAATTTAAGGTCTCTTTTTTTCCGCTTCAGGTTATGGAAGAACGAAGAGCTTTCGAAGAGGGAAAAAGGGGGAAACTCTTTAAACTACGCCGGAGGAACTCTTCGCTGGAAAAAATACGGGAGAGTAAGGAGATTGCATTTCCCTTGCTTGCTCTTCTTGAAGCCAAGGACAAAGCTCTTTCGGTATGGTGCAATCACGTGACGTCGCCCTGAAAATGTGAAGGAGAGGTCTTTTTGAAGACCTCTCCTTCACATTTTCAGGGGTAAAAAGCTTGCGTGTTTCTCCTCTTACCTCTCAGGGCAATGTACTTTGTAGCCTACTCCACGGACGGTCACGACGTATCTGTCCATATCCCAGGGACGGAGCCGATCTCGAAGGTATTTCACATGCACATCCACCACGTTGCTTGTCCCGTCGTATTCCTTTTTCCAAACTTTGTTAATAATCTGTTCCCGAGTAAATACCTGATTTTCGTTTTTAAGAAGGAGTTCCAGAATATCAAACTCTCTTCGCCGCAGCGTTACTGGTTCCCCGCTCGCCCGGCATTCCCGGGCCACGGGATCAAGCTCCAGATTGCCGCACTGGAGCACTGACCGACTCTGGTTTGTGCTTCGTCGTATAACTGCGTTTACCCGGGCCACGAGCTCGCCGAAATCAAAGGGCTTTGTCATGTAATCGTCCGCCCCCTTGTGGAGTCCCTTGATTTTGTCCTCCACACTTTCTCGTTCCGACAAGATGATAATGGGCACATGATTGTTCTTTTCCCGGAGCGTGCTGATGGCATCAAGGCCATCCATGTCCGAAAGAACCGTCTCGATGATGACGCAGGCATAGTCGTTACGCTTTGCCATGTCAAGGCATTCCTGCCCAGTTTTGGCAACTTCCACGGAAAAATCTTCCTCGAGGAAATGCTCTTTCAAAATACCCGCAAGATCTCTGTTATCCTCCACAACTAATATTTTCATAGCTTTCTCTCCCTTCATTATACCCCTTACCAAGATTCAGCAAAGGATAACGCAATCCTAAGTTTGAGATTACATTTAATCACAAAAAAGAGAGAATGTCGAGTGCAATATTACTGAATCCTCTTGTTTCGGTTGAAAAAAGAAAAAAAAACTCCAGCTGCATATAAAAAAGGTGAATTTTTAGAAGCTCATGGGTTGTTTTAAAGTGACCCGAAATTTTTAAAAAATACTTCTTCATTTTCTTTTCGGACGGAAAAGAAACATGGTTTATGTCTCATGAGGGTTTGTTTTGAAGGATCCATTGCTGGATCATCTTGTAGGCGATACTTCCGCTTCGGGGAAGCTCGGGCAATTCTTCAGGAAAAAACCAACCCGCTTCGAGGATTTCATCATTATCCACAAGAATTTCCCCTTCTTTCCATTGGGCGGTAAAACCTACCATAAGGGAGTCTGGAAAGGGCCAGGGTTGGCTGTCGTAATAAGTGATATCTTTTACGGATATTCCCACTTCTTCTCGTATTTCTCTTCGCACCGCATCTTCGAGAGATTCGCCGGGATCTACAAATCCCGCGATGAGGCTTCGCATGGTAGCAGGAAATCGTGCATTTCTCGCAAGGAGAATGGAGCCCTCCTTTTCGATACGTACAATAACGGCGGGAGAAATTTGTGGGTAGAAAACACTGCCGCATTGGGGGCAGGTTCGGGCATGCTCCTCTTTTTTGAGCGGGATTGTGGGAGTTCCGCAGGCTCCGCAGAACCGGGTCCGTTTTTGCCAATGTCGAAGATGTGTTATCTTGGTGGCAAGAGAAAAACAGGCATATCCGTAAAGAGTCGCAGCGTCTCTCAGGTTCACGAAGTGCATGGATTCCTCAGCCATGTTTTCTGAGGAAGGAGGAATTTCGCCCCAAAAAAGTCCGCAATCCGCACATTTGCCGCCGTAATGCCAAAAGGTTTCTTCCTCTCGTTTTTTTTTCTCAAAAAGCTCCACAAGTTTTTCCCGAAAACGCTCTTCCCTTTCGGGAAGGAGGATGCGATCCTCCGAGAAAAGAAATCCCAGGGGTGTAGTGTTCTCCATAGTAGCCCGCTCCTTTTATTTCCGTATTGGCATTTGCTGTGTGGATTTCTCGTAAAGGAGAAATTTTTAAAAGAACTCCAGGGTCTCGTTGCGGTTTTGAAGGGATTTTCTCAGTAGATTCTCCTGGAAAGAATCATTATTCAATTTCCTCCGGTCGAAGTTTTTTCGACACGCCAATCCACTTTTGCCATGGTATCATGAAAACCTTCGGATAAACGTGGCGTAGAGAGCTCCTTTCGTACTTTTTCGGCTTGTTTAGACTCTCTTTTTCAGAGAACACACGGCGGTAGTCTTTTTAGGCATACTTTTTCGTTTTTTTAGAACCTTTACGGTCGAGGAGGTGAGTTTATGATGAGTAAAAATTTTGAGCAACCCGTATGGTATGGAACGTCCCTTTTCACGGAGTACGACATCTTCCTTTTTCGCCAGGGCACCCACGGTAACCTTTGGGAAAAGCTCGGTTCCCACGAGAAAATTTTTCAAGGAGAAGAAGGGGTTCTTTTCTCTCTCTGGGCTCCCGGAGCGGAAAGAGTTTTTGTGACTGGGGATTTCAATTTCTGGAACAGGCAAAGCCACCCTCTGCGGAAGCGGAAAGACGGATCCGGAATTTGGGAAGGATTTATTCCTGCCGTAAAGAAAGGTTCTCTTTACAAGTACGTAATCCAAAGAGGAGGGTACGTACAGGAAAAGGCTGATCCTTTTGCCAGAAGAACGGAAATACCCCCCAGGACCGCTTCCGTGGTGTGGAACCCTTCTTACTCCTGGGAGGACGCAGCCTGGATGCGTTCCCGGCGGGAGAAAAATAATGTTCACGCTCCCATGAGTATATACGAGGTGCACCTCGGATCCTGGAATCGCTCGGAAATGCGGGATCTTTCCTACAGAGAGCTTGCGGAGCGCCTAGTGCCCTATGTGGCGGACCTGGGTTTTACGCACGTGGAGTTTCTTCCGGTGATGGAGCATCCGTTCTATGGATCTTGGGGATATCAGTGCTCTTCTTACTTTGCCCCTACGTCCCGATATGGCCTTCCCGAGGACTGCATGGCTTTAGTGGACGCTTTTCACAAAGCCGACATCGGAGTAATCTTCGATTGGGTTCCTTCTCATTTTCCCACCGATGGGTTTAGCTTGGGTTTTTTTGACGGAACACACCTCTTTGAATATGAAGATATGAAAAAGGGATACCATAAAGACTGGCACAGTTTCATCTTCGACTATTCTTCCGGGGAAGTGCGCAGTTTTCTCATAAGTAGCGCCATGTACTGGCTTGATCGTTTCCATGCGGATGGACTTAGGGTGGATGGAGTGGCTTCCATGCTCTATCTGGATTATTCAAGAAAGGAAGGAGAATGGGTTCCGAACGAGTACGGGGGAAAGGAAAATGTCGAGGCGGTCCATTTTCTCCAAACGCTCAATAGTACGCTATATAAGGCTTTTCCGGACATTCAGATGATTGCGGAAGAGTCTACTGCGTGGCCTATGGTAAGCCGGCCTGTTTATGTAGGGGGATTGGGTTTTGGGTTGAAATGGAATATGGGCTGGATGCATGACACCCTTTCCTACTTCTCTTCGGATCCTATATACCGGAAGTATAAGCACCATCAGCTTACCTTTAGTCTCCTCTATGCCTATTCCGAAAATTTCTGCCTTCCCCTCTCTCACGACGAAGTGGTCCATGGTAAAGGCTCTCTTCTCGGAAAAATGCCCGGAGATGCGTGGCAGAAGCGGGCGCAGCTTCGCCTTCTTTATGGATTTTTGTACGCTCATCCAGGAAAGAAGCTTCTCTTTATGGGAGGTGAATTCGGACAGGTTCGGGAGTGGAGTCATGAAGAAGGGCTTGATTGGAGCCTTTGGGATTGGCAGGAACACCGGCAGATTGCCCTATGGATCCGGGATCTGAACCGACTTTACAAAAACTATCCCGCCCTGCATCAAGAAGACGCATCTCCCCAGGGTTTTTCCTGGGTGGATTGTCAAGATTCAGATCAGAGCGTCATCTCCTTTCTCCGTTTTTCTTCCAAGGGAGACGTCCTGTTGGTTGTGTGCAATATGACACCCCTTCCGAGAAGCCCCTATCGGATTGGCGTTCCTTTGGGAGGGCTTTGGCAAGAGCTTCTTAACAGCGATGCCCTTGAATACGGTGGAAGCGGATGGGGAAATTACGGCTTGGTTCCTGCAGAAGAATACGGGATTCATGGAAAACCTTATTCTCTTTCACTTAATTTACCTCCCTTGGGAGTTCTTTTCTTGATTCCCGAAGGCAAGAAGGAAGAGAAAAATCATGAAAGAAAAGCCTAAAAAGCACGTGCCCTTTCAAGAACGTCGGGGAGGGGTGCTTTTACCAGTTTTTTCCCTTCCCTCTCTTTTTGGTATAGGGGATTTCGGCCCCGGGGCCTTTCGTTTTCTCGAAAGCATACGTGATCTGGGAGTTC
>Ga0334884_1006382_pt1 | contig 10658 bp, 5 predicted proteins | sample GraSluR1_MG_7_FD_207215 | JGI IMG/M metagenome (GOLD analysis project Ga0334884, IMG submission 207215) | Sludge microbial communities from methane-producing bioreactor in Wageningen University, Netherlands - Granular Sludge_12_05 R1 | ecosystem: Engineered > Bioreactor > Anaerobic > Unclassified...
GGTTCAATTTTAAAGGATTGCTTCGAAAAATCAAAGAAGCAATTCTTTGGCCCAGTTTTTTGCCTCAATTTTTTTCGCTATTCAAGAAAAAAGATTTCCTAATTTTGAATTGTTAAGGATTGACTAAGTAAAAGCAAGGCGGCAGAGAAAATTTTCCTGTTTGCGGCAGTGTAATCCCCGCCTACCTTGCAGTGTTTAATAAAAAACTTTGCAAAAATATGAAAACTTTGAATATGTTTGGAATGGGGTTGGTATTGACCCTCGCCTCTATGCAAATTGTGGCACAAACCAATACACAGCTACCCAAATGGCCGATGAACGGCAAAGAAGTGGATTTTATCAACAACCAGGTGAACACCATTAGTACCTCACTGGCAACGCCACAGTTTGCATCGAACGGGTACTACGGGGCCGAAAACCAGCGTTTATTCAATATTATCGACAATAACCTGTGGTGGGGCGACGGTAGTTTTGAGAACAATTTGTACAATCCACCTTACATTGAGTTACCCTATGCCTTTTATCCTGAAATTGTTGTAGCACCTAAAATAAAATCATGTTGCAACAATGGGTCGTATTACGTGGTTTATGCCGTTAAACAAACCGATATTCTTGTTGGTGAAGGGAATATTGAAGTGGATGGCTATCAGATTTGGTACAATGTGGTGGATCCGAATAATTCTTCCCTGAGCACAGCACAGCAATTGATTGATTTCGGGTATTATTCCATAAACTCGGCAAACCTTGGAATAGCTGTAACAAATTTTATAGGGGATACAGAAAACCGACGACTGTATTATGTTTTTTATTCGGATGATGATGGAGCAAGCGAAATAGGTTTTTTTCAAATCACCCCTTCGGGCATTACAGGTCCTAATGTTATTGCCACAACTTCGTTTAAAGTATTTGAAGCCTGCGAGGTTGAAGTGTCAAGCGATTTTAGCATGTTGGCTTTTACGCGGAGTAAACTATTTACCGACGACCCTACAAACGACATAACCATTGTGCACCTTAACCCGGCAACCGGATATGTAAACACTTCGCTGGGCACCAATGGATATACTTATATAGATATCAGCCCGTATAATTCAACAAGCGACCATTACATCGGACTGGAATTTTCGCCCGATAAAAGCTATATTTATGCAACCCGGCAAGGAACTGGGCTGTATCAGTATAATATTGGGTCTAACCAAGTTTCTTTTATCAACGGGACCGGCGTTATCGGTAGCTCGCAGTTGGAATATGCCCGTGACGGATTTATTTACGGGGTGGCAAGCAACGGGCAGATGTACACTATAATCCCAGCTAATGGAACATTTGCAATATCATCCCATAATATCACAAGCAGCGGCGTAATCAACAACACCATTTTCAACAGTGCCTCGCGCCCAGTATATACCCTGCCCGAGCAAATAGATAACTACAATTACGGTAGTTTGTTTTTATCACAGACCGAATGTTGCTATCAAAGTCAGGAAAGCCAGGTGGTTACCACAATTCCGGGAGTTTCGGAAGACGGCGACAATATTGTAATTACAGGCTCAAACGTTAGTTGGACCCAAGGCGGTAATCCGTTTACCCCTTCGGGTGTGTCAATTACCGATATTTACATGAAAGGCAACCTGATAATAAATGCAGGCGCACGGTTAAACATCACCGGCTTAACCCTGCACTTTAAAGAAGGACAAGAAGTGCAGTTGAATGCGGCAACAACTTCGGACGGAACAGGAGCTAAATTGTATTTGTATTCGGGCACCAAGCTAACTGCCTTCGACAATTGCGAATCGGATGCCATGTGGGAGGGTATTGATGTTACGGGTAACTGGCAATACAGCCAAACCACCGGCTCTGCCCAACCGTATTTATATATGAGCAACGCCACAATTGAATATGCCAACATTGGAGTAGATGCACCCACCGGAGGCAAGGTTTCGGCAACTTTAAGCAACTTTAAAGACAATTTAATCGATGTAAAATTCAACTCCTATGCCGGATACGACAACACCTCGTCGTTCGACCGTTGCGACTTCTATACCACCGGCGATTTGTACAACATAAAAGGGGTAAACCCACAATATCACGCACAAATATATTATGCCTCTGGAATAGAGTTTTTAGGTTGTGATTTTTACAACAATTATGCATATCAGAATCAGATTGATGCAGCTTACTGGGGCACAGGTATATTATCAACCAATTCCTATGTGAGCGTTACTTATCGTTGCACTTCACTTCTGTATCCTTGCCCGGCAGGATCAACAACCAGGGGAACATTTTCGCATTTAAAATATGGAATAAAAGCCGATCAGGGCGATTATTTTACATTAACACGATGCGATTTTATCGATTGTGAGTTGGGCGCATGGTTTATTGGCATTGATGCAATTACCGCAACCGAAAATGTTTTCGACGTTCTTAACCTTCCATATTCAAGTGTGTATTTTGGCTTATATATTGAAAGCTCTACCGGTTATCATATTGAACAAAACACTTTTCAAAATGGTCTGGTTGGTTTGGTTGTCTACAACTCTGGGGGTGATGATAACCTGATTTACAGAAACACATTTAATGACTTAACAGGCCCTGGATTCTGCGGCTATGGTGCAAATTATGATTATCAACAAAAAAGTGGTTTACAGCTTCTTTGCAACAATTTCAACAACGTCAATTATGCTATGACGGTTTTAGGTGGGTCGTTATACACATCTTCGGGTACAATTACAGTGTCGCAATCTGATATTAGAACACAACAGGGTAAGTTAGTTAATTCAGCCACAGTTGTTTCAACAATGAACTACTTTACAAATATGGCTGCAGCAGATGTATATTTTTACATTGATGCAGCATATTCGCCATATTTGCAATCTAATAACAAATATAATTACAACCATCATAACACTAGCGGATATTATTTAGCCAGCGGATACTATAATCCATATAATGTAAAAACATTCGAGAAAAGCACATATGCATGTCCATCAACCTTATCCTCAGGCGGAGGTATTCAACTAGGGATGCAAGCAATTAACGACTTAAACGAAAATGAGGAGAATGCCATGACTGAGCTAAACGAAATTCTCTCTTACAACGAAGCCTTGTTGCTTGCCAATGCCGAAACAGCCAACTCTTTTGCATCATCTTCGGTCTTTAATTCATTGGCTGAACAATCGCCCAATTTAACTGCCAAAATTATTTTGGCTTACGTCAACAACCCGAAGGTAAGCGAACTTTCGAAAGTATCGTTGTTGCTGAGTAATTCGCCTTTGCCAACAGCAGTGATTGAAGCTCTGGAAACTACCGGTATTTCGCCCGAATACATCAATTTTGTGCTGCAACACCAACATGGAGAAAACCCGGTTGAAAAACTTCAAAACCATCTATCAGCCATAAAATCGGCAAAACAAACAAAATACGACCAATTGGTTCGTGAAACTTTTGCTGCCGACACTACACCTGAGTTTGCCGATACCTACAATATGGTAATTGGTTTTATGGCGAACCAAAAGAATGTGGTTGCAATGAAAAGACTCGTAAAGCTCTATGTTCACAAAGCACAGTATGCCTATGCTCTTGATGTTATATCAGACATTAACGAAACTGCACTGACCGATAACGACACAAACCTCGAAAATTACTGTAGAATTGCATCCATTCAAATCGAAATGCAACAACAGTGTTCTTCAGAGCCTATGCTTGATATTGTGAAGCCGCACGAAATAGAATTGCTCGAAATGGCTGCCAACTATAACACAAAAGAAGGGGGTATAGCCCGGGCAATTCTCGAGTCGGTTGGTTTAATGACAAATGAACCTATCGTATTCTTGCCTCAGACTGACAATGCAAAATCGGCACGTGTAACTCAGCCCCAACGTTCGCAGGCTCCATCGTCAACATCACTTAAATCATTATTCCGCATTTACCCCAACCCTGCAAACGATCAACTGGCAATTGAATTTGTAAATCCACAGGAAGGAAATTGCACCTTTAATGTTTATAGTTTGAAAGGTGAATTGCTGCAAACAGTGAATTCAAGCCAGCAGTTGGGCTTCATCACAATCCCCGTAAGCCAACTTGCCCCGGGAACCTATATTATTGAATGCCCGCAACTAAAAAGCAAAACCAATTTTGTGATTAGCCGCTAAATAACCCATACCCTGCATGGGTAACCCAAATTATGAAAAAGCCCTTCGGTTAATAGAGGGGCTTTTTTAATCAACCCACTATCATCCGGGACAAGTCAGAATACAGAAGACAGAATTCAGAATACAGAAGGGGCGACCGGCAATTGAACAGCATTCTCCTCGGGCTTGCATATTCAATTTTTCTCGAAACAGTAAATTTCTCTATCCGAACGAAAAACCCCTTCTGTATTCTGTCTTCTGTATTCCCAAAACTTTAATCGTACTACCGCAAACTTTATAATGAACAACGTAAAAGCTCGCTCCGAGTCCCGTGACGGTGACTCGGAGCTGGAGTGGCTTGAACATTCGGGCACTGAGGCTCTCGAAGTGCCATTATTCCTCCTCACCACCCGAGTTACTCGCAGAGGACTCGGATGAAATCGGATTGCACGAACCCAATGCATCAACAATCTTTAACAATTAATCGAGATATTTCGTTTATTATTTGTGTTCCGAGTTCAGCAGTTCAGTAAATCAAGAATTGCTTAAAAATGCCTTAAAGTTTTGCCGGTTAATCACGGTACAAGTGTCCGGCTTGTAGGTATTTGTAAATGTTTTCGAAAATAAACTTTGTTTTTTGGGGTTCCACTTGATTTCATACGCATTGAATTTTCCATCAATTTCTTCAATGTAATCTATTTCTTGTTGCTGCGCAGTTCTCCAAAAGTAGTTATTGGCAAATTGGGTAATATTACTTAAAAATTTAACCCTTTCGCTAATGATGAAATTCTCCCAGAGTTGCCCAATGTCCTGACGGATTGACACAGGTTGCAACTGTCCGATTATTGCATTGCGTATGCCATTGTCGTAGAAGTATATTTTCCGGTTGGTTTTTATCTCGTTTCGAAGGTTTCTGCTCAACGGGTTCAGTTTGAAAATAACGTATGCTTTTTCGAGTATCGATATGTATCGGTCAATTGTTTTGGGATCCAAACCAACAATTTCGCCCAACTCACGCAACGAAACTTCGCTTCCTACCTGAAATGCCAATGCCTGTAACAATTTTCGGATATCCTCCGGTTTTTTAATATTTCCAAACATGAGAATGTCTTTGTACAAGTAGCTATCAGTGAGTTCACGCAGCAATGTTTTCGAAGCGTCAGCCGAATTTAAAATGTCGGGGTAAAACCCATAAACCAAACGGTTCTCAATATCCTGTTCAGCCTGTAAATAACCTGTGTGATTCTGCCATTCTTGCCATGAAACCGGATAGAGATAAAAACTGATTTTTCTTCCGGTGAGCGGTTCGTTGGTTTGCTGGTTCAAATCGAAAGCCGAAGAACCACTTAAAATCAGTTGTACCCCGCTGAATTGATCAACGATTATTTTTGATGTAATTCCGATATCTTTAATTCGTTGCGCTTCATCAATAAATACAACAGATTTATTCCCAATGATTTGTTTGAGTTGCATGGTATTGGGTCTGATAAGCAATTGCTGCACCGTGGGATCATCGGCATCCAGAGTTATTGCACGATCTTCAAAATCGTTGAGAATCTTTTTGATTAATGTTGTTTTTCCGCTCTGTCGTGGCCCCAGCAACACAATGGCTTTACCCTTAAACAGTGCTTTTCTTATGTTTGCTTCTAAGCTTCTTTCAATCATTGCTGTTCTGTTTCTGCAAATATACATAATTTTTGGGGATTACAATCCTCATATATTATAATTTATGTGGATTTAAATACTCATAATTACTTTACCTGACTTGTATTCGTTTTTTCTCACCACCCGAGTCACTCGCAGAGGACTCGGATGCAACCGTATTACACCAAACTTCATAATGAACAACGCAAAAGCTCGCTTCGTGTGCCTCGGATGTACTTTGTATAAAAAAACTTAACATTGGTTGAATCCCTTACTATTTCGTTGTTCCATTACATCAACCATACAAATATGACAAAACTCACAAAAAAAAAATTGCTTTTGACTGTTTACTTTTGTACATTGCAAAGCCATTAGTATGAATTTACGTTTATTTGTTGACGGGGGGGGGCTGTAGGTATATATTTTGATATTTTTGGCAATAGAATGAAACAGAGCTTTTAAATGAACACTGCCACTACAATACTGCCAAGTTATACAAAACTTGAAATGCAATTTTTCAAGCCCGCGTTGCTTCAAATTGCATACACGCTTTGTGAAGTCATATCAATTCTTAAGTTTTTTTCGTTTGTAAATATCTTGAACATTAAACCATAAAAACATGAAACACCTGAATTTAATCGTACTTATTGCAATTAACTGCATCACCACAAACGCTTTTTGCCAGCAAAGCATTGTGTTCGATAAGCAATATTTGTTTGATGGCCGAAACAATTACATCAAAGATTTTAAACAAACTCCTGATGGCGGATTTATTTGTGGCGGATCAATCGGTTTTGCAATGTTTGACGAAAGGTTTCTTTTGTTTAAAACTGATTCGTTAGGAGAAGTGGAATGGTATAAATATCAAGACTCGGTTTCTGTAAACAGCGATTTGTGGGCTGTTGACATTACAAAAACTGGTAATTATGTTGGTTTTGGAATAACTCAAGAAAATCCCGAATGGCATCAAAGTGGCGCAATTGTAATGTATGATGAAACTGGCGATACTTTATGGTCGAAGCAATATGCATTTAATTCGTTATTTGTTGATGGAGAAAAGACAAGGATATTTTTCAATGATGGTAAATATACTCGTGATAATTCTCTAATTGCTGCAGGATGTATTCAAGACCCGGGTGTAATTAATGCGCATAATCCAATTGTAGTAAAAACTAATTTGGTTGGCGATACTCTATGGACATGGAGGCTTTTTAATGTTGATAATACCATTGTTATAGAATCAATTGATGAAACAAATGAGGGTGATTATATTGCTGTTGGTAGAGCTGATTTGCCTATAAATGATAATAAAGTTACTTGGGCACCTCAGCGAGGTTTTATCGTAAAATTAAGTCCAAATGGGGAACTGATTTTTTTGAAGGAATGGACAGATATTGATTATAATTATTTTACAGATGTTGCAATTAATAGTAATAATGAATTGGTTATTTCAGGAGTGTACTGGAAACATCCAACTGATGATAATTCGACCTATCACACTTTATTGGTTAAAACAGATTCAATTGGGGAAACAATTTTTTATAAACAAATAGAATATGGTAAAAATTGTGCTGGAATTGGAGTTGTTACAGACAATTCTGATAACATTTGCTTAATGACTATGTTTGGTGCCCCTGAAGATTCTTCTGGGGTATGGGGGTTTGAAGTATTATTACAGAAGTACTACGATAACGGTAATTTTGGTTGGGAAAAATCAATTGGAGGAGTTTATATCACAAATTGGCCTTATGCAATAGTATCTACTAATGATGATGGATTTGCATTTTGCGGACTATATAGCATTGCTAATGATCACAATTACTCTTGGGTGGTAAAAACAGATAGTTTAGGTAATGGGAACTATCAGCAAGGTTGGATAAATTCTATTTCTAAAATAAATATTGACTTAGGTATTAATATTTACCCTAACCCCGTGAGCGATATTGTTACGGTTGAAACCTTACATTCTAATGAAAATTTTGACATGTGGGTTTATGATTTATCAGGACGAAATATTATGAGTTTTTTTAACATTTCTGAAATAAAAACATTTTCGGTTAAGGATCTACTTAATGGAATTTACATAATCAAAATTAAGAGTAATGATAGAGTTTTTACAGGTAAACTGAGTGTTAAACATTAAAAAGGAGTTTGTGAAAAAGGAGATACTAAAAGAACCCTTATATGTTGCCTTTGCGCTTAGGTAAGGTGCTTAGCATCGAACAAATTATGCAGTCCTGATAATTTGTTGCAAAGGTTATGTAGTAATAGGACAAGTGAATTGAAAAAGCCGGGGAGCAACAATGGCTGATACAATTTGGCGACTGTAAGGCTATTTGTTGCAACCCCGGACAGTACTAATTAAAGCATAACAAAAATATGAAAAAAATAAATAGTTTTTTATTGTTAGCAGTATTGATTTGTACTGCAAGTTCTCTTATTGCACAGAGCAGCGTTCAAATGCCCAAATGGCCACTGAATGGTAAAGAGGTTGATTTTGTCAACAATCAGGTAAACTCTACCGACGCCTCGCTAAGCACCCCAAAATACGTTTCAAACGGATACTACAACCGAAATCATGATTTGTTGTTCCATATTATTGACAACAATCTTTGGTGGGGAAATGGGACATGGGCAGGTCCACTTTTCGAGGATGTTGATCCTATCGAATGGCCTGACGATATTTATCCCGAAATAATTGTTGTACCAAGAGATACTTTATACTGTGAAGAAGGAAGCTTTTACACTTTTTATGCATTACGGCAATATGCGCAAGATACTAATTTGCGCTATGAATGCCCAATGGTATATTATACATTAAATTCAAACATTATTTCCCCAACTGAACATGGTGGTACTTACACAGCGGCACACCAAGAATATTTGTTAGATTCATTGCCTTGCTTGTCTGCTATTATGGGTATTGCTGCTACCGACTTTTTGCCGGGAACTAACACACGTAGGTTATATCTTGTAACCTTTAACGAAGATACTTATATGAGCCAAATTGTTTTTTTTAATGTTTCTCCAAACGCAATTACTGGACCCTATACTGTATCAAGTGTTTATGGCCAAAACAACCCTTTTGAACCTTGTGAAGTAGAAATCTCTAAAGACAATAGTAAACTTGTATTTACAAGAAATAAAGCCTTTGGATATGTTGGTTATTCAAACACAAATGATGTTACAATTGTTCATCTGCATCCCTCATCTGGATACCGCAATACATCTTTAGGAACAAACGGCTATACGTATGTTGATTTAGGACCAACCAACTCAAGATATGATCATTATGTCGGAGTGGAGTTTTCAGCGAATTTGGCTGATTTGTATGTTACACAAGCTGGTGTTGGATTGCATAGATATAATTTTGGCACTCAAATCGGCACTCAAATTTCAGGCACAGATTCTATTGCAAATTCTCAACTCGAAATGGGTCGAGATGGTTACATTTATGGAATGAATGGTAACGGGCAGTTGTATAAAATTAGTAGTTCTGGAGTATTTTCTACATCTGGTTATAACATTGGCACATCTGGTGTAATAAACAATAAGATATATGACTGTTTGGGTTGCACAACTCCACCGAGGCAGGTTTACACCATCCCCGAGCAAATCGACGGTTACGATTATGATAGTTTGTGGGGCAATGCCGAAATATGTTGTTACCCCTGGAACGAAAGTAAGTTCTTAACGCCCATGACTGGTGTAAGCGAAAACGGCGACGACATTGTAATTACCGGGTCAAATGTGGTATGGAATACAAGTTTGAACCCATTTAATCAGTCAACCGACATTTACATGAAAGGCAACCTGATAATTCAGCCCGGTGCAAAGCTCACCATAACCGGGCTTACGCTGCACTTTAAAGAAAATCAGAAAGTTCAGCTCAATCAAAATGCTGCAGGGAACTTTAAGGGTGCCTATCTTTACCTGAACAATTCAAAGCTAACGGCATTCGAAGTATGCGACGAAACAAGCATGTGGCTGGGAGTAGAAGCCAATGGCGCAGGAAGTAGCTATGTGCAGATTCCGTTCAGTAACACAAAACAGCCCCAGGTTGAGATGCGCAACGGTTCGGTAATAGAATATGCCGAAGCCGGTATTAATGCGCAAAATGGTAGCTTCGTCAGGTCGTATAGTGGTTGCAGCTTTAAGGATAATATTGTGGACGTTCATATAACCAATTTTAGTCCACAGAATTATTCCCAATTCTATGAAACTGCTTTTTACACTACACAAGTTTTATACGATCAAAAAAATGTAGCCCCAACAATTCATGCCCATATTTGGACAGCTCAGGGTGTGCAGTTTAAAGGATGTAGTTTTAGAAATGATGCAACAAGTATTCCTTCGTTAAGTGCCAGAGGATCCGGAATATTATCAGATTACTCACATATCTCAGTAAAAAACAACAATTCGGTTCGGGGTGAATTTGAAAATCTATGGTATGGTATTAAAGCAAACGGAGGCGCTTCGGCTATTTTGACGGAATGCGATTTCGGCGAAAACCTTGGTGGAGCCTGGTTCATTAACAACAATGCCCTCTCGGTTACTAAATGCGACTTTAATGTGGGCAATACCAGCTATTATTCCACTACTTACTTCGAAACTTATGGATTGTATATTGAAAGTTGCACCGGTTATCAGATTGAAGAAAATGTATTTCATGATGGATTATTGGGGATGGTGGTGTTTAATTCAGGTTATGCCAATAACAGAATTTATAAAAATGACTTTTACAATATTAATCTAGATACGTATTCTATAATACTCCCCGAAAATTGGACCACTGGTTAAGTTGAATAAAAACAATTAAATTTACCAGTATTATGAAAAAAAGCAGAAGGAAATTCAGTGCAAGTTTTAAAGCACAGGTAGCCATTGCAG
>Ga0334884_1006383_pt1 | contig 10658 bp, 10 predicted proteins | sample GraSluR1_MG_7_FD_207215 | JGI IMG/M metagenome (GOLD analysis project Ga0334884, IMG submission 207215) | Sludge microbial communities from methane-producing bioreactor in Wageningen University, Netherlands - Granular Sludge_12_05 R1 | ecosystem: Engineered > Bioreactor > Anaerobic >...
CCACACCAGCCATGTCCACGATATAAATCAGGAAGCCGGTACGCTCGATATGGCGCAGGAAATCATGGCCCAATCCCACGCCCTTGTGCGCCCCGTCAATCAATCCGGGAATGTCCGCCACCTTCACTGTACGGTAGTCATCAAATACCACCGTGCCGAGAATCGGGTTCAACGTTGTGAATGGATACGCCGCTACTTTGGGCCGCGCGCCGCTGATCGCGCGCAGCAACGTGGACTTGCCGGCGTTGGGATAACCGACCAAGCCGACGTCGGCAACCGTCTTCAACTCAAGCCGCAGCACCTTGACTTCGCCTTCCGCGCCGGGGGTGAACTCACGGGGCGCTTGGTGCGACGGCGTCGCGAAATGCATGTTTCCGAGACCGCCGCGACCGCCTTTCGCCACGCACAGCTCGTCACCGTCGTTTATCACTTCACCGAAGAGCTCGCCTGTTTCCTCGATATAGACCTGCGTTCCGCAAGGCACTTTCACGTGGCGATCCCGCCCGTTCCGGCCGGTGCACTGCTTGCCCTGCCCTTTGCCACCGTGTTCCGCGCGTTGGTGTGGCTCATAATAGAGGTCAAGCAGCGAGCTCTGATCCTTGCTTGCGCGAAAATAAATACTTCCCCCGCGCCCTCCGTCACCGCCATCCGGCCCGCCCTTATCCACGTACTTTTCACGTCGGAATGACGAACATCCATCGCCGCCGTCACCGGCGTAAACGTAAACGCGCACCCTGTCCCTGAAAGTAACTGCCTTCATTATAAAACCATTATTCAGCCGCACAGGCGGAAAAAAAGCGAGCCGGCAAAACCGGCCCGCTTCATTTAAAAGCCCGATAATCCGCGAACGCTTACGCCGTCGCCAGCGCGCGCACATTGACGCGCTTGCCGCCACGATCGAACTCGATCACACCGTCGCGTACTGCGAAAAGTGTGAAATCGCGGCCCATCTTCACGTTCTGGCCCGCCACGTAGCGGGTGCCGAGCTGCCGCACGAGAATGCTGCCGGCCGTGACGTGTTGTCCGCCAAAGCGCTTCACGCCCCGTCGCTGCCCATTGCTGTCGCGCCCGTTTCTTGTACTGCCTTGTCCCTTTTTATGCGCCATGGTACGTCTCCTGTCTTCCTGTCGCTAGCCGGCAATCTTCTCGACCTTGATCTTCATCAGGTCCTGCCGATGACCGATTTTTTTGCGATACCCCTTGCGGCGTTTTTTCTTGAACGCCACGACTTTGTCGCCGCGATGCTCATCCACCACCGCGACCGTCACGGATGCGCCTTTGACTTCCGGCGTTCCAATCTTGAGCGCCGAACCGTCCGAAACCGCCAGTACGCGCGAAAGCTTGGCTTTCTTGCCCGCCTCGGCATCCAGCAACTCCACATCCAGAACAGAACCTTCCTTTACAAGGTACTGCTTTCCACCCGTTTCCACTACTGCATAAGCGTCCATGACATCCCTCTTTTCCGCGGCGCAAGGCCTTTTGCCGGCGCCCGATCTTCAAACAAGGCTGCACAAAGTATGAAAGAACGCCCTGCATGTCAATATATTCAGAAAAGCTGCCGGTGACCCCCCAAATTATCAGTTCTTTTCCTATTCCATTGAACACGCGGGGTAAAACAAGGTAGTTGTGTGCCATCATGAATTGTCCCGGTCATTGGTATTGCAACGTCACTTTATGGTCCGGCATTGCGGCGTGGATCATCGCACAAATCGCGAAGCTCCTTGTCAACATGTACAAGACCCGTCGCTTCGACCATGGATTCCTTCTGCGTCTTGGCGGCATGCCGAGCTCTCATTCCGCGTCCATGGTCGCGGTCGCAACGTCCGTTGGGATACGGATGGGTTTCGAAAGCGCGTCCTTTGCGATCGCACTGGGGCTGGCGCTGATCGTAATGGTGGACGCACAGAGTGTTCGAAGAGCAGCCGGACAACAGGCGCGGCTTTTGAATCAAATCGTGCAGGAGCTTTTCAAGGAACACCACCTGTCTCAACAGAAGCTCGTGGAGTTTCTCGGCCACACGCGGCTGGAAGTCCTTTTCGGCGGGCTGTTGGGAATCCCCACCGCTATTCTGGTACATGCACTGATGGGCTGGTAATCCTCCTCACCCGCAATAAGAGGAACAAGGCGTGGGGTTCTTACTCCCCCCGAACCAACACATCGTCCGCATACTCATTCAAAATTGCCGCTGCTTCGCGAACGCGTTCGTTGCTCGTCCTCGGCATGCGGCGATATGTTTCATCGGGCAATTCTTCGCGCGGCACAAACGGCTGAACCACGCACCGCCGCGCGCCGCGAACCAGTTCTCCGATCGCGTGCATTTCTTCGTCGGTATGCAGGCCTTCAAGGATCGTGGTCCGAAATTCGTAATCGCGCGCGCCATCGCGTATCACGGCAATGCTTTTGCGGATCGCTTCCACATCCTTAAAACCCGCGATGCGTGGATAGTTGGCCAGGCGGCACTTCACATCCATCGCGACATAATCCACGTCATGTAATACGCGTGCAATGACCGCCGGCTTTGAGCCGTTGGTGTCCAGTTTGACCTTGAACCCGGCGCTCCGGAAAAGGCCGATCAGGATCGGCAAATCAGGCGAAACGGTTGGCTCACCGCCCGTGATGACCGCTGCATTGACCCAATCCTGACGAAACTTCTCGCAGGCCCGCTCAAGCCGCTCGTACGAAATCCCGGCATTTGAACCGGCGATCAATGCGGCATTATGGCAAAAGCCGCAATGGAAATTGCAGCCTGATGTGAAGAAAATGGCGGAAAGGCAACCCGGATAATCCAGCATGGAAGGGTTCTTCTGAAACGCGCAAACCGAGGAAATAGCCACCATGAACCCTCTCCCGCAACGCCTGCCTGAACTCAGCCCTCGCCGCCGTGCGCGCGCGCATCGGCCAACACCGCCTCGATCATGCGCGGTGTTATTACGCCCCGCCCCCGCTCGGAGTAATCCGTTTGAAGACCGAGGTGCTGGTACAAACGCGTTGAACCGCACACGTCGCATTCGCGGCCCTGTTTAGGATTCGGCACCGGTTCGTGCGCCCCACTCTCTTCGTTATACCGCGTTACCATGAGCGCGGGAATTCGCTGGGGGTTCACGCACTCCGCGTTGCTGAACTCGACGAGCCCGTCCGGCGTGAGCACATCCATGTAGTGCTTGTCGAACTCCGACCACTCTTCCTTGGCAAGCAGATCGTCCAGACGCTTGTTCAGCGTCTTGCACTTGTCGCAATCTTCTTTCCCGAACACGACCACCTTGTATTTCTTTGCCATACTGCATCTCCCAGGCAGGTTCTTTTCCAAACTCAGGTTTCAGGTTTCCGCTTTCAGGTCTCTCTGCGCCGTCTCCACCGCGTATCTCCCACGGTGTCGCGCCACAAGCTCCCCGAATCGCTTCGACTTGTTCCAGTTTTCAATGCGGCTGAAATAGCCCACCACGCGCGTCTCGTGTGCCGTATTCGCGGAACCGCACCGTTCGCACCGCTCTTTGAGACCACGCATGTTATGCTGACAGTCCGAGCAGTAAGTGAACTCCGGCGAGATCGTTAGTTGCGCCGTCTGCGTCCGGAAAAAAGTTTCCCGCACCAGGCGCGCAACGGATTCCGGCGCCGGTTGCTCCTCTCCCACGAACGCATGCGTGATGGCGCCCGACTCGATCATGCTGTGGAACTTGCTCTGCTGGCGAATGCGCTCCACCAGCGTCACCGCCGCGTCCGCGGAAAGATGGACGCTGTTGGTATAATAAGCCGCATCCTCGTCCGCGCACTTCACCACCTGCCGTGCTTCCTCAGGGAAGAAAAGCAGGTCCGCCTTCGCCAGCCGCCGTGCTGCGCTCTCGGCGGGCGACTCCTCGAGGCTGAACTTCAATCCGTATTTCGTCGCATATTCCCGGGCCCGCAGATACATGAAAGCCACCACCCGGAGCGCCATTTCCATGGCGTCGCTTCCTTCATGCAACTCCTTGCCCAGGATATATTTAACCGCATCGTTAACGCCGATCAGCCCGATAATATAGGTGCTCTTATCAAGCTCGACGTAAGAACGTCCGTCGCAAGCCTTGCGACCGATCTGCCAGAGCGGCCGGCCCGGCTCCTTCATCATTTCCGCGATCTTTGCCTTCTTTTGAAGGTGCGCCTGGACGGCAATATCCATCGTCTTTCCGATTTCCTCGCAAAGTCCCTCGAGCGTTTTCATCCCACGGCGCGCCGCGCGGTATGCAGCCTGGGGAATATTGATCGTAACGTTCTGGAATCCGCAGAAACGCATGGACTCCGGATGCATCAGCATGCGGTTGTCCTGAATCGTCGTGCGCAACCGGCAGCACGCGGAAAGCGTGACGGCATCGCGATCGAAAATGAAATACGTCGAACCGTTGCGGCTCGCCAGATCACAAGCCTTCATGAATATCTCAAACTGGCCCGGATCGCTGAACGTCTCTTCGCTGACGTGGAAATCACACTTCGGAAACTCGAACACCCGCCCGTGTTTGTCACCCTCGCCCCACACCTCCAGCAGCGCGCGCGCGAACTCCTGCGCAATTTTCAGGTAATCGCCATAGGTCACAACCGCCTCACCGCGCACCTTCAACTCACTCTCCACGGCAGCGTCGTAAACGATTCCTTTATGCTCGTCCGCCAATTCGCGCAGCACCAACCGCCGCGAGCCATTCTCCTCAATCCACAGATCCATCAGCCGGTTGCCGTGTGCATCGCGATCGTCTCTCAGCTCTTCGAGCAGCGTCGTTGTCGTTCCGTCCGCACGCCGCAGCATGTATCGCCCGCCCGGCCCCACAGCCGGCACACGCTGGAGATACGACGGCACACCCGCATGCACATTGAAGTCGAGGAACAGCGTCTGACCACCACGCGAGAACGCATTCTGCGAACCGTTGAAGATGAGTTCCTGCGCGACCTGCTTGAGCTGACGGAAATCCATCCCCTCCAGCATTGGGGAATACAGTATGTTGATGTAGGCAATGCCGAGCGCGCCCGCGTAGTTCGACTGCATCGAAGCAAGAAACGTGTTAAGGTGACCGGTCAACACCGACGCGCTCCGCGCCGGTTTCGACTCGGTATTTAAATTCACGAGATCGCGCAACCCATATTTCTTTACGTACTCGATCGAGTGCGAGGAGCAATACACGCGATGCGGATAGCCGAGATCATGCAGGTGTACCGCGCCGGTCTCGTGCGCTTTCTTGACATCTGGAGTGAAAATCGTGTCGAGCGCCCACTGCTTCAGCACCAGTTCCGCGATGCCGAGATTCACCGCTTCCGGGTTATTGTTGACGATGTTGCTGTTTTCCACCGACTTCGAGAACATCAGCTTCTCGAGATAGTCCCGTGGCACGGCATAGGTCCACAAATCGCGAAGCTCAGCATGATAGCCGCGCTCGGCCAACTCGTTGTTCACCAACTCGCGAATCAGCTTGGTTCCGACGCTCTTCAGTTCGCTCGCAATTAGTTGATTCTCAACGGCTTTTGCAATGCTGATCGCCACGTCCACCGGCAGGTTCACGTTGTCCCGCAGGTGGCGGATGATGCGCCGGCGATCCCAGGCCGAAGTCTCGTTGGTGGTCATGGATTCCACCAGCAGCAGACTGGCGTCGGTCACGTCTTTCGCGAACGCGCCGCGCGTGTCGCGGACGCGGATGCGCTGGCGGGCAAGCTCGCGCAATTTGCGGTAGCGCTTGTAGGATGCCACCACTTTTGCTTCACCGAAATCGGCGAGGGTGATTTCCACCAGGTCCTGCACATTTTCAATTTCAGCGATGCGCCGGTTTTCGCTGTCAACCGGCACGTGGTACTCGCAGCGCGGATCGAGGAGTTGTTCGATCACTCGATCCGTCACGCGCGCGGAAAGATCCGCCGCAATATCAACTCCCTCACGGCGCTCCGTCGCAGCCGCCGCATGCTCCACGGCCAGCTCAATCTTCTCGCGGCGGAAAGGAACGATGATTCCATCACGCTTTCTGAATCCATCCAGTGCAAGCTTCGTTGCGGGCACGTCCTTGGCGAGTTCAACGGACATATCTCTCTCCCTGATCATCACACAAGTTAAATCGCAAAACACTCCCCGGAAGAAAAATCCTGTCGCTTGTCGCGAACCACCCCCTTACCCCCAGGCACATCGCCGAATGCGATCTTCGTCAGATGTGTGTGAGCATTCCGTTATCCAACACCACGACAGACTCCCGCCACCTTCGACAAGCGTTTAAATTCGTCACCGGGATCAACAAATCTCCAAGGCGCAAAAATACTACTCAATGGGGCATAGTCAACACTAACCCACAACAGGTTGTGGTTCGAAGCCATAAATACCTTGAAGATGAAGGCTTATGAGGAGAAAATTTTTTGAGGAAAAATTTTCCCGGATGCCTGCCTTAGGCGAACTGAAAAAATCCGCAGACACAAATGCCGTCTCAAAAATTTTTCCCCTTTTTTCCGGAAAATTCCTCCCCCACTCCTTTTATATAGTAGAAGCGATCTCCAGATCGCTTCTACATAATATGAACCAGTTGAATTTTTTTGATCCGAAGGTGCCGGTGGGGATGTTGGGGGGAAATCTGCCTCATTGGCGGCAGGATGGAGTGACCTACTACGTCACCTTCCGGCTCGGTGATTCCATGCCTCAGCAGAAGCTCTGGCAGTGGCGGAGAGAGCGCGAGGAATGGATGAAGCGCCATCCGCTTCCCCACAATGACGCTGAAAAGGCAACCTACCACGCCAGGTTCGTCAGCCGATTCGAACGCTGGCTGGACGCGGGACATGGAAGCTGTGTTCTACGACACCCTTTGTGCCGAAATATCGTTGAACAAGCCTTGCGCTGGGGTTCTGAAACGCGCTACCGGCTTGGCCGATTTGTTGTAATGCCCAATCACGTGCACGTGGTTGTGTCACCGTACGGCGCTTGGACTCTCTCAGGCATTTTAGCATCATGGAAGAAGTACACCGCACGGCGAATCAACGAGCATCTCTGCGTGAAGGGCCGATTCTGGCAGAAGGAGTCCTTCGACCATATCGTCAGAAACGACAAGGAACTGATGAGGATCAACACCTATATCGAGAGGAATCCAGAAAAGGCAGGGATAAAAATCCAGTAAAAGCGATCTGGAGATTGCTTTTACATGCCGCCCGCAGCGACGGCAACGTGAAGTACCGCTTGATGCACGAGCACAAAAAAAGCACCGGATCATCACCCCGGGCCGTCGAGATCGGAACCGCGAACTGCACCATTGATGCCGCACCCGCACCGGAAGCAATCGTCACCGATCCTGCCTGTCTTTTTACGGGGCCAGCAAAATCGGCAGACACCAGAACCCACTGTGTTTGCCTTCGGTGGGCAACAACCTGTCACCGCCTGGTCCGGACACGATCATTCCTTCGGGCGTCCAGCGCTGAAAGACATAAGCCGTGCTTCGACTATCGGATAAGGGCAGTGCCTGATTATCACTCAACGCCCGCATTGCGATCAGCCCGATACGGAAATAACTGCCGAATACATCCAGGGATTGAGCAGAATTCCACGTGGTAGTGCCTCCATGGCCTACCATCTGGACTACATCGGACCAGGACTCCAGGTCATAGCTCGCTTCAATGACTACCGTGTTGCTGCTGGGCCAGAAATAGCGCAGAAAATCGCCGCCCATCTCGACGATCTCCGGATCAGGGAACATCTCGTAGCTGGCAATCAACTCCTCGGGCGATCCATCGGCCTCCGCAGGCTCACATGGCACCAACGCCGGCAGTTTTACATATCCGACTATATTCTGGGACAACAGCCCTGACGGCGCGATCCATCCTTGCAGCCATAACGCGTAAGCCACAAAAAAATTGGTTTCGGTGCGAAACCCCGAAGAGGAGCTTCTGGCAATCATCGTCATTTCAAACGGCAGATTATGAGCTACGAGCTGATCGTCTTTACCCCAGAGAAACGTGTCCGTTTCAGGGCTTTCCGTCCATCCCGCAGGGGGCGTATTGGCATCAATCCTGTTTGTGAAGACCATTGCGCCGGCAAGCGCCATTATTTACGTCGAAAAGAATGGGTTCGGCTCCATTCGAATCGTGTACGAGAACCAACCATCACCGAGATGCTCGCTATGCAGCGTAACGAAATCCCGGGCCATACCCCGGTTCACAGCAAAAAAAAGGATGCTCAACGCCAATGCCTGAAACAGCAGATTCAGTCTCTTCATGAGCGCAACCTCGGCAGCACAAGCCCAGGAACAAAAACCCCACTCGGACCATGGTAGTCGAGATGAGAGGGATGGTTACAAGATAAAAAAGGCTTCGTTTATACGGAGAATTTGTAAAGGCGTTTTATTGCTCCATGCGATTTTCAGTGTATGTTTATTGAAGATGAAGCCTCTGTTGGTCATTGCAGCTTTTGCTTTAGCGCTTGCAGGCGTTGATGGCGGCGCGACTGGCATTGCGCACACACCCGAATTGCCTTGCTGCGTGGACTCTTCATGCGGGTGTTGCCCCATGGAAAGCACCCCCGATGATTCGTCAAGCTGCCACTGTACTCTTACACCCGGTGAACCCGCGGGAAACCCTCCCTCTGTTCCACCGCAACAAACTCCACCCCCTCCCTCGCTGGATTCCTACGCGACGGATTCGCCTGGCACCTTTTCTCCCCCGTCACCCTCAGCCAGAACAAGCCAGGGCGCACGGATTCAAGACGTCGGCCCCCCCGGCCACGTGCCTGTCTACATTTCGTTTTGCACCCTCCTGATCTGAGCCTTCGCCTCACAGCGCATCGGTGCGCATGAGTTCTGCCGACGCATGGTGCTCACGCGCAGCATCCCTGGTTTCAATCGAAGAAAGGATTGATCATGAACAAAACAAACCTCAAACCGATCAGGCTCGGCGTTCCAGCCCCGAAAAAGGCCGGAACGAGCGATCTATGCATTCTCGCCATTTGCCTGATCTTCCTGTCATTGCCGCACGCTTTTGCAGCAGCAGAACTCGATGAGTGGATCGCTCAAGCCCTGGAGTCCAACCCGGAGCTGATCGCCGCGCGCCAGCGCTGGGAGGCCGCGCGCCACAAAATCCCGCAGGCCGCTGCGATCATGGACCCCATGGTCGGCGGAATGCTCATGCGGGACGGCACGACCAGCTTCAGCGATTACGGCTTGGTGGAATGGATGGTGAGCCAACAACTTCCAGGGTTTGGAAAACGAAGCGCCGCAAAACAGGCCGCGGCGCGCGAATCGGCCGCCGTGGGCTACGAGTACCTGGAAACCCTCCGCTCCGTCCGCGCCCGCGTGATTTCGTCGTACTGGACCCTCTGGGCCGCGCGTGAAAAAGAACGGCTCACAAGGGAGGCGGCCGTCATCGCGGAGCAGTTCGAACAGGCGGCGCTCGCTTGCTGCGAAGCAGGAACCGGCACCCAATCCGACGTGCTTCGCGCGCAGATCGAGAGGGCGATGCTTGAAGACGAGCTGGTTACGCGAGCACAACAGGTCCGCGTTGCGCAAGTCGCGGTCAATGCGCTCCTGAACGCTCCACCCGACACCCCGCGCGACGCAGGTGATCCCGGACAATCACCGGAATTTCTTCCGGAGCCCGACGCGCTTCTCGCGCGCGCAAAGAGCAACAACGCCATGCTCGTCGCGCGAGAGAAAATGATCCAAGCCCGCGGCGCCGCTCTGAAGGCCGCGCGACGCGAATACGCGCCCGATGTCGAAGTGTTTGTGAAAGCTCGCCAGCCGCGCGGGAGCGGCAGCATTGAGGAATACGACACCGGTGTCGCGCTGACGTTTCCCTGGCTCTGGCGCGGCAAAACGAAAGGAATGATCGGAGAAGCCCGCGCGGATCTCGCATCCGCGGAAGCGGAATACAACGACGCTGTAAACAGGCTTTCGGTCGAGATTCTTGAACTCCACACGGAAGCCGACACGGCCGCACGCCGAATCCGGCTCTTCGATTCGGAGATCCTTGAGAAAACAAAACGACTGGTTGAAACATCACTCGCAGAATACCAAAGCGGCCGCGCCGACTTTTTTGCGCTGCTGGACGCGCAACGCGAAGCGATTCGCGTTGAAACGGAATACATCGAGGCCCGCGCGGAACACGGCCGCGCCATGGCGATGCTGAACCAGATGACAGCCTCTCTCGCCGATTATGGAAAGGAAATCGAACCATGAACAAGAAACTCATTATTGTTGGACTCGTGCTCTTGATCGCTGCCTTTGTCGCGGGACGCTTTTCCGCGCATAAGCCTTCCGAAAGTCTTTCGCACGATGAAACCGGCGTAACGGAATGGACCTGCTCCATGCATCCGCAGATCCGCCAGCCCAACCCCGGCAAGTGTCCGCTCTGCGCAATGGACCTGATCCCGGTCGCCCGCGACGGCGGCTCCGATTCCGGTCCGCGGGAGCTGACCCTCTCGTCGGCTGCACAGAAACTCGCGGAAATCGAAACCGCGCCGGTCATGCGACGCGCTGTTTCGCGGGAGCTGCGCTTTGTTGGCAAAATCGCGCCGGACGAAACGCGGATTCGCGAAATCTCGCTGCTGGCCGACGGCCGCATTGAAAAATTGTTCGCCAACTATAAAGGCATGCGTGTGCGCAAAGGCGACCCGCTCGCGGAAATCTATAGTCCCGACATCCTGACCGCCGCGCGCGAACTCGTCATTGCCAGAAATTCCCCCG
>Ga0334884_1006386_pt1 | contig 10657 bp, 8 predicted proteins | sample GraSluR1_MG_7_FD_207215 | JGI IMG/M metagenome (GOLD analysis project Ga0334884, IMG submission 207215) | Sludge microbial communities from methane-producing bioreactor in Wageningen University, Netherlands - Granular Sludge_12_05 R1 | ecosystem: Engineered > Bioreactor > Anaerobic > Unclassified...
CGGATGGCCATTGCGGAGATCGCCTTCGTGGCGACCTCTTTCTCTGCCGTCCGGCTGATCCAGCCTGCCTTCGCCCGGCGGAAGACCGTCGGCAACGAGATGTTCTGGCTGATCGTCATCGGGAGCACCAGGCCTTGCGACTTGCGGTCCTCGGGGATGAGAACGATGCCGTGCCGGATTCCGGCAGCCACAGACCGAAGGGCCGAGAACTCATGACCGTCCAGGGTCAGGTTGCCGCGTGACGGACGCAGTCCGGCAAGACCCTCCAGGAGATCGTTCTGGCCGTGCCCGGCCAAGCCGGCCAGCGCGACGAGCTTGCCCTTGGGGATGGTCAGCGAAATGTCGTGCACCATGGTGCCCGGCACCGACAAGCCCGAGACCGTCAAGATCGTTTCGGCGGCTTGGTCCGATGCCTTCGGGGGATAGACGGCTGCCAGTTCCCGGCCGACCATCAGCTTGACGATCTCCGCTTCGGTGGTGTCGGCCGTCGGACGCGTGCCGACATGTTTGCCGTCCTTGAGCACCATGATCGCGTCGGAGACCTCGAACATCTCGCTCATCCGATGGGTCACCAGGACGAGCGAGGTGCCCGCATCGCGCAACTGGCGGATCAGCTTGAGCAACGTCTCGACGTCGCCTTCTCGCAGGCCCGATGTCGGCTCGTCGAGGATCAGGATCCTGGGCGAGGTGGACATGGCCTTGGCGATCTCCACCATCTGCTTTTCGGCCAGGGTCAGATCGCGCACCATGGTCTGCGGGGAGATGCCTAGCCCGAGCCGGGTGAGCAGTTCCTGAGCGAGCCCGTCCCGCCGTTGCCGATCGGTGAGACCGAAGCGGCCTCTGGGTTCGCGGCCCAAGAAGATGTTGTCGGCGACGGACTGATGGTCAAGCACCGAGAGCTCCTGAGCGACTGCGGCGACACCTAGCTCCCGCGCCCGCGCCGGAGTGAGCGACTGCTCGGCGCCGTCGATGACGATGGTGCCCTCGTCCGGTTGATAGACGCCGGTGAGCGTCTTGATCAGGGTGGACTTGCCGGCACCGTTCTCACCGGCGATCGCAAGCACCGATTGAGGACGAAGAGTCAGGTCGACGCCACGGAGTGCGTGCACCCCGCCGAATGACTTGGTGATGCCGGTGGCGGTCAGGATCGCGCCACCGGCATCGTGAACAGCTTGTGTCATGACTCAGCCGAAGAGATCGTGCAGAATGTCGTCGGGCAGGCTGGTGGGCAGGAACATCGCGTCCGACATGTCGGGGCGCACGTTCTCGTCAAGATTGTCCTTGTCGATGACGTCCAGCTTGACTGCGACCGATTGCCCGGGGTCTTCGCCGCGAAGCGCCTTGATGCCGTACTCCAGCGCCGTCACCGAGAGGGAGGGAGACTGTGAGGGAGCGATCGAGTCCCAGCCGGTGGCGTCCCGCAGTTCCTTCCACTTCTTCAAGAAGCCGTTGTACCCCTCGCCCGGGATCGGCAGCACGTCGAGCCCGCGCTGTTCCAGCACCTCGATCGCGCCCAGTGACATGGCACCGCCCTGGGAGTAGATGCCCTTCACATTGGGGTTGGCGGACAGCAGGTTCGCGGTGGCCGCCTGGGCCTTCGCCTGATCCCAGTCGCCAGCGGCGTTCGCCACGATCGTGATGCCCTTGGCCTCCAAGGCCTTGCGGGCTGCACCTGCGCGGCTCGAGTCAATCGGCGTGCCGGAGACGCCGTCGAGCATGAAGACCTCGTCACCACTGGACAGCACGCCGGCAAGCCATTCTCCGCCGATCTGGCCGAACTCGGAGGCGTCAGTGTTGATGATGATGTTGTATTCGCTCTCGACGGCGTTGTCGAACGAGACGACCTGAATGCCCGCCTCCTGGGCTCGCTGCACGACACCACTCAGGGCGGTCGCGCTCGCCGCATCAATGAGGATCAGGTTCGCGCCGGCCGTGATCATGTCATTGATCTGCGAGATCTGCTGATCGACCGACTGATTCGCATCGGTGATGATGGTGCGCGAGATATCGTCGGCGAACTTGTTCTCTGCCGCGTACTTGAACTCGGCGACCATTTGCGAACGCCATGAGTTGCCGGCCCAGCCGTTGGCGAGGCCGACGATGAGTTTGCCATCGACCGGCGCCACCATGTGCGTGGCGCCCGAGACGGATGCGGAGCCGCCTGAACCGCCGCTGCCCGCAGTCGAGCATCCGGCGGCCACACCCGCGATTCCCATCGCCAGTCCTGCTTGAAGCAGACTGCGGCGGCTGAATTGATGAATCATCTTTCCTCCTATTTGGACCGGGCCAGGGTCATCGTCGGCCCGGCCGTTCTTGTCTGAATCAGCAGTACGGCACCATCGAATTCGCTGGCGCACGACGGATCTGTGGATTGGGCGGATGTTATGGCAAGCACCGAACGATCGGGGCCGACGAATGTGCAACTCGTCGGGTTATGCACGGGAAGCTCCCACACCAGATCGGTGCGACCGTCAGGTGTGTAACGCACGATCCGGGAGCCATTCCACTTGCACGACCAGAAGCAGCCGTCGTCGTCGATGCATCCGCCATCAGGCACATAGCCGGCGGGATCGCGGGCGAATTCGCGCTTGTTGCTGATATCGCCGCTGGCCTCGTCGTAATCGAACGCCCAGATCACTCGCGGAATCGAATCGGTGTAATAGAACGTGCGGTGATCGGGAGACCAATCCAAACCGTTGGAGGTCGTCACATGCGCCAGTTCCTCGGTGACGCCGGAACCGTCCAGTCGGTAGAGCGCGGACAGGGGATCGACCTCGGCGTAGGTCATCGATCCGAACCACACCCGGCCCTGGGGATCGGTCTTGCCGTCATTGATCCGGTGGGTTTCCAGCGGGTGCGGGGCGTGCCACAGCTGCTCCCACTCGGTGAGCGCCACGTTGCTGCGCCACAGGCCATCGGGAAAGCCCGCGAGCCAGCCACCTGCGATGTCCGGCACTGCGAAGCCGGGCATCTGCGGCAGGTCGGTCGTGCGCGTGACGGCCGCGTCCAGGTCGGACGAAAACAGTCTGCGTCCCAGAATGTCGACCCAATGCAACTGGGCGCCATCCCACACCGGTCCCTCGCCAAGTTGGGCGCGGGAAGGGAACGCAAGGGTGTCGAAAACGGGTGTTGATGCAAGCATGTGATCCTATCTCGGACATCTCTGTATGAGAGGCTCGCATCGGGATAATCCTCCAGGATCGACTGGTCAACCGTGGCAGCGGGTTTCATGAGATGCTCCGCGATAGATTCCGGACAGGAGTATTTTTCGCGCCTCATGCACGAAGATCCCGTGCACCAACTCAAATGACCAGCCGGCGACCGAATTATCCGCAGTCAGGCCCATCGGCCGAAGCCACATAAATATCGGGTGTGGTTATGGCTCTCAACGAACCATAACCACACCCGATATTCGTGTGGAATGCCTGTCAGATCACAACAGATCTCGCAGGGCCGGTGCCACCAGGGTCTCGACAGCAACCTTGGCGTCGCCGGCTGTCGGCGCGTCGACAGCGAAGGCGGCCATCTGCTGGCAGGTGGAGTAGTCGTGCAGACGCAGCGCGGCGCGCACGGTGGCGACCTTGCTCGGAGCCATCGACAGCGACGACACCCCCAAGCCGACCAGCACCAAGGCGAGCAGCGGATCGCCGCCGGCCTCGCCGCACACACCCACTGGTTTGCCGGTTGCTCGTCCGCCCAGGCAGGTGCTCTTCACCATGGCCAGCAGTGCCGGCTGCCAAGGGCTCAGCAGGGGCGCCAGCGCGCCCTGCATGCGGTCGGCGGCAAGCGTGTACTGGGACAGGTCATTCGTGCCGATCGACACGAAATCGATCACGGAGAGCAACTTGTCAGCCATGATCGCCGCGCTCGGAATCTCGACCATGATGCCGACCTTCGGCAGACCGAGCGGGCGCACCTTCTCAGCGAACCATTTCGCCTCGTCCAGGGTCGCAACCATCGGTGCCATGACCCGCAGGTCAGCGGTCTTTCCGGTCGCCTCATAGGCGGCAGCCAGAGCCTGCAGCTGAGTGTCGAGCAGGTCTTCGCGGACCATGCTCAGCCGCAGACCGCGGCGTCCCAGAGCCGGGTTGTCTTCGGGACCGAGATCGGCGAACGCCAGCGGCTTGTCGGCCCCGGCATCGAGGGTCCGCACGACGACTCGGCGGTCACCGAACGCCTTCAGCACCTCGGTGTAGGTTGCGGTCTGCTCGGCGAGCGTCGGAGCCTGATCGCGTTCCAGGAAGAGGAACTCGGTGCGGAAGAGTCCGGAACCCTCGAGATCGTAACCGGCGGCCTTGCGGGCATCGTCGGCGGTGCCGATGTTGGCCAACAGCGCCACCTTGTGGCCATCGCGGGTTGCACCCTCGCCGCTGGAGCCGGCCAAGGCTGCCGCCCGGCGGCGGGACCGCTCGGCAAGTAGCTCGACCTCGGCGTCGGTCGGGGAGACGATAACCTCGCCGACTCCGCCATCCAGGGCGACCCGGTAGCCGGCGACGATGACCTCGGCACCCTTGGCCTGAACAACGGCCGGGATGTCGAGCTGGGCGGCGAGAATCGCGGTATGACTCGTCGGGCCACCGGCTTCGGTGATGATCCCCAGCACGGTGTCCTTCGACAGCGTCGCGGTCTCGGCCGGAGCCAGATCGTGCGCGACCAGGATCGACGGCGTCTGCAGATCCGGGACGCCGGGGGCCGGGAGCCCGCGCAGCTGACAGATCGTCCGGTCGCGGATGTCGTAGAGATCGGTGACGCGCTCGGCCATGTATCCGCCGATCTGGGTCAGCATCACCGCGTACTCTTCGACCGCATTGTGCACGGCCTTGGTGATACCGGTGCCCTTCTTGAGTTCCTTGTCGACCGACTTGGCCAGCCCACGGTCGCGCGCCAGCTGAGCTGTCGCCTCGAGGATCGGCTTGGACGTCTTGGGCGCGTGCTCGGCCTTGGCCAGCAGTGCCTCCGACACAGCCTTCATGGCATCTCGCACCCGCTGACCGTCAGCGGCGGCATCGGTGCTGGGTGGCTCGGTGGCGTCCACACCCGGGGCCGGCACAACCAGTACGGCGGGTCCGGCCGCCGTACCGGCAGAAACCCCAATACCGTGCAGGATCTGATGGGTTGGAATAGTACTCATATCTTCATCCTTTGACTGGGGGATCTTGTCATCGGTGATTACGATCCCGGGCTGCCGTAGCTGAGTGGTAGCACCATTCTTATCAATGTTCGACATCGATGACGGTCTGTCCGGCCGAAACGTCAATACCGGTGTGCGGAGTGACTGCCGACAAGGCCGCGGTGTTGGTCACGGTCAGCATGACGGTGGTATCGAAACCGGCTTGCTTGACGGTGTCCAGGTTGACCGTGGCGAGCAGATCGCCGACGTTGACCCGCTGCTTCTTCGCCACGGCGACCTGGAAGCCCTTGCCGTCCAGCTGCACGGTGTCGATACCGATATGGACGAGCACCTCGACGCCATCATCACTCTTGATGCCGAACGCATGGCCGGTCTTGGCGACCGTCACCAGCGTCCCCGCGATCGGGGAGACGACACGCTCGTCGGTGGGCACGATGCCCACGCCCTCGCCGAGCGCACGAGAGGCGAACACCTTGTCCGCGACGTCGTCCAGGCTGACAACATGGCCGGCCACAGGCGAGGCGATCTCGTCGGTGGCCTGGGCGACGGCCGCGGGGGCCGGCGCGACGGCGGTGGCAACGCCACCCGAACCGGCGGGAGCAGCAATCGGGGCGGCCACGGCAGCAGCCTCATGACGGGCAGCCAGTGCCTCATCGGCTTCGGCCTGTTCGAGGGCCGCCTTGGCTTCGGCCTTCTGCTCCGGGGTGCGGTAATCGGAGATGATGACCAGCGTCATCGCGACGGCGAAGGCCACCGCGATAGCGATCGCGTAGACCCACATCGGCGAGAAGACCGGGATCGTCAGCAGCGAGGTGAAGGCGAACGCTTCGGTGGTGACACCGCGGCGCTCCTGGCCGATGGTCGCGAGGCTGCCGAGAATAGCGATGGTCAGACCGCCGGCGAAACATCCCACCAACATCCGCGGGTAGATGCGCTTGAAGCGCAGGTGAATGCCGTAGAGAGACGGCTCGGAAATGCCGCCGAGCAGGCCCGCGGCCAGAGCGCCGGTCGCAGTCTGACGCATGGTCGTGTCCTTGTCGCGCATCGACAGCACCAGCACACCGGCGGTCGCGCCGAAGCAGGCGAAGTTCCAAGCACCCATCGGTCCCTGAATGAAGTCGTAGCCCAGGGTGTCGATGTTCATCAGCATCAGTGCATTCAGCGGCCAGTGCAGGCCCAGCGGCACCAGGAACGGGTAGAGCATCGGAATCATGATCGCGAAGACGAAGGGCGCGTGGCCATTCAGCCACGCCAGCCCGGCACCCAGACCACTACCGAGCCAGACACCGAGCGGGCCGATCAGGAAAGCGGTCACCGGGATCATGATGATCATGGAGAAGAACGGCACGAAGACCATCTGGATGTTCTCGGGGAAGATCTTCTTCAACCACTTGTAGACCAGGCCCAGCACGGCCACCATGATCAATGGGACGAAGACCTGTCCGGAGTAGTCGTTCATCTGCAGCGGCAATCCGAAGACATGGGCCACACACGATTGGGTGCCCAGCGTCTCGTTGACAGTGCAGACGGTGTCCGGGAACAACGTCGTGTCATTGAGGCTGACGAAGTTGGGTGTCATCAATGCGGCCATCACTGTGGCGCCGACCCAGGGATCGACGTTCAGCTTCTTGGACGCGTTGTAGGCAACCATGATCGGCAGGAAGTAGAACACAGCGCGCCACATGGCGTCCACGAAAACCCACGTCGCTGGCTTGTTCTCGGCGCGGAAATCGACGATGCCGAGCGCATCCAGCACAGCCGCGAAGGCGATGATCAGCGAGGCGCCGAGCAGGACACCCAGCAGCGGACGGAAGGAGTCGGACAGGTACTCGAAGAAGCTGTCGAGCCAGGCGACCTTGCCGCGGGGGCCACCGGCGCGGGCCGCGGCCTTGACATCAGCGTCCGAGCTGTCGCCGGTACTGACGGATTTCATGGACGGTAGTGCCATGATGTCGGAATACATCGATTGCACCGCGCCGCCGATGACGACCTGCAGGCGATCGCCGCCCTGCGGCACGACACCCATCACTCCAGGTACCGCCTCTAGTGCGGCCTGATCGACGAGGGAACCGTCCCTGAGCTGGAAACGTAGCCGAGTCGCGCAGTGGCTGAGACTCTCGATGTTCCCGGGACCACCCGAATTGGCGACGATCTGCGCGGCAGGGGACTGCCCGACTGTTGACTCCATAATCATTCCTCAAAGTGCCGAATTACCGGCCCGGTCCTTGGGGGCGAAAAAGGCCCGAGACACGTCCTCGCATTAGGGCGGCTCAGGCACTGCCTCTCAGGATTGACAACCGGGGTGAGCTGGTTGGCTCAAACGGCAAACTAACATGCTGAATCCGCTGCTGGCAAGGATATCGGCGCTATTCAGCGATACTTTCGAGACTCACGCTTCGAGCTGGGGATCGTGTGGTGAAGACTGTGGTTTTGTGTCGTTTTGGCTGAGGCGAGAACGTGGCACGCTCAATCGGCTCGGGGGCGTGCATGAGCTTGCTCTCCGCCTGCCTCAATCGCTTGTGCCGGAGAAGGGACTCGAACCCTCATGCCTTGCGGCACAGGAACCTAAATCCTGCGTGTCTGCCAATTCCACCACTCCGGCGCACCCCGAGTGGGGAGCGGGCCCAGTCTACAAGTGGAGCAATCCCAGGTCGCGACGCAGGCGGTCTACGTGACCGGTCGCGCGAACGTTGTACTGGGCGAGATCGATTCGTCCGACGCCGTCTTCATCGACATCGATGACGAAGGTCGAGCGCAGGACACCCTCCATGGACTTGCCGTACAGCACCTTCGTGCCCCAGGCGCCGTAGGCGTCCAGGGTCTGCTGCGACTCGTCCGAGAGCAGGGTGATCTTGAGACCCTTGCGCTGGCGGAAGGCGGCCAGCTTTTCGGGGGCGTCCGGCGAGATGCCGATCACGTCGATGCCGGCTTCCAAGAAGTCGTCGCGGGCAGCCGTGAAGTCGACTGCCTGGGTGGTGCAGCCGGGGGTCATCGCGGCGGGATAGAAGTAGACGACCACCTTGCGTCCTGCGAAATCCGACAGCGAAACCGGCTTCCCATCCGCATCAGGCAGAGTGAAGGCGGGCGCGACTTCTCCAGCGACCAGTTGACTCATGGCTTTCAGATTAGTGACTCCCGGCAAACGCCGGGGCATCCGTCAGATCATGCGGCGAGCGGGGCGAAGGGAATAGGCTAAGTTACGCAGCAACACATCGAATGATCGGGAGGGCACCGTGGCCTCGAGGGAACGAACGCCGGAGCAGATCCGGGCCGACATTGCCGCGTCGCGGCATGCGATGAGCGTCGGTATTCAGGGTCTGGTCTCGGAGGTCCACCCGACCGGGATCAAGAACCGCGCCGAAGACGAAGTCAAGAAGACCGTCAAGGACACCAAGCAGATGATCTACGACACCGTCGATGGCACTCGGCGCTACTTCGTGGACGAGAGCGGGGTTCGCTGGAACAATCTCGGCACTGTCGCGCTGATCGCCGTCGGCGTGGTCACCGTGATCGGTGCCGCGTCGGGGGTCTCGGCTTTGTTCCGCAAGGCGACCAAGTGAGTTCAGAGGAGCGTCCCACGGACGACTCGGATGACAACGAGACCGTCGGTGAGTCGGCCGGGGTAGGAGAATCCAGCCCCACGGTGCTGCCCATCCGGATGCTGCATGACCGCATCCTGGTGGATCCGGATGATGAGGCCGGGGAGCGCCGCAGCACTGGCGGCATCCTCATCCCGGCGACGGTGCAGATGGGACGCAGACTCGCCTGGGCGAAGGTGCTCGCCACCGGTTCGAGCGTGCGCACGGTGAAGCTGGGCGATCGCGTCCTTTTCGATCCTGCCGAGCGTGCCGAGGTCGAGTTGCGCGGAAAAACGTACCTGTTGTTGCGCGAACGCGACGTCCATGCGGTGGCCGCGGAGCGCCTCCAGGATGGGTCTACCGGGCTCTATTTGTGAGTTGTGGCCTCGATTGGGCATCACTGAGAAGTTGCGCTACAGTTACTTCTCGCGCGCACCGCTAGCTCAACTGGCAGAGCAGCTGACTCTTAATCAGCGGGTTCAGGGTTCGAGTCCCTGGCGGTGTACGAATCGAAGCCCCGCCCGGGTTCCCTGGGACGGGGCTTCTGTCGTCTGTGGACCGAGTTGTCTGCGGACCGAGGGAAGTTCGGTTCCCGAACGGGGACAAGCCGCCGATGACAAGCCGCTGGCCCGAAGTCTTCCGCCGTTCGAGATGCGAACCTACGCTTTCCTTATAGGGAGGCGACACCATGGCGAAGAAGAACAAGCAGAAGAAGGCCGAGTCCGGCGAGCCTGGCCCGTCGGTCAAGGATCCTGGGTTGTACGAGGCGCTGCGCCGCGAGGGTCTCAGCAAGAAGAAGTCCGCTCGCATCGCCAATGCCGCGGCCAAGACGTCCCGCTCCGAGGTTGGACACAAGGGCGGCGAGGCGGAGAACTACGAGGACCGGACCAAGGAAGAGTTGGTGGATCGGGCCCGAGAGGTCAGCATCAAGGGCCGCTCCAAGATGTCCAAGTCAGAACTCATTGATGCGCTGCGTAACAGCTGAGCGCTGATACGTCCCCGTCGCGCCAAGCCCATCGGCTTCGCGCGGCGGGCAGCGGCGGGCACCAGAGCGAATCGATGAACCCTAGACAGGCCCTACTTGGCCTGCGGTAGCCGCACCGGTCGTCCGCGCGTCGGTCGCGGTGCCGATGGGGGCGGCACGACCGGGCCGATGTCGCCATCGGGGGCGCTGTCCAGGTCGATGATGACCGGCGCGTGGTCGCTCGGCGCCTTGCCCTTGCGAGCTTCGCGGTCGATCCAGGCGGCGCGCACGCGTGCTTCCACCGGCTGGCTGGCCAGAATCAGGTCGATGCGCATGCCGAGATCCTGGTGGAACATGCCCGCGCGGTAGTCCCAGTAGCTGAACATGCGAGCGGTGGGCCAGTGGTCGCGGACGACGTCGCGCAGCCCGATCTGGCCGAAGCCCGCCAATGCGGCCCGCTCCGGCTCGGTGACGTGGGTATGGCCGACGTAGGCGGCCGGATCGAAGACGTCGGCATCGGTGGGGGCGATGTTCATGTCTCCGCACAGCGCCACGTCGGACGGTCCCGCGGCGACGACGTCGCGCAGCGCCGCAAGCCAATCGAGCTTGTAGCGATAGTGATCGGAGTCCGGCTCGCGCCCGTTGGGAACGTACAGGCTGTGGATGCGGATCCCGCCGCAGTCCGCGCTGATCGCACGGGCCTCCGGCTCGGGGAAGCCGGGCATGCCTGGGAATCCGCGCTCGACGTTGTCCAGCCCGACGCGGGAGACGATCGCCACACCGTTCCACTGCGACTGCCCGTAGGCGGCGAACTCGTAGCCGCGCTCGGTGAGATCGGGACCGATGAGGTTGTCGAACGCGAACTCGGTGAGCTTGAGTTCCTGCAGGCACACGACATCGGGACGGCGCTGGTCGAGCCAGGGCAGCAGGCGGGGCAGGCGCGGCTTCACCGAGTTGACGTTCCAGGTGGCGATTCGCATAGCT
>Ga0334884_1006388_pt1 | contig 10654 bp, 7 predicted proteins | sample GraSluR1_MG_7_FD_207215 | JGI IMG/M metagenome (GOLD analysis project Ga0334884, IMG submission 207215) | Sludge microbial communities from methane-producing bioreactor in Wageningen University, Netherlands - Granular Sludge_12_05 R1 | ecosystem: Engineered > Bioreactor > Anaerobic > Unclassified...
TTCAACCCAAAGGAGAAGCCCCAAAGCAACAATATACATTAAGGGTGCCAGAGAGACCAGAAACCGGTAATCAAGGCAAGCAATGAACAGGGCAACAAGAAAACCAGCCACAAAAAATATGATCTGCTTGTGAAAATAACTGATATCGCTGCTGGCACTGGCACTATACATGGTCAACCAGCCAGTTACTGCAAGCAGAATCACGAACAACATGAGCAACCAATCGACATGAAGCAAATTCCGCCAATTGAAATTGCGCATGCTGACATCGGAAACGTTTATACCCACTTGTGTTCGCGCCATCAATAGACCTTTTCCATAGCTTGGGCCATTAAAGGCGCTTCATTGCGTTCATAAAAGAATTCAATGACATCTCGGGCAAGTGGTGCTGCCACAGAACTACCCTGATGCCCATGTTCCACCAGAACGCACAGTGCTATTTTTGGTTCTTTGTCCATGACTCCTGCTACGAACCAGGCATGGTGCCGCAGGTTGTACGGGATGTCATCGACTTCCTTGTAATGCTGTGTCTGCTCGAGGCTTGCCACCTGGGCTGTACCTGTTTTCCCTAAGATGTCATACCCTTTAATATAAGCGGCATGACCGGTACCAGTTGGCGCTGGTGGTCCCTTGGTGACACACAGGCGAAGTCCGTCAATCACATGTTTTAAGGCCATATCACCCAATATGCGCTCAGATAGTTCCGGGCCAATCGCTTCATTGAGATAGGGTCGTACCCGGTATCCACCATTAACTATGAGTGCCATCATGACCGCATTTTGAAGTGGCGTAGTGCCAGCACTGCCCTGGCCGATGCTCAGATTAACGGTGTCTCCGGGATACCAGTTCTGCTCCCATACCGGTTTGTCTTTATTCAGCTCACGCTTCCAATCACGAGACGGTATTAACCCGGTAATTTCACCTGGCAGGTCAATGCCGGTGTGTACTCCCAACCCCATCTTGTTGGACCACTCAACAATTTTATCCACCCCTAAATCAAGACCGACATTGTAAAAAAACACATCGCATGAAAATGCCAGCGCATCATCTACATCGACATGGCCATGGCCTGATCTCCGCCAACAGTGCCACCACCGGGTCGTAGGGCTGAGACGAAAGCGGCCTGGGCAGTAATGGGTACTGTGGGCCGAAATAATCCCTTCCTCCAGTGCAGCCGCCGCCATAACAATCTTATATATGGAGCCTGGTGGATAGACTTCACGATAAGAACGACTGAACATTGGGTTGGGCTTGGGTGCTGTCAATAACCCCAGGCGCTCTTCGCTGTGTCCCCTGTTGACAAAAACTCCCGGATCATAGGTGGGGGTGCTTGCCATTGCCAATACAGCACCGGTGTCAGCTTCCAAAACAACAATGGAGCCTACTTCGCCTTGCAGCAATGCTTCGCAATATGCTTGCAATTCGATGTCCAGGGTTATATATAAGGGATTACCTGTGGTAGGTTCTACGCGGCGGCCTTCTTCTTCCAGCGTGTGTCCGAGGCTGTCGCGTTCCGCAATGTACGGTCTGCCAAGACGATCGGTTCGTAACTGCGGTCTGCCGGATGCATATTTGGTAACCACGACATAGCCGTCGTGGCCACGCAGATGACTCTCATACATCTGCTCCAGACCACCACGCCCTATAAGATCACCCATGTTGTATTCATCACGCAGCCGGGCCAATTCTACTTTGTTAATCTCACCCAGATAGCCAAGAAGCTGACCGCCAATCTTGCCATAGCGGTAACGCCGCTGTGGATGAACCACCGTCAAAACACCCGGCAAATCAAACGTTTGTTCTTCAACTCGCACGCGATCATAGCGGGTTACATCCCGTTTTATGGGAATTTGTGTAAAAGGTTCACCACGATGCTGGTGAATCCGCTCCAGTATCTCTTCTTTGGGAACGCCAATCAAGCGGTCCAGGGTTGCCGCAACATGTTCATGCATGTCTGCTGGAATATCTCCCGGAACCATGACAATATCCGCACTGGGGCGGTTGTCTGCGAGTACGACATCACCGCGGCCATAGATGATGCCACGGTCTGATTTCAGGCGTTTGGGCCAGACGCGTTGGTCTTCTGCCATGGCACGGTACAAACCTTGCTCAACAACTTGTAAATGCCAGAGCTGGCCTACGAGAATGAGAAATGCCAGGGTAATTACAACAGCAGTAAATTGAACACGATTTTCAACCCCTTCATAACGACGTGGTTCATCATTTTTGGGCATCAGGTCAAGCCTCCATGTGCAACATTCTTATGGTGCAAGGTGCGACTGAGCAAGTAAAACAGTAATGGAGTCAGCAGGGCAGTAAAAAACGCTGCTGGCGCCACGGAAGATACAATCGTATAAATAAAAGGTATTCCAGGATTTTGTATGTATTGAATCATCGTGTAAAGAACACCATTCGCGAAAGCTGCCACAAGCACCAGACCGACTTTTATGGCTGGATGTTCTGATATGATACGGCGAGAAAGTTGCGCGATGGTGTAGCCACCCAAGACCAGGCATAACACGTGATGTCCCAGTACTGAATTGCTGGCCACATCCAGAACAATTCCACCAAATACACCGGTAAACATAGCGCGCTCGGCACTTTCTTTCAGTGCCAGATAAACCACCAAGGCCAGCATCAAATCCGGCACTACATTTTGCAATTTGAGTACATCCGGCCAATTGGTTTGCAATAGCGCCATTACTATGATAGCGATAATCCATGCTGCGTTACGAAACATTGCCGTACCTTAAACAATCGTACATCACGCTATGATGCCCAAAAAAAAATGATACATATATGGTATGAATTTCACAGATATTAATTCGATAAAACATGATTATGGTGCCATACGTTCTTGTAAAGGACGTGTATCAGGCGTTTCTGGAGCCAGATTCTGGCTTTTTGCCGTTGGTGGCCCCATGAGGATGTCGTGTGGTTCTGAAGCTCGCCGTACAATATACACGATATCCAGTCGGTAAGGGTCCACCAGGGGAGTAACTTCCGCACGTCTCCACAGCGTATCCCCTGTCGGTGCGGCACCAATAATTCCAACGGGATACCCGGCAGGAAACAGACTCTCAGGGCTTGTCACAACCAAATCCCCGGTGCGCACATCCGCTTGAAAATCAATATACTCCATCGTACAGATAAGACTCAGATCGCTTCCACTGGCATGTATAACACCATCATAGGCCCGTTGGCGATTTCGCCATACCATCACACCCACTTTACAATCCGGATGGTGGAGGGTAGCAACGATTGATGTAAAATCATCGACTTCGGTAATAACCCCCACAACACCATCTCTGGTGATTACCGCCATAGAGCGCTCAATTCCGTGAAAAGAACCCCGATCAATCGTCAGAATGCCCTTGGCATTTTGCAAAATGCCAGCAGGTTCCAACTCATAATGGGGTTGTTCACGAAGAAAATTTAAATCACGCCGTATGCGATGATTTTCAGCAGACAATTCATTGTTGCGGGCTAACAGGACATTACGCTCTACGACAAGTTGGCGCAGCTCTGCATTTTCCTGATGGATGGCATGATAATTCGCAACAAAACCGTAAATATACGTGCCTGCATTGTCCGCCATTTGAACTGTTTTGAGGAATGGAAACGCTAACATGGACACGATACGGCGTGCACCGTGGTGAATCGTGCTGGATTCGGTTCCTGTTACCAAAGAGATAACCGAAGCCATCACAAGAAATATCAATACGATGAGTGGGCGATGCGTATGGAAAAAACGCCATAAATTCAATAGAAACAATTCCTACGGTCTCTGCCGATACCGGAGCAATGGTACAATGAACCTCGGTAAGCCGTTAAAGGTACAAACACAAGTTTCGGCAGGATCATGTACATTGCTGCAGGCGAACTACACCTCTTCAGCAGGGAAATTTTTCAACTCTTCCAAGAATTTACCGCCACCCAATACCACCGCTGTTAAGGGGTCTTCCGCAACTGTAACGTGTAGACCGGTCTCTTTTGCGAGTAACTTGTCCAAACCACGCAACAATGCGCCACCACCTGCCAACACCATTCCGCGGTCCACTATGTCGGCAGAAAGCTCCGGAGGCGTTCGCTCCAGGGTTACCCGTACCGCATCCACTATATGACTGATTGGCTCACTGAGGGATTCACGAATTTCTTCCGAGGTGATGGTGATAATTTTTGGCAGGCCCATGACCTGGTCCCGTCCCTTAACTTGCATCTCCATCTCTTCCTTCATAGGATATGCGGAGCCGATGGCAATCTTGATTTCTTCTGAGGTACGTTCACCCACCAGCATGTTATAGGTGCGTTTCAAATGTTGAATGATGGCCTGGTCCATTTCGTCACCAGCTACTCGTACAGACTTTGAAAACACAATGCCACCAAGGGAAATAACCGCGACTTCCGTCGTGCCACCACCAATATCAACAATCATGGAACCCTGGGGGTCTTGAACCGGTAGACCAGCACCAATGGATGCCGCCATGGGCTCTTCAATCAGATACACCTTTTTGGCACCAGCCTGCATGGTACTTTCCGTTACTGCACGCCGCTCTACTGCGGTGATACCCGAGGGGATACTTACAGCCACGCGGGGTGTTACCAAACGCTTACGGTTATGCACTTTTTCGATAAAACGTCGAAGCATTTTCTCCGTCACATCAAAGTCTGCAATAACACCATCTTTCATGGGCCGGATTGCTACGATGTTGCCGGGGGTACGCCCAATCATATTCTTGGCTTCTATACCCACAGCCCGCACTTCATTATTATTATCTTTGTTAATCGCAACTACAGAAGGTTCACTCAGGACGATACCCTGACCTTTCACATATACGAGCGTATTGGCAGTACCCAGATCAATGGCCATATCATGTGAAAACAGGCCGGGTAGATGACGGAGGAATCCGAACACAAAAAAACCTTTCAGTGTTGCGATTAAATAATTTGCAACAAGTGGAAACGACATAAACACAAGGGTTTACGAAAGCCAGAAAATGACGAGAAATCAGCTTACGGATTATAACAAAATCACAAGATAAAACCAATAAACTGAACGTTCATTTCACTGACCACCAAAAACAGAATCGGCATTGCCCAAAGATGCCACAGGTGCGCATTATGATATTATCTATTTACAAAGCGCTATTTCCCCGAAAAACTATGCAATAATCGCAATAGGCTATCCAGCAATACACTTCCTCACAATTGGAACGACATCTCTTGCTACGACATCATAATTAATCTACATAATAATTAGCTAACGTTGAAAAATGGAATTACCCTGACAGCCTTATCGAAGTTCTGACATCGTTGGACGATCGGGCCCGTCATAGGATGCCGCGCCAGGCAAATCGTTGGAAGATTCAAAACCATCTGTATACGCCATTAAGTCGGGTTGATCTGTGAGAGGTTCCGAGATCATTCCATAATACCGGGCCATCCAATAACTTTCCAACCAGGCATTCGGTTCTGCCGCTCCACGTCCTCCCGAGCCACCATCCAACTGAAGATAGTTCGCATCAAGTTTTTTAGGCCCCACCTCGCGTGGCGACATTGCCCTGGGAGATTCTGTTCGCGGACCTACGGCATAAGGCACATAGCCCGGTTTCGAATGCAAATCGAGTCGATGCGCATTTTGATAGCTGTATTCTACTAAATCCAGCGGCCATTCCCGCAAATGACGAACCGCAACGTCCAACTCACATTCGTTGCCGGTCAGAATGCCGTACATCAAGTTGTACCAGGCATATTCTTCAATCCGCTTGATTTCCCAGCTTCTGTCCAGACTACGTCGGTAGATGGAACGCAAATGGGGGTCTTGACAATATTTCAGTAGAGGATAATACGACAAAAAGGCAAGTCGATCATCCCAGGGGGTAATGTAGTTTGGCGGAAAGGTTATTTTTTGGCGTACTGTATGGTGGTGATACCGCCATTCAATTAATTGATCCAGACCTGCTTGAAATTTCTGATCCCCTGTAACACCCAGCGCGGTGATTGCATAGGCCTGGGCCTCCATGCCATTGAGTCCCAAGGCGTAATAACCATAGGGTTGCAATAAGTACTCCGGGTCCCAGCGTCCCCAGCGAGTCAATTGCCCATCCATATCGATGAGCTTCCACCCATTGTCCATGATATGTGAAGCCAGACGCTCAATATGGTCTTTGGCCATTGCTTTGTATTCATCTCTGGCAGCCAAATCGTGGTAAATGGATACCGCATAAAAGTGCGCACCAACTTCATCGCTGGAGGTGTCCCCTTTCCACTCAAAGTTGCCGTCAGGTGTAGGCACCCAACGCGCAGGCAGTCCTCCAGAGCCGTGTTGTGATTTCTCTGTATCGTCTCCAATAGACCAGATCGCACGTGCGGGAAAGCCTTCCATAGGGGTGATGGTTTCCAGCCAGCGCATCGCCAGAAAGGTGTTGTTGGCCTCTTCAAGCGCATGCGCGTCTCCCGTGACGGCATATTTGTAACTCATGGCAACAAGATAATGCCCGGTAAATCCACCATCGTTGTCAGAAACTTCTCGAACCCACCGACCCAATGCATCATTCCACCAGAGTTTGTGGGTAAAACCCATACGCTTGTGGCCCCAGGCATCCAGTCGTTGTTCGTAATAATCGGCCTTTTTCCGTAACGTGTAAGGCTCATAGGAAATGATTCCCAATCCACCTTGTGTTGCGATATACACCGAATTGCCATCAACAGCTATCGCATTGACATGATCCTCAGGCAACCAGCGTTGCCCTGCAAAGTAATGGAATTCGTCGCCACCCAACCACCGTATGGCACCACGGCGCGTACCAATCCAAAGTTCCCCATCAAAACCTTCTGCCAGGCAAGTGGTGTCTTCATAGGGCAACCCTGTCGCACCATTCAGAGTGGTCATAGACATGCCCCGAAGCTCCCCTACACCCCGATTGGTTGCAACAAACAAGCGATGTCCCAGCGTCAGCAGATCATGGGTTTGCCTGGAAGGCAGTACCCCCCAATCGTAGGCCGTAGGATCGATGTGTTCCCCATCAAACAGCACCAGGTTACCAGGTCGCAAGCCATATAATGTATCACCATAGGATGCTATACGAACCAAGGGGCCAAAACGCTCCGGACGTGGTAATACCTGGGTGCCATCTTCTTTATGATAGGTCGTATTGGTCGAAAGGAATCCACCGTCTGGTTCGATACTATGCAGCGTACCGTTTTCATACCGAAACACAATTTCAGAAGTTGCTGCATGAACTTGTCCCCGGTGCAGGGTAAGGTCGACGAATGATTCATCACTCAGGTGAGACCACTGGGAATCATGAAATAGATACAAACCACTTTCTGCGGTACACCACAACTGACCATCAGCATTTACAAAAGAGAAAATACGGTGTACACGAGAAGGTGCTTCAGCAACCTGGACAAAATCATTGTTTGACAGAGTGTACAACTGGTGGTCAATAACTGCATACACCAAGGCTTGTACATTTTCATTGTGTGCTGGTACAACAGCGATATCTAGAACAGGTTTTTCTGTTGATATATGTCTGCCAATTTCTTGCAGGTATATAGCGTCTTCTATTGGCTCCCATCGGGGCTCACCGGCATGTATTTTATATTCATCTGTCCTGTCCACAGCCATCGCACTCCATACACTTAGCATAGCAACACCAAGGAAACTCAAAAACAATTTCATAAAAATACTCCTGTCCACCAGAAAATCCAATTCTATTACGCAAATAGAGCATAAACATTAACACAACGCCAACAACTGTATACAAGTTGCTCTCAGGCAGTTACTCAACTCGCAAATCATCCTGCTGATGAAAATTGACAATCATACTATTATCCGTTTTTAGACATGGCATGCTATCATATAAAAATTAATCTAGTGTCATACACTTCAATTACATCTTGAATTTTTAATGGTAAGAGCAATATTTGTTTATGTACAACAGAGCCGGATATTCCTTAGTAACTTTATTGTTGGTTATATTGTTGGCGATTTCTGTGATCGCCTTTGTTTTCTTGTACCAATTAACCCCCTATCCTTCAAATTACATTCCAGACCAGGTGTTGCTGACTTGGAGCGAAGACCCTGCTACGTCACAAACGATACAGTGGCGTACGGGAGTTTCTGTACGAAAAAGTGTGGTCACGTATATGAAGAAATCCGAATTTCACTCCAGCCACGCCCATTTACCGACCATTATAGCGGCACACAGCAAATTATTGTGGTTACCCTATACCATTAATGATCCGATGAATTATCGCCACACGGCTGTCTTGACAGGGCTTGAACCGAATACCACCTATGTATATGCTGTGAGTTCCGATACAAATCGTGTCTTTTCACCCATGGCAGAATTCACCACGGCTCCAGCAACAGCAGCATCTTTCTCCTTCATCTATATGGGTGATGTCCAGAACGGATATGATGAATGGCGCAAATTACTGCTTCGTTCACACAAGACCTGTCCAACTGCCGCATTCCATATTATTGCCGGGGATTTGGTCGACCGGGGATTCGCTCGTTTTGAATGGGATATGTTTTTTCACAATGCCCGTGGAATATACAATCACAAACCTCTCGTACCCGCATTGGGCAACCATGAATACCAGCTAGGTAAACCCTGGCTATATCATCGCTTATTCACCTTGCCGCAAAATGGCCCCTCCAGTATCGAACCACAAAAAGCGTATACCTTTCAATATGCCAATGCCCTCTTCATAATACTGGACTCCAACTTACCACCGGAAACACAAACCGAATGGCTTGAAGCCCAATTGGCCCAGTCCAGTGCAGTCTGGAAATTTGTCGTGTACCATCATCCGGCATATCCGTCCTCGAAATCACGGGACAATCCAACAATACGTACCCATTGGACACCACTTTTCGACACCTATCATGTAGACCTGGCATTACAAGGCCACGATCATGCGTATTTGCGTACCTATCCCATGCGGGGAGGTGAACCGGTACCATCTTCTGCAGAAGGAACGACCTATATCATTTCTGTTGCAGGCACCAAATTTTATGGCCAAGGCAACCATGAGTACATTGACGTAGGTTTTACAAACACGGCCACTTTTCAGGTTATAGATATTGAGACAGGCCCATTTGAACGATTGACCTACCGCGCATACGATGTGAATGGTGTCCTTCAGGACAAGTTGGTCATTGACAAGTAAGTTAAAAACATTGTCCAGGCGACATAGGAACCATGTGGTTATCGTTGTCAAGAACACTATACAGTTTTCAGCCCGGCGTGGAAATTAGACATAAATAAATACGGAGGAATTCCCATTGAATACCAAGCTGGAAAAAAAGATTGCCGTAGTTACAGGGGGAAGTCGCGGGATTGGACGGCACATTGCCCAGGCACTGCATGATGCTGGCGCTAGCGTTGCGATAACCGGGCGCAATTCCGCAACATTGTCCGAGGCTGCGAAAATGATTGGCGTACACTGCCATACCTACGTATGTGACCAGCGATCACCCGATGAAATTCAGGCATTGGCAGATGCGGTTACAAAAGACCTGGGTGAAGTAGACATCCTTGTCAACAATGCTGGCGCCATGCGCGGCAGTCCAGTAGCAGACATGCCACTATCACTCTGGAACGAAGTATTGGAAACCAATCTTACCGGGGTGTTCTTGACCACAAAAGCATTTCTAACAGGCATGATTAATAAAAATCGTGGTGACATTTTCATGATCAGTTCAATGAGCGGAAAAAAGGGAGACCCCGGCGCAGGTGCGTATGCTGCCAGCAAATTTGGATTACAAGGATTCTCCCAGGCACTCAACTATGAAGTGCGGAAAAACAACATCCGTGTCATGGTGATGAATCCCAGCAGTGTTGACACCCGAGAAGATACCGGCCCCACCGAAGGCCCCGGATTACATCTGCATGCGGCCGATATTGCCGCAACAATAGTCCACCTTGCCAGCCTCCCCGGAAGAACCTTATTCAGAGATATGGACATATGGGGCACAAATCCATAGGTACACAACCTGCATAGACTTGAAATGATCACCTACGAGATACAACTCTTCCCCAACACCGCACCCCGAAAGGTGTAGAGCGTGCCAGCAAGAAATACCCCGACCGTTCTCCGCAGATTACGCCGATGAACGCAGATTTTGAAAATGGAGGTGATGAGTAGACGAATGTGATCAGCATATCGGTGCTGTGATAGCTACGCCCTATGCTGCTGACCTGCCTATGTGGCATAACGGTGTAGGCATGACAGTTGAGTGGCGTGATGATGTTGATGTAGCGATCGTCGGTGCCGCACTTCACGCTCCTGCTTGCCACCCGCTTTCGTTCCATATCGCGGAGCGATTACATCACCGTAGCGCGGGGTAAGGCCAACGAGCCGCCACCCCGGGTAAGTAGCTCCAGCAACCGCACCCCGGAGGGCGTGCCAGCAGAGATACCCGCGTTCGCAGACAAAATCGTCACTCACGCGTAGCCCCCTTCCCGTCATTCCCGCGAAGGCGGGAACCCAGAATGACATAATACTAGCACATAGATATAATCATTCCTGACACCCAAACCCTCCTGCGGGAACACCAAAATGCAAGCTAACCCAACTTCCGCAGTTGTCCTCTGATATTATATAAAACAGGCTAATTTTTCCACTTGGTTTTTCTGCAAGT
>Ga0334884_1006389_pt1 | contig 10650 bp, 6 predicted proteins | sample GraSluR1_MG_7_FD_207215 | JGI IMG/M metagenome (GOLD analysis project Ga0334884, IMG submission 207215) | Sludge microbial communities from methane-producing bioreactor in Wageningen University, Netherlands - Granular Sludge_12_05 R1 | ecosystem: Engineered > Bioreactor > Anaerobic > Unclassified...
GGGCGTGCGCCTCACCCGCATCATCGTGCCGGCCGTGCTGATCTATGGCATGTCCGGCATCATCCAGGCCTATCACTATGCCCGCAAGCGGTTCGTCTATCCATCCATGGGTGCGCCGGCTCACAATCTGGGCATGATACTGGGCGTCTTGCTCCTGGCAGACCTGATGGGCATCCAGAGCCTCAGCGTGGGCGTCCTGCTGGCAGCCGGCATTCAGCTTTTGGTACAACTCCCCGGCCTGCGCGACGCGCGCCTGGTCCCCTGCCTGCGGTTCGACCATCCCGTCATCAGCCGCATCCTGAAGCTGTACGCGCCGGTCCTCCTCAGCATCGTTGTCGCCAACGTGGGCATCCTGATCGACCGACGCTTTGCCTCGCAGACCGCCCAGGAGGCCATCACCTGGATGGCCAAGGCCACCTACCTGATCCAGCTCCCGTTGGGGCTGGTCTCCATGGCCATTTCGTTGGCGGTGCTCCCGTCGCTATCGCAGATCGACGCCCGAGAGGACCTGCACCAGTTCCGGGTCACCCTTTCGCAAGGGCTCCGCCTGGTGTTGGTGCTGATCGTTCCGGCCGGCGTGGGGCTCTTGGCGCTAGGCCGCCCGATCATCGAGCTGATCTATGAGCACGGCGCCTTTGGCCCCGAATCGACGAAACAAACCTTGGCCGCGCTGCAGATCTATCTGATCGGCCTGCCCTTTTCCGCCATCGACCTGCCCTTGGTCTTTGCCTTTTACGCGCAAAAGGACACGGTCACGCCGGTGATGGTGGGCATCGCCGCCGTGGGGATCTATTTGCTGGTGGGGCCGCTGTGTGCCTTTGTGTTCGGCTGGGGCTTTCTAGGGCTCGTGGTGGCAAACGCCGCCCAGCTCGCCGGCCATGCCCTGCTCATGCTGATCTGGTTCGGCAAAAAGTACCAGGGATTACAAGGATACGGCGTCGTCAAAGCGACATATAAGTCCGCCGCTGCTTCTGCCGTCTTGGGCCTTGTAGCATGGTTGACGTGGGTAGCCTGCAATCGGTTCCTGGGCGGCAGCGGCCTGGTACGCGAGGTTCTGATGGTAGCCATCCCGGGCACGGCGGGAATCGCCGCCTTTGCGGTGGCCGCCTATGTGGCTCGCATCCACGAGTTCGAGTATCTACTAGCCATGGCGCGGCGGCGACTGGGCCGCCCCTAAAGCAACGCTCTCCCTAGAACCACTTGGCCGGGAGCGCCTCGGTGGGCGGGAGATCATCCAGGCGAGCCACGGCCTCCTCAACATCCCCGCACACCAGGTAGAGAGCGCGAAAGTCCTCCTTGGCAAAGCGTAGCGCATAGAACTGCTCCATCACTGTCACAAGCCTGTCCCAATAGCCGCGGACATTGACCAACAGCACGGGCGCTCGCAGATCTCCAAGCTGCTTGGCCACCAACACCTCGAACAGCTCCTCCAGCGTGCCGAAACCGCCTGGCAGCACCATAAAGGCATCGGCCCGCCGTTCCATCTCGGCCTTGCGTTCCGCCATGCTTGCGGTGACGACCAACTCGTCGAGGCGATCGAACGCCAGGCCGTATTCGACCATCGCATGCGGCATGATGCCGGTCACGCGCGCCCCCTGAGACGCCGCCCCCTCGGCTACGGCACGCATCAGCCCCGTCCCCGCGCCTCCGTAGACTAGATCGTGGCCACACCGCCCCAGCAGCTCGCCGAGGCGCCGCCCTTGCTCCCGATAGAGGCCGTCCACCGCATCGCTGGATGAGCAGAACACACAGACCTGCAACCCACACCTCCCTACCCCCGCCCTCTGCATCCAGCGTAAGCTTCCGGTCTCCACCTGTCAACCTTTCTTTGACGTGGGCGCAGCTCCGTGCTAGACTCGGACCCAATTGAATAGTAGCTCGGCAAGCTCTTATCGAGAGAGGTGGAGGGATCGGCCCTGTGAAACCTCGGCAACCGCGAGCTGTGAGCGTCAACCTCATCCGGCCATAGCCGGCGACGCCTCGCAGTGCAAAGGTGCCAAGTCCGGCAGCCCCCCGCGGGGGTGGCTGAAAGATGAGAGGCTCTGCAAGCAGTCCGCTGCATGCAGCCACCTTATCTGCCCGGAAGCCGACAAGGTGGCTGTCTTTTGTGTAAAGCTAGCGCCTTGTGGCCCCCGAACCTCCTCGGCATGTCCATCACGAGTCCTTGCCATAGAGGAGGAAACCGTATCATGTTCACCAGCCCCAAGCCATTGCGCCGTGGCGGCGCCTCGACCCAGAGCGTCCACGCCGGCGAGAGCCACCAGAAGCCCTTTGGCGCCCTCACCATGCCCATCGTCCAGACCTCGACCTACTGCTTTGAGGATACCGAGGCGCTGCGGGCGCACATGGTGCGCAAGGAGCAGGGCCTGGAGCCCCTTCGCGGCGAGTACGGCCGCTACGGCAACCCTCTGCAAGAGACCGTCGAACGCAAACTGGCGGCGCTAGAGGGGGCAGAGAGGGCGCTGGTGTATTCCAGCGGCATGGCGGCCATCACCTCCACGCTGCTGACCCTGCTGCATACGGGCGACCAGATCATCCTGACATCGGATTGCTACCGCAAGACCCGCCAGTTCGCCCTCGAGTTCCTGGGGCGTCTGGGCATCGGGTGCGCCATCGTAGCGCCCGATGACCTGGTCGCGCTGGAAGCAGCCATCCAGCCCCACACCCGCCTCCTGCTGACCGAGGCGCCCACCAACCCCTACCTGCGCGTGCCTGACCTGGATCGCCTCACCGAGATCACGCGGCGCCGCGGCATCTTGACACTCATCGATGCAACCTTTGCCACCCCGCTCAACCTCCGCCCGCTGGAGCATGGCGTCGACCTGGTGATCCACAGCGCCACCAAATACCTGGGCGGACACAACGACCTGTTGGCGGGCGTAGCTGCTGGCAATACGGAGCTGATGGCCGCCCTCCGCGAGGGCAACAACGTGCTCGGAGGCGTGCCCGATCCGCAGATGCTCTACCTGCTCTTGCGCGGCCTCAAGACCTTGAGCCTGCGCGTCGCGCGGCACAACGAGAACGGCCAGCGCCTGGCCGAGTTTCTGGCCTCACATCCCGCGGTGGCGCAGGTATGGTACCCGGGGCTGGAATCCCACCCCGATCACGAGATCGCCCAGCGCCTGATGAGCGGCTATGGTGGCGTGGTAACCTTTGCGCTGCGCACCGACCTGGAGGGCACTGCCCGCTTTATCGACGCGCTCGAACTCCCCTACATGGGACCCAGCCTGGGCGGCGTGGAGAGCATCGTGGAACAGCCCGCGTTGATGTCTCACTTTGCTCTCACCGAAGAGGAGCGGCAGGCCATCGGCATCCCAGGCGAGCTGGTCCGCTATGCCGCGGGCATCGAGGATGCCGACGACCTGATTCGAGACCTGGCCCAGGCGCTGGGCACCGTGTAGCCCCGATTGCAGGGTGGAGGGATAGACGCATGCTAGTAGCCAAGTTCGGCGGCACCTCGGTTGGGTCAGCGGAGCGCTTTACCGCCACGGCGGACGTCATCGCGACCCGGTTGGGCCAGCCACTCGTCGTGGTCGTATCGGCCATGAGCCGCACCACCAGCGCCCTGATCGAGGGCGCCCGGGCCGCGGCCGATGGGCGAGTCGAGCTGTATCAGCAAGTTCACGCGGAGCTAGAATCGCGCCATCTGGCCACCATCGAAGCGCTGCTCGAACCCAATGGCGAGCGCGATCAGCTCATCGACACCATCCACGAATATCTGGCCAACTATGAGCGGCTGTGCGCCAGCATTGCCACGTTGGGCGAGTTCACCATGCGCGGCAACGATGCCGTGGCATCCATCGGGGAGCAGCTCTCCAGCCGCATTCTGGCGGCCCTCTTGCGAGCGCGCGGCATCCCCGCCGAGGCCATCAGCGCCACCGAGATCGTCGAGACCGACGACCAGCACGGCAGCGCAACGCCGGACATGGTAGCCACCCGCCAGAAGACCAACGCACGGCTGACGCCCCTGCTGGCAGCCGGCGTGGTGCCCGTGGTGACGGGCTATATCGGGGCTACGCCCGACGGCGTGACCACCACCCTGGGGCGAGGCGGGAGCGATTATTCCGCCGCCATCCTCGGGGCCGCCCTCGACGCCGACACCGTCGAGATCTGGACCGACGTCAACGGCATCCTCACCGCCGACCCCAAGCTGGTGCCCGAGGCCGCCGTGCTACGAGAGCTATCCTACGAAGAGGCGGCCGAGCTGGCCTACTTTGGGGCCGACGTGCTCCATCCCAAGACCGTGGCCCCCCTGGCCGAGCGGGGCATCCGCCTATCGATCCTCAATAGCTTTGCGCCCGATGACCCAGGCACGGCGGTGGTAACTGTGCCGTCGCCAGATCGCGCCATCGCGCCCGCGATCCTCTCCACCGAGGGGCTCTGCCTCATACGGCTCTCGGGCAACGGTCGCGGCTGGACCATCGAGATGGCGTCGCGGGCGCTGCACAGGCTGGCCGAGGCGGGCGTGGATGTGCTCATGTTCTCCCAGTCGTTCACCGAGCGCAGCCTGAACCTGCTGGTGCGCGCCTCTGACGAGCAGCACGGCCTCCGCCTGCTCACGCGCGAGTTCGAGCACGATGCCCGCGCGGGCCTCCTGGCAGATATCGCCACGCGCCAACAGGTCGCATCGGTATCGGTGGTGGGCATGCCCAGGGCGCGCGCGGCCGAGGTGACCAGTTGTGCCTTTGCGGCCCTGGGAGCGTTGCGCCAGCGGGTCATCGCCGTGGCGCAGGCCGCCAGCGGGGGCAGCATCTCGTTCATTTTGCCAGACGAGGACGTGGCCCGCGTGGTGCCCTATGTGCACAGCCAACTCGGGCTCTAGGGCGAGCTAGACCTCTGGCTCGCCCCACCAAGCCTCGAAAAAGGCGCGCATGTTCTCCAGCGATACGTCCTTGTTGAACTCGGCCTGCCCGATGACGCCGCCGTCCGTTTCGTCACCCAAGGCGTTGCGAACCCGTTGCACGGCTGCGCGGACGGCATCGGGCGTGCCAAAGGGCAGCACATGCTGCCGATCCAGCTCCCCCCAGAAGGTGATCCGCCCTTTGAAGCGCTGGCCGATCTCCTCGATGGGCATGATAAAGAGCTGCGAGTTGATGGCATCCACGCCGATCTCGATCAGGTGCTCATAGATATCAAGAATGTACCCATCCGAATGCATGAACACGGCCTTGCCGTGGGCATGCGCCAGCTCGCAGTAATCGCGGTAGAGCGGCTTGAAATAGGCGACCCACATCCGCGGCGAGATCAGCAGCGACTTGGCCGACCCCCAGTCGTCCATGAACGAGATGCCGTCCACGTCCGTGGTCACCACATGCTCGAGATGCGACATATAATAGTCGTGGAGCATCTCCAGTAGCTTGAAGAGCTCTCGCGAGCCCCACCCCAGGTCATGGTACACGTTCTCAGACCCGCGCACGAACTGCAGCCGCTCAAACGGCCGCGGTAATCCCAGCAACACAAAGCGATCGTGTGAGGCGCAGGTGCGGTTGACCTCGCTGAACCCCTTGCCCAGCATCCAGAACGGCGGCTGCCAATGATCTAGCTGCGACCAATCCTCGATGGCGGGGCGCTTGACCTCGCCGATCATCCCGCGCTGGATGTTCACCCAGGTGCTGCCCCACGGGTCCGTCCACTCGCCTGGCTCGTAGAGGGGTGACTCGTCCACGGGCTCCACAAACCCCGAGGGGCCAAAATCCGAAGGGTACTGGTTCAGCAGCTCCTGAACCTGCTCGCGCCGCCCCTCGTAAAGGGCGGGCAGCGTCCATACGTCACGGGCCACCCGATCCACTGGCTCGAAACGCAACGTCCGATAGATCCGCTCCCGCGGCGTCATACCCATCCGACACCTCCCTGACCTGGCTGGTACAAGCTGTTTCATCTTGAGAACCACGACCACGCCCCTATAATAGATAGGCGTGACGCTGCCGCCAAGGCCGCCCGCCCAGAGGAGAGAGATGGCTCGCAACCTGGTGATCGTCGAATCGCCCGCCAAAGCCAAGACTATCGCCAAGTACCTGGGGGCTGGCTATGTCGTCAAGGCGTCCGTCGGCCATGTGCGCGATCTACCCCAACGCGAGCTCGGCGTCGATATCGAAAGCGGCTTCCAGCCCACCTATGTGGTGCCCGAAGCCAAACGGGCGGTGGTAGCCGAGCTCAAGCAGGCCGTCGGTCACGCGCCTCGGGTGTATCTTGCCACGGACCCCGATCGCGAGGGCGAAGCCATCGCCTGGCATGTGGCCGAGAGCATCGGCCTCCCACCCGAACGCGCCCAACGCGTGAGTTTTGACCAGGTGACCAAGGACGCTGTGGTCAAGGCCATCGCCCAGCCGCGCCCGCTGGATACCGCCCTGATCGATGCCCAGCAAGCTCGCCGCGTGCTGGATCGCTTGGTCGGCTACAAGATCAGCCCCATCCTGACCCGCGCCATCACCAAGAGCTTTCGCAAGGCCCTCTCGGCGGGCAGGGTGCAATCCGTGGCCCTGCGTCTAGTAGTCGAACGCGAGCGCGAGATCCGAGCCTTCATACCAGAAGAGTACTGGACCCTGGAGGCCGACCTGGTCCGCCAGGGCGATGTCCGGGTCTTTCGCGCCAAGCTCTATCGCGTCGGAGGCCAAAAGCCCGCCCTTGCCAACCAGGATCAGGTGGATGCGCTCGTCCAGGCCCTGGAGGAGGCCTCGTGGGCCGTCCAGAGCGTGCGCAAGGGGCAGCGCCGCCGCAGCCCCCGCCCCCCTTTTGTGACCAGCACCCTCCAGGCGGCGGCGTCCAGCAGGCTGGGGTTGTCGCCGCGCCAGACCATGCGGCTGGCCCAGCAGCTCTATGAGGGGATCGAGGTAAACGGCGAGGCCGTGGGGCTGATCACCTACATGCGTACCGACTCCACCCATGTGGCGCCCGAGGCGCAGCGAGAGGCCCAAGCCTACATCGACCGCACCTGGGGTGCGGAATACCGTCCCGATCGCCCCCCACGGTACCGATCCAAGGTTGCCAACGCCCAGGAAGCGCATGAGGCCATCCGCCCCACCTCGGTGGAGCGCACACCCGAGGCCATGGCCAAGCACCTCACCAAGCCGCAGGCGCGCCTCTATGACCTGATCTGGCGGCGCTTTGTGGCCAGCCAGATGAAGCCAGCGCTCTATGCCACCGTCACCGTGGATATCCGCGCGGGCGAGGACTGTCTCTTTCGTGCGACGGGATCATCGCTGCTCTTTGCGGGCTATACGCTGGTCTATGCCGACGCCCGCGACCGCCAAGAGGCCAAGGAGCGCCCCCTGCCTCCGCTGGCCAAAGGAGACGCTCTCACCCTCATCAAGCTCCTGCCCGAGCAGCACTTTACCCAGGCGCCCCCTCGCTACAACGAGACCAGCTTGATCCGCGCCCTGGAGGAGCACGGCATCGGCCGCCCCTCCACCTATGCCTCGATCATCGGCGTGATCCAGGATCGCGGCTATGTGGTCAAGGAGAACAAGCAGCTCCTACCCACCGACTTGGGGTTCGTGGTGTGTGACGCCCTGGTCGCGGCGTTTCCAGACATCATGGACTTCGCCTACACGGCCAGTATGGAGGAACAGCTCGATGGCATTGCGCGTGGCGAGGTGGCCTATGGCCAAATGCTGAGCGTCTTCTGGGAGCTGTTCGAGCCACAACTGGGCTCCGCCAAAGAGCGCATGCCCGAGGCAGTGGCCCGGGCCCTCCAGGCGGATCTCCCCGCAGAGCTAGGCGAACGGACCTGCCCCCAGTGCGGCCAGCCGCTTGTGGTCCGTGTGAGCGAGGCGGGGCGTTTTCTGGGTTGCTCGGACTATCCCGAGTGCCGCTATCTGCTCGATCTCAGCCAGCCCGACGCCCCCGCCGAGCCAGAGCAGGCCTATGCCGAGGGAGAGACGTGCGAGAATTGCGGCGGGCGCATGAAGATCGTGGAATGGCGCGGCCGTAAGTTCCTGGGCTGCGAACACTATCCCACCTGCAAACACACCCGTCCCATCCTGAGCGACAAGATCCAGGAGATGGCCGCCCAGTCCGCCTGCCCGCAGTGTGGAGCCAACCCGCTGGAGGCCCGCAGCGGCCGCTATGGCGAGTATCTCTACTGCGCAGCATGTAAGCAGAACTGGTCGCTGAAAAATCTGGGGGCTGGCGCAAAGTCCACGTCGGTGGATATCGCCTGCCCCGCTTGCGGGGAGGCCAAGCTGGAGCATCGCTACGGCAAATATGGCCCCTACTACCACTGCAACGCCTGTGGCAAGAACCATGCCAAAGCCAAGGTAGGCCAGGGCTAGCTGGCGGAAGAGTCGTGCTCCTGGGCCGCTGGCCCCGTGTCCCGCGGGCGACGGGTCGATCCACGAGCGGGGTCCATCCAAGCGCTCAGGCCGCCCAGCGCCCCCAGGAATGCGCCCTGTACAAGCAAGCCGATGCCGATGCCTTTGGCGCGAGGATGGTCGTCTCCCGCCTGGCGCAGCATCCAGCCCAGAAGCCCGGCCACCATGCCGCCCAGCATCAGCCCGCGAAAGACGCGCTGGAAAACGCTGACGTGTGACGTTAACATGCGTCGGTTGGCACTGCCTGCGGATACCGCCTGGTCATAGCGCTGCGCCTCGTACATGCCGCGCAACGCCATCGCCGACCCCACGCCACCCCAGCCGATCATCTGCTGCGAGACGGCCGTCAGCAGCCGTGATCGCCTGCCCAGGCGCAACCCCACGCCAGCCGCCAAACTGCCAGCCGACCAGATCAAGAGCGTGCGAAAGCCGCCAAAGGCATGGGCCAGCGAAGGGTGCTTGGGAACACTCGCGGCCATCTGGTGCGCGCGACCTGTCACCTGTCGCCATTTCCAGCCGGCAGCCGATGCATCGGTGGGGCGAGGCGTAACGGTCACCTCGCCTGGGATGCCCGTATCAGCAGCGTCCTCGGTCTCGGTCTCCAGCGCCCGCCCTTCGTCGGGGACGGGGAGCCCCCAGGCACGCAGAGCGAAATAGCCGTCGCCCAGAAAGACAATGGGCGTGTTCGCGCCTTCGCTGCGGATCCAGCGCCTCAGAGCGCCGTTCATCGAGTGCCAGGGAGTGCTGCCCGACACCTCGACGAGATCCTGCTCCAGCGCCCGTTCGGTGATCTCGCGAAAGTGGAGTGGTTCCGCCGCCTGCCGCAGGATCACCAAGGCAGCCTCTGCAAACGTCATACCGCCCTCCCCTGACCTGGTGCTTCCAAAGAAAAAGCCCCAGCCGCTTGCGCTTCGGGGCCATTATAGGAGGCACGCGAGCAGCGCGTCAAGCATAACGAGGAACCAGCGCGCGGATGACGCGTATGGATACCAAGTAGGTGAGAGGCTTGATGGGTAAAGGACCAATAGCGGGGACGGATAGCAGACTATCAGAGGCGACGGTCGGACTCGAACCGACGGTGGGGGTTTTGCAGACCCCTGCCTTAACCACTTGGCTACGTCGCCCTAGAAACAACGGTCCCTTGACCAGCCCAAGGAACCGCGTTCTGAGCGGAAGACGAGATTCGAACTCGCGACCCTCTCCTTGGCAAGGAGATGCTCTACCACTGAGCCACTTCCGCTTCTCCGCTGGCTCTCGCCAGCGATATGCCGAAGCCCAGACTTGAACTGGGGACACCTTGATTTTCAGTCAAGTGCTCTACCAACTGAGCTACCTCGGCATCCGCCTCACAGCACGGCCCATTCTAGTGGAAAGCATGGGACCTGTCAAAAGTTGACAGCCCAAGCAGGCTGCACTATCATGGCGACATCGGTGCTCAGAATCGGCATCCCATTCGGAACGTGCAACGCCGTGCGATGAGGCTCAGGCCACGTCACACGGCGTTGCTGTTTTCTACGCACACAGCCAGAAAGAAGGCATCATGAGGCAGCTCTCCAAGACGGTCCGCGGCATTCAGCGCTCTCCCATCCGGGCCATGAAGGACGCCGCCGCTGCCTATGCCGATGCTATCCACCTCGAGTTGGGGCAGCCCGATTTCCCCACGCCCCAGCACGTCATCGAGGCCGCCTGCCAGGCCGCTCGCAACGAGTATACGGGCTATACCGCCAACGCGGGCATGCAAGAGCTCCGCGAGGCCGCCGTCGTCAAGCTAGAGCGCGAGAACGGGTACACCGCCCCCGTCGATGGCATCGTGGTGACCGTCGGGGCCATGGAGGCCGTCTTTGCATCCATGGCCGTCCTTCTCGATCCTGGCGATCAGATCCTGGTGCCCAACCCGGGCTATGGCAACTTTTGCATGGCCGCCAGTATCCTCAGCGCCCAGCCCGTCCGCTATCCTGCCATTCCTGAGCACAGCTTTGCCCCCGACATGGAACGCCTCGCCACCCTGGTCACACCCAAGACCCGGGCTCTGCTAGTGAACAGCCCCTCCAACCCCACAGGCGCCGTCTACACCGAGGAGACGCTACGCGAGCTCTATGCCTTTTGCGTGGAGCATGACCTCTACATGATCTCGGACGAGACCTATGACCGCCTCGTTTTTGAGGGCGAGCACTTTAGCCCCGCACGCTGGGATGCCGACGGTCGGGTCATCTCCATCTATACCACCTCCAAGACCTATGCCATGACGGGTTGGCGGGTCGGCTTTGCGGTGGCCGCGCCCGAGATCGCCGCCGCCCTCACCAAGGTGCAAGAGCCGATCGTCTCGTGCGTGAACACGGTA
>Ga0334884_1006390_pt1 | contig 10648 bp, 9 predicted proteins | sample GraSluR1_MG_7_FD_207215 | JGI IMG/M metagenome (GOLD analysis project Ga0334884, IMG submission 207215) | Sludge microbial communities from methane-producing bioreactor in Wageningen University, Netherlands - Granular Sludge_12_05 R1 | ecosystem: Engineered > Bioreactor > Anaerobic > Unclassified...
GATCGAGAGGTGAGTGATGGGTGAGAAGCTGTGTCCCGTTTGTGAGAGCCCAAACCCAACGAGCGCCAAACACTGTGATCTGTGCGGTGAGCGGTTGGTGGTGGGGGCGGGGCCGTCCATGGCCGTGGTTGGCGATGAGCCTGGGGTTGCTGGAGGGAGCCTCGATGAAGAGCTGGCCCATTCAGCATTGCTGGCGGCGCAGGTGGCAGCGCCGGCTGAGCCAGACCTGAGCGAGTTGGCGGCTTTCGACCGTCTGCTGGCGGGCGAGGAGGCGGGGGGCAATGGCGGCTTCAGCCGGGAGGCTGAGCGCACCATCGTCGACAACAGTCCGCCCTCCTTTGAAGATTTGCGTGGTTATGGCAGCGCATCAGAGGCGCGGCTAGATCGCATCGAGGCGACCTTCGCGGCAGAGGAGGCTGCTGGGTTGGTGGCGGATGACGACTTGGCCGAGGCGACACCGGCCGACGCGATGCCCGCGCTCGACGACTTTGGCGCATCGGTGACGGTGGCCAAGGTGAGTGTTTATGTGCGGCGCCAACCCGTGCACAGCCATGAGATCGTTCATGACGAGACGTTGATAGGCCGTTACGACCCGGTGAGCAATGCTTATCCGGAGTTGGACCTGACGCCTTACGATGCGGACCGGGTGGTCTCACGCAAGCACGCCTACATCTATCGCGAGGGTGGCGCCTATTTCCTGTGTCCCGTCTCCGGCGGGGGCACCCAGCACAACAAACGGCTGTTGAACCTCGGTGAGAAGGTGAAGTTGATCGACGGCGACGCCATCATCATTGGTGGTGCCATTGCGCTGCGTTTCGAGTTGGGATGAGCCTAGGGGGCTGAGGCTTGGCGGCGGGCAGGGAGAGCTCGGGGGGCTGGCTGAGCCAAGAGGAGAGGCGTGATGCAGCGATGGCCAGTTCTCAATGGGCGCTATGCCATCCAAGGCGTCTTCGCGGACAGCGGTGGGATGGGGGTGATCTACGAAGCCCTGGACAGGCGTTGCGCCGACAACGTGGTCTTGGTCAAGGCGACGCGTTACGACGGGGGAAGAAACGCCAAGGCTTTTGCTTACACCGAGGCCGAGGCGGTCAAGCACATCGAGAAGATGCGCAAGATTCTGGAGTGGGAGAAGAAGATCCTGGTGCGGCTCAAGAACGAGCAGGTTGGCAATGTGCCCAGCCCCAACGATTTTTTCTACGACCGCTCCATGCTGCTCAAGGACGCTTATCAAGGCCGCCTGGGGCCCTATCAACTGGCCGCCGAGATCACCGAGCGTGAACCGTACTTGGTGATGGAGCGCATCGAAGGTGAGCCTCTGGATCGTGCCATGCAGCGCCCGTCCTTTCGCGCCGCTTTGGAAGGGAACGTGTTGCAGATCGCGCGGGAGGTGTTGACCATTTTCATCAAGCTGCACCGCAAGGTACAGCTCGGTCAGGTTGAGGGCTACTTCATCTATCAAGATCTCAAGCCGGCCAACATTCTGCTGAGCCCAGGCGAGTACATGACCCTCATCGATTTGGGGGCGGTGACCCTGCGCTTGGCCACGCGCACGACGGATCCGACGGCAGGGTGCATCACCGCTGGCTATGCGGCGCCCGAGGCGGCCGACGGGCGGGAGACCACCATCGATCAGCGCTTCGACCTCTACACGCTCGGGGTGACTCTGTGGCAGGTGGTGACCCAGCGGGATCCACAAGCGCTGGGTGGTGAATTTCCGCACATTCCGGTGGAGGCCTTGCGGTCGAGCGCGTTGCCGCCTGCGACCTTGCGTATCATTGCCCGGGCCCTGGAGAGAGACCCGGCGCGCCGCTACCAGAGCGCCGCCGAGATGCGGCGGGAGGTGATGGGGCGGCTAAGTGCGGTGGCGCGCTAGGGAGGGAGTGAGCAGGGATGTGGTTGCCAACACAGCACAGAGTCGAGGAGGTGGGGCACGGGCGCGGTCGCTTCTTTGTGGAGGATTTGCTGGTCCAAGGGCAGCGGCACGACCTCTACCTGGCCCGAGACGAGCACTTGGACGCGAAGGTGGTCTGTATCAAGGCGATCCGCTACGGCTCTGCGCCGGAGCGCGCGGAGATTGAATGGCGCCGGGCGGCGCTGCGCGAGGAGCTCGGTCACCTGACGCTGGCCCACCCCATGGTGCCGGAGCCGCTGGACTATTTGACCGTGGTCAACCCGCACTTTGCGGCGTCCTCGCCGTGGCGCGACAGCGAACCCTTGTTGGTCATGGAGATGCAGCCGGGGGAGGTCTTGAGCACCAGAATGGCACGTATGGAGGCGGGCATCGAGCTCAGGCACGCGCTGGTCATGTTGCGCGAGTTGGCCCTGATGCTGAGCGCCCTGCATCGGCAAGGTGCGGTGTTCTGCGACCTCCACCCGGCCCACGTGATCATTGGCTTGGATGATGTGATGCACGTGGTGGGCTGGGGCAATGTGCGGCGCCTGGGGAGCGCCGTCCGGACCGATGCGTGGTCCCTGTCGGGCTACATGGCGCCCGAGCTGCACAGGGGCGGCGCACCGACGCCCGGAGTGGACGTCTATGGGCTCGGGGCGCTCTTGGCCACCTTGTTGACCGGCCTGGCGCCCCAAGCCGGCGCGCGGCCATTGGCGGCGGAAGCGCAGGGGCGTCTGGCGCGTCATGATCCTGGGGTGCAGGCGGTGTTGGCAGCGGCGCTGTGGCCGGATCCCGCTCGGCGTTGGCCGGCCTTGGCGCCGCTGTTGGCGGCCATGGAGGCGCTGGCGGCGGGCGCCCAGCCCGAAGCGCCGCACTTGGCTTGGCAGGACTTGTTTGGGAGCGGCGCGGCCCTGGGCGCGGTGGCGACGGTGGCCGTGATGCCGAGCGGCGCCGCTGCATCGGAGCAGGCTGATGTGGCGGTGGAGCGCGCCGAGGCGACGGCGGTGGCGGAAGTGACGGCCGCGGCGCAGGCCGACGGGGCGCTAGCCCGGGCGCCTGGTCGGGGGTGGATCCTGGCCGCGGTGATCACCTGTAGCGTGGCCGCTTTGGCCGTGTTGGGGTTGATCCTGGCGCTGGTGCTGCGCCGCTGAGCTACATGGCCAGCGACCGTCCATCCGTGGCCAGCGCTGCTTCTTTGATGGCTTCGCCGAGGTTGGGGTGGGCGTGACAGGTGCGATAGAGATCTTCGGCGGAGGCGCCAAATTCCATGGCCAGGACGACTTCGGCGATGAGATCGCCGGCGCGGGGGCCGACGATGTGGGCGCCGAGGATGCGGTCGCTGTCGCGCTCGACGAGGATTTTGACCATGCCGTCGGTTTGGGCCATGGCTTTGGCGCGGCCATTGGCGAGGAAGGGGAAAGTGCCTTTGCGGTAGGGGATGCCTTGGGCCTGGAGGTGGTCCTCGGTGTGGCCGACGCCGGCGATTTCCGGTTGGGTATAGGCGATGTAGGGGATGGTGTGGTGGTTGACGAGGCTCGCCATGCCGCGTAGGCCTTCGACGCAGGTGATGGCGTCGTGCTCGGCTTTGTGGGCGAGCATGGGGCCGGCGATGACGTCGCCCACGGCGTAGACCCCGGGGACGGCGGTTGCGAAGTGGTCGTCGACGGGGATGCGGCCGCGTTCGTCGAGGCTGAGGCCGATGCGGTCGAGGTCGAGTCCCTGGGTGTAGGGTTGGCGGCCGACGGCGACCAGGAGGCGATCGCCGACGATTTGGTGGCTGCCCTTGGGGCTTTGGTAGGTGACGGTGACCTGAGCGGCGTCGGGATCGATGGTGGCGTCTTGGACTTTGGCGTCGAGGAAGAAGTCCATGCCCTGTTTTTTGAAGTAGCGCATGGCGTGGCGACAGATCTCGCTGTCGTTGGCGCCGAGGATTTTGGGCATGGCTTCGATGAAGGAGACCTTGGCCCCCAGGCGCGCCCAAACCGAGCCCAGCTCGAGGCCGATGACGCCGGCGCCGACGACGATGAGGTGTTTGGGGACCTCGGTGAAAGAGAGGGCGCCCGTGCTGCTGACGATGAAGGGGGCGTTGAAGGGGAGGTGGGGCAGGGGGGTGGGTTTGGAGCCGGTGGCGATGATGATGCGGTCGGCGCGGACGATTTCTTCGGCGTCTTGGTGGCGGACGCGCAGGGTGTGGGGGTCGATGAAGGCGGCGTGGCCGGTGATGCGGGTGATCTTATTTTTTTTGAAGAGGTGGTTGATGCCGTTGGTGAGTTGGGTGACGACGTCGCTTTTGCGCTGGAGGAGGGTGGTCAGGTCGAGGTCGACCTGGGCGACCCGGACGCCGTGGCTGGCGAGGTCTTTGCGGGCGGTGGCGAAGTGCTCACTGGACTCGAGGAGGGCCTTGGAGGGGATGCAGCCGACGTTGAGGCAGGTGCCGCCGAGGCTGGGGTAGCGCTCGACGCAGGCGGTCTTGAAGCCGAGCTGGGCGGCGCGGATGGCCCCGACGTATCCCGCGGGTCCCCCACCGATGAAGAGGAGGTCAAAGGCGTGGTCAGACATGTTCAGATCTCCAAGAGGAGGCGTTCGGGGGCTTCGATGCTTTCTTTGAGGTGCACCAGGAAGGTGACGGCCTCGCGCCCATCGATGATGCGGTGGTCATAGGAGAGGGCGAGGTACATCATGGGCCGGATGAGGACCTGGCCGTCGCGGGCGACGGGGCGTTCGGTGATGTTGTGGAGGCCGAGGATGCCCGACTGGGGTGGGTTGAGGATGGGGGTGGAGAGCATGGAGCCATAGACGCCGCCATTGGAGATGGTGAAGGTGCCGTGCTGGAGCTCTTCGATGCTGAGGCGGTTGTTGCGCGCTTTTTCGGCGCGGTCGACGATGATGCGCTCGATGGTGGGTAGGGAGAGGCGGTCGGCGAAGTGGATGACGGGGACGACGAGGCCGCGTCCGCCGCCGACGGCGACGCCGATGTGGATGTCCGTTTTGTAGACGAGGTCGTCACCGCGGATTTCGGCGTTGACGGCGGGGAAGGCTTTGAGGGCGGCGACGGCGGCTTTGACGAAGAAGCCCATGAAGGAGAGGCGGACGCCGTGTTTGGCAACGAAGGCCTCCTGGTGGGCCTTGCGGATGGCCATGATGGGGCTCATGTCGACTTCGTTGAAGGTGGTGAGGATGGCGGCGTTGGCCTGGGCCTGGAGGAGGCGTTGGGCGATGCGTTTGCGGATGGGGCTCATGGGGGTGAGGTGCTCGGCGGCGGGCGCTGGGGCGTAGCCGAGGGGGAGTGGAGTGGCGGCGGTGGTCGTTTCCTGGGGTGCCACGCTCGCCGCCCCAGCGCCGGCCACCGCGCCGCCCTGGGGGGCGGCAGCGGCCGCTGCCTGGGGGGGCGCTTTGGGGCTTGGTGGTGTTTGGCTGGCGGCGTTGTGCATGGCCTGGAGGACATCACCCTTGGCGAGTCGCCCCCCCGGCGCGGTGGCCTTGATGGTGTGGGGGTCCAGCCCCGACTCGGCGAGCAGGCGCCGGGCGGCCGGGCCGGGTTGCGGCGCCGGGCTTGGCTCGGCAGAGTGTGGCGCGGCGGCAGGCGCCGCGCTTTCAGCCTGGGTGGGCCCGGCCGCCGGGAGCGTAGCCCCGGCCGTGTCGATGACCAAGATCGCCTCGCCGATGGCCACGGTCGCGCCGACGGGGCGCAAGAGCTCGAGCACCTGGCCAGCTTGGGGCGAGGGCACGACGACGGTCACTTTGTCCGTCTCGAGCTCGACCAGGGGGGCGTCGAGGGCGACGGCATCGCCCGCTTTGACTTCCCAGCGCGCGATGAGGGCTTCAGTGATGGATTCGCCGAGAGCGGGGACGGTGACGGGGACACGCATGAGGACCTCGGGGGGGCAAGGGTGGCGTTCGGGGGCCAGGTGCCGGTGAGACCGTGCCGAGCGCTGGCGCGAGCCGCGGCGACGCTGCCTATGGTGCCCACTGGGACCTAGGGCGTCAATTGGCAAGGGCTATCGCATTGTCGCGCGGCCCTTCATGTCGCGCCACAGGCGATCTATGCTGGCCGCCGGGCGACGCGACGCGGGAGCGTCGCGGCCTAAAGGAGTGGAGGGTCGTGGCAGAGGCGAAATTGATCTTGCAGGAGGCGCACCGCTTCGAGGCGGAGATCAAACGCAGCCGCTTCATCGCGCATGCGTACCCCGTGGCCGATGCGGACGCGGCCATGCAACGGTTGGACGCGGTGCGTGATCCCGAGGCGACCCACAACTGTTGGGCTTTTCGCTGCGGTGAGCGCTACCGCTTCTCCGACGACGGCGAGCCTGGGGGTAGCGCTGGGCGACCCATACTCGCGGCGATCGATGGCCAGGGGGTGGACCAGGTGCTGGTGGTGGTGGTGCGCCACTTTGGCGGGACCAAGCTCGGGGTGGGCGGCCTGGTGCGGGCCTATGGCAACACGGCGGCCTCTTGTCTGCGGGAGGCCCCCAAGGCCGAGGTGCGGCACCTGGTGACCCTGCGCATTTTTCTTCCCTTCGCCGAGGCCAACGCGCTCTACTTGGTGTTGCAGCGTGTGGGCGGTGAGAAGGGAGAAGAAGACTACGGCGCCGATGGCCTCAGGCTCGCCGTGAGCCTCGACGCGGCGCTGGTCCCGGACTTCGTGCGGCAACTCAACGACGCCTGCCGGGGCAAGGCGCAGATCGCCGTGGATGACGCCGCCGCGGGTTGAGCTTGGGCGCTGCGGTGGTGGGGCTGGCGCCGCGCTGGGGTGGGCCGGGCGCCGACCCGGCGCGGCTGGGAATAACGAGAAGATAGGTTGACAGCTTTGGAAGGGCGTCCCTATATTGCAGCGGCCTTTTTGGCGCGCAAAAATCAACGAGCGCACCAAAGAAACTGTCAACTCGGACACGGTCAGGGCTCGTGAGTGCAGGCCGCGTATGAAGGAGCAATGAGGATGAACGCCAGAGACTTTCTTTTTACCAGCGAGTCCGTGACCGAAGGCCACCCCGACAAGATGGCCGATCAGATCAGCGACGCGGTGCTCGACGAGATCATCGGCAAGGATCCGCAGTGTCGGGTGGCCTGCGAGACCCTGCTCAAGACGGGCTTCGTGGTGGTGGCCGGTGAGGTGACGACCAACGTGTGGGTGGACATCCCGTCCATCGTGCGGCGGACCATCGCCGGGATCGGCTACAACTCGTCCATGGCGGGCTTCGATTACGAGACCTGCGGGGTGCTGGTGGCGGTCGAGGCCCAGAGCCCGGACATCGCCCAGGGCGTGGACCCCGCCAAGGGGGTGGTGGCCGAGCAGGGTGCGGGCGATCAGGGTCTGATGTTTGGCTATGCCTGTGACGAGACGGACGCCTTGATGCCGGCGCCCATCGTCTATGCCCATCAGCTCACCCAGCAGTTGGCGCAGGTGCGCAAGGATGGCCGCGCGCCGTTTTTGCGTCCCGATGGCAAGAGCCAGGTGACGCTGCGCTATGAGGGCGGCCGCCCGGTGGCCATCGATGCGGTGGTGGTGTCGTCGCAGCACGCGCCCGATGTCGCGCAAGAGACCCTGCGTGAGGCGGTGATGGAGCTGGTGATCAAGCCGGTGCTGCCGGCCAAGTTGCTGACGGCCGGGACCAAGTACCACATCAACCCGACGGGTCGCTTCGTCGTGGGCGGACCCCAGGGCGACTCGGGGCTGACGGGCCGCAAGATCATCGTCGACACCTACGGTGGGATGGGGCGGCACGGCGGCGGCGCCTTCAGTGGTAAGGATCCTTCCAAGGTGGATCGCTCGGCCACTTACATGGCGCGCTACGTGGCGAAGAACGTGGTGGCCGCCGGATTGGCGACGCGCTGTGAGGTGCAGTTGGCCTATGCCATTGGCGTGGCGGAGCCCGTGTCCGTGCTGGTGGACACCTTTGGCACCCACACCATCCCCGAGGCGGAGATCGAGCGTCGGGTCAAGGCGACTTTCGAGTTGAAGCCTGCGGGGATCATCCGCAGCTTGGATTTGCTGCGTCCCATCTATCTGCCGACGGCGGCCTATGGCCACTTCGGGCGCAGCGAGGCGAGCTTCACCTGGGAGCGAACGGACAAGGTGGCGGCGCTGCGCGGCTGAGCGCGCGGGCCGTGGCGCGAGGCCACGGGTGGAGGGCCGCGCACGCCTCAGGGCCGTGGTCAAAAAAAAGAAGGCCGAGGCTCACGGGGCCTCACTCGGCGGCGCTCATGGTTGGGCGCGGCTAGGGGTTGGGGGCCACGGTGAGGCGCTCGATGTGGGCGCCGAGGCTGCGGAGCTTCTCGTCGACCCGCTCGTAGCCGCGATCGATGTGGCGGACATTGTAGATGGTGGACTGGCCACGTGCGGTGAGGGCTGCGATGAGGAGGGCCATGCCGGCACGGACGTCGGGGCTCTCGAGGCGGCAGCCGATGAGGGGGGTGGGTCCGGCGGCGACGACCCGGTGGGGGTCGCAGAGGATGAGCTGGGCGCCCATGTTGATGAGGCTGTCGACAAAGAACATGCGGCCTTCGAACATTTTTTCGAAGAAGAGCACCGTGCCTTTGCACTGGGTGGCCACGGTGATGACGATGCTCATGAGGTCCGTGGGGAAGGCGGGCCAGGGGGCGTCGTCGATTTTGGGGATGGCGTTGTGGAGGTCGGTGCGGATGACCAGTTCTTGGTCGGCCGGGACGTGGATGGCGTTGTCCTGGACCTGGACTCTGACCCCGAGTTTTTCGAAGACCATGAGGATCATGCGGAGGTCTTGGGGGCGGATGTCTTGGATGGTGATGTCAGAGCCGGTGACGGCGGCGAGTCCGATGTAGGAGCCGGCTTCGAGGTAATCTGGGCCGATTTTGTGTTCCGTGCCGTGGAGTCCGCCCGTGCCGTGGATGGTGAGGGTGTTGGTGCCGACGCCTTCGATGTGGGCGCCCATGCTGTTGAGCATGCGGCAGAGGCCTTGGACGTGGGGCTCACAGGCGACATTGCGGAGCACGGTCTCGCCGCGGGCCAAGACGGCGGCCATAAGGACGTTCTCCGTGCCGGTGACGGAGGGTTCGTCCATGAAGATGTCGGCGGCGACGAGGTGTTTGGTGGCCAGTTGGTAGCTCTGGCCGACGTCGATGGAGGCGCCGAGGGCGGAGAAGCCGAGGAAGTGGGTGTCGAGGCGGCGGCGGCCGATGACATCGCCCCCGGGGGGCGGGAGGTTGCAGCGGCGGTGCCTGGCGAGCATGGGCCCGGCAAAGAGGATGGAGGCGCGCACCCTGCGGCAGAGCTCGGGTGAGAGGTCGGTCTTGTTGACGCCGGCGGCGCAGACGCGCACCATGTTGTCGTCGACGAAGGCGGCCTCGGCGCCGAGATCCTGGAGGACCTCGAGCATGACCTCGACGTCTTTGATGCGGGGTACGTTATAGAGGAGGACCTCTTCATCCGTGAGGAGCGTCGCGGCCAGGGCCGGGAGCACTTCGTTCTTGTTGCCACCTGGCCGAACGATGCCGCTGAGCTTGTGACCACCTTCAATGACGAATTTTTCCATTGCACCATCCTTGGCCATGGCTGCCCGCCGTGACGCGCAGTGCGTCGCAGCGGTGTCGCGCGCTGTGCGGCGCTTGTCGGCCGCCTGCCCCCAGGCTGGTGCATAGCACGGGTGGCTGGTCTTGGCAAGGGTGTTGTCTGCCTCACTTTTTTCTGGGATCCACCTCCGGAGGGCGTGCGCGTGGGGTGGTCGCGCCGGGAATAAAGGCGGGCGAGGTTGACATTGCGGGCGTGGTCTGGGAATTTGCGTTTCCGGTGGCCCCATGGGTGACGAGGTGGCCGCGGAACCGCAGCTTTGAGCCCGCTATGATACAACCAGTGATCGTGGGTATTGCCGGGGGAACCGGCTCAGGTAAGACGACCTTGGCGCGGCGTATCCGTGAGGGGATAGGCGCCGGGAGCTGCCTCATCCAGCATGATTGGTATTACCGCGACCTGGTGGGTGTGCCCATGGAGAGGCGGGAAGATGTGAATTTCGATCACCCCGATGCTCTGGAGAGCGAGCTGCTCGAGTCCCACCTGGCGGCGCTCAAAGCGGGTCAGGGGGTGGACGTGCCCTTTTACGACTTCAAGACGCACACGCGTCAGCGGGAGACGCGGCGGATCGAGCCGCACCCGATCATCGTGGTCGAGGGTATATTGCTGTTTTGTATCGAGGAGTTGCGCAAGAGGTTCGACATCAAGCTCTATGTCGACACGGACTCGGACATCCGCGCCTTCAGGCGGATTCGGCGCGACATGCGCGAACGCGGCCGGGATTTCAATTCGATTCGGCGGCAATACTACAAGACGGTGCGCCCGATGCACTTGGAGTTCGTGGAGCCCTCGAAGCGCCACGCCGACTTGATCATCCCCGAAGGCGGTGACAACCTCATCGCCCTGGATGTGATCATCGAGCGCCTGAAGCAGTACGTCAAGACGGGCTAGGCGGCGGCGCGGGTGATGCCTCACCCAGGGCAAGGTGCGCGGCGCGTGACTTTTTGTTATAGCTGCAGGCTGCGACGGTGGTGAGCGGTCTCGGTGGCGTCCCAGAGGCGCTCGAGGGCCGCGCCGTTGGGGGGTGTGGTGGCCAGCGGCGCGCTGTGCCGGCACCCGGGCCGTGGAGTAGGGATGAACGCGCTGGTCGAGAGCCATAAAGTCTTGGTGTTGGATGCAGACGCCCTTCGGCGGCGGCGCTGCGTGCAGATATTGGCGGGGGAGGGCTATTGGCCCTTGGAGGCGGTGTCGCGCGAGGAGCTGTGGTCACTGTT
>Ga0334884_1006397_pt1 | contig 10635 bp, 9 predicted proteins | sample GraSluR1_MG_7_FD_207215 | JGI IMG/M metagenome (GOLD analysis project Ga0334884, IMG submission 207215) | Sludge microbial communities from methane-producing bioreactor in Wageningen University, Netherlands - Granular Sludge_12_05 R1 | ecosystem: Engineered > Bioreactor > Anaerobic > Unclassified...
ATCTCCTGCCTCCTTGTGGATTGTATAAGGAGGCTTATTGTGCCAGCGACGTCATACCTTTTCGGATAGATTTCTTTCGTGAAGCAACGATACCATTTCAGATAGATTTATTGTAAAGCAATTCGAAGTATTGATTCCTGATTCTTCAAGCCTTTATACTATTGAACGAATTTGTTGGGCTGTAGTTGTCTTGAAGGGGCTCCCATGCTGGACACACGCGTTCTTGTATTAAACAAGTCGTGGGTGGCAGTGAACGTGGCAACTGCCAAAAGAGCATTGGTCTTGCTATATCAAGGTCAAGCTCGGGTGGTGCATCCTGCGGATTACGCTATCTACGATTTCGAAGACTGGTGCGATCTCTCGCAATTAGACATCGTCACCGGTAATGGGAATCTCCGCGTCATTCATACACCAGCCCTGAAAATCATTCTCCCGGAAATCATCATCCTCAGTATGTTCAACGGATTCATTCGACGTGAGGTGCAGTTTTCACGACGCAATATTTTCATTCGTGATAAGCATCAGTGCCAGTACTGCGGGAAACGTTATCCCCGTAGCGAACTCAGTATAGACCATGTTGTGCCTCGTTCGCGTGGAGGTCGAGACACTTGGGAAAATTTGGTTTCTGCATGTTTGCATTGTAACGTCAAGAAGGGTAACCGTACCCCGGACGAAGCAAATATGCGGTTGATTCACAAGCCGAGAATGCCACTCTGGCTGCCTCGATTCGGTTCCCCCCTGGAGAAGGAAGAAATGATCAGTTGGAAGCGCTTCCTGCAAACCCACTAAGCCACTTCCACTTCAGGTGTTTTTGATCATTTAGTTTCTACTGGCTTGAATCGATCATACGGACTGCCTATAATCCAGCAGACAATGTTCTCTTAATTATTATTTGGTGTAATGTTCCTGAATAATATCGCTATTCTAGCTCAATTTTCTCGCCAAAACCGTATGAATATTTAAACGTTTATGCAAACAGAGCATATTAATTCCGAAACCTGTACTTTTTATAGTTATGCAGATATTGTGATTGCAATACCAGTAGATAAATGCTACACCTATGCAATCCCAGAGCATCTGCAGGCGAAAGTACAAGTAGGGATGCGGGCTGAAATTTCGCTGAACAACAGGATAACATCAGGATTTATTGTAAAATTAAAAAATGATTGTGACCTGGAATCCCCCCGATTAATCCATGCCCTGCCTGATTCCTGCCCTGCTTTCTCCAACGATATGCTGGAATTATGCCGCTGGATTGCGGATTACTATTGCTGCTCATGGGGGGAGGCCTTGCAAAGTGCTGCACCAGCCGGAATAAAGCTCAGTAAAAAAATCCGATACCGTCTGGCACCACAATATGATCACACAGGACGATTTTCACACAAGCAAAAATTAATAGTTGCGGCACTTTTCAAAAACGGTGTTATGTATGAAGGGCAACTAAGTAAAACGCTGAACATCGAAAAATTGCAAAGCACCATACAATCGCTTATCGCTCGCGGTATTGTTCACGCTGAAGAATTGCCTACCAGACAACACACCGCTGTACGTAAAGAACTATACGTTCAATTGCATCCTGAATCTCAACTGGATGGAGACTCTTTGACCCGCCTGCAACAACGTGCACCCAGACAAGCTTCGGTCTATCTTGATTTATTACATCAGGGAGGTACACAGACGGCAAGCAGTTTGTACAACAAACATCACATTCAGCGCGCTACCTTGCAGGCTATGGAATCTCGCAAGCTGATTGTATGCCACGAAAAAGAATTGTATCGGTCGCCAGAAATATACCAGGACAATCATGCGATAGATAAATTTGATCTGAACGATGAGCAACGCACCGCATTGTTGGCCATTACAAATGCAATGGATTCAAATAGCTTCCAAACGTATCTCTTACAAGGCGTTACTGGCTCAGGCAAAACAGAAGTTTATTTACAAGCCATTGAATATGTCTTGAAACTAGGAAAAAATGCGATTATTCTGGTACCCGAAATATCTTTAACTCCACAGACTGTTGGACGTTTTTATGCTAGATTCCAGGCGAGCATTGCAGTGTTACATAGTGGATTAAGTGCTGGTGAACGCTATGATGAATGGCGCCGTGTCTTGCGCAGTGAAGTCCGGATTGTTGTCGGAGCGCGATCCGCTATCTTTGCACCAATCCAAAACCTGGGTATTATTGTTGTAGATGAAGAACATGACACTTCATACAAGCAAAGTGAATCGCCACGTTATCATGCCCGAGATGTCGCAATCATGCGCGCACATCGTTCTGGTGCTGTGTGCGTATTGGGTTCTGCAACACCTTCCCTGGAATCCTTCTATAATAGTGAGTGCAAAAAATCAGTACGTCTGTCCTTACATACACGTGCTACCAAGGCTCCATTGCCATCAGTTCATATTCTGGATATGCGTAAAGAGAATAAAGACATGGGGCAGGTCATATTATCTCGCCAGTTGGAAGAAGCAGTTCATGAACGCATCAAAAAAAACGAGCAAGTTATTTTATTGCTTAACAGAAGGGGGTACGCACCGTTTGTGTTATGCCCACAATGTGGTTGGGTGGCTGAATGCGAGAACTGTAATGTAAGTTTAACCTATCATAGCAGTGTTAGCGCATTGCGTTGTCATTATTGTGATTACCAAACCCGCCAACCAGAGCTGTGCGGTAAGTGTGGATTTCAGCCCCTTATCTATATCGGAACTGGCACACAAAAGGTTGAAGACTACCTGGTACGTACTTTTAATAGGTGCAATGTTGCACGCATGGATGCTGACACTACTGTTGGAAAAGGCGGTCATGCCAAGCTGCTTAACCGCTTTGCTGCTGGGGAAATTGACATCATGATTGGTACACAAATGCTGGCAAAAGGCCATGATTACCCAGGGGTAACTTTGGTTGGTGTAATTAACGCAGATACTGGGTTGGGACACCCAGACTTCAGAGCCGCTGAAAATGTTTTTCAACTCTTAACCCAGGTTGCCGGGCGCGCAGGGCGAGGTAGTAAACCTGGTGAAGTCATCATTCAGACATATCGACCAAACCACTATGCCATTCTTTCAGCAGCACAACATGATTATTCCGGATTTTACGCGCAAGAGATATCACAGCGCAAAGCTTCCGGCTATCCACCTTTCCGGAGAATGGTTAACTTTGCAATAGAAAGTGAAGACCCCTTGGTTGCAGAGCGAGAATGTGTACGACTGCGATCAATCATCCATGAATGCATGCAACAAAACCGGTTTGCTCCCACAACTGTATTGGGACCTGCACCAGCAGGAATACGCCGATTAAAGAAAAAATATCGTTGGCACATCGCCCTTCTAGCCAAGAATTCAAAACCTTTGAATGCTCTTACCCGCATCATCCGGGACGAATTCCAAAATTCTGCAAATAAGGATGCCTGCTTAAAAATTGACTTGGACCCTTATGGATCATATTAATTCCAAAATACACATAAAATTGCAAACAGTGGAACTATTTACATTCGACTGTCATCCCGTGATATGATTAAGTGGTCGATGCACAGGACGACAAATGTTCAGTGTAAAAAAAGAAAGGAAGGTATATAATGAAAGTACGTTGGTTTTTGAGTGCGGCAGCAATTGTATTGATGTTGGCACTTTCAGCTTGCGGCGGTAGCCCGGAATCAGTTGATGTGCCAGACCCTCTGGATTCAGTGGGAACTGAAGTACCTGAATTAACTCCACCTCCAATGCCCGCTCCAGGGGATTTGATGCCACCACAACAGGACCCGGGGATACCTGAAGTGGAAATAGAACCAGTTCAGCCTGATGAGGGTTGAGTATCGGAGGCGTAATAGCTATCTAGATTAGCACAGAAAATTAACTAATTTACAAAAGGTCGGATTCGTTAACTGCGAATCCGGCCTTAATTTGAAAATAATCAAGCGATCTTATTTATATTCAATCAATTTGGTTCGTTTGCCCGTTACTACACCCCAGAAAAACTTCAATTGCCCAGTTAACTGGGCAAATTTTCCAAGTACACAAAATGAAGAATAGAGCAGGGAATCTTGCCAGGTATAGCCACGTTTATGCTGATAACGCATAATTTTATATACTTGCAGTGGATACAACAAGACCAGAAGAAAGCAGTACCAAGACACCGAAAACACGAGACCTGTAATCAGCAATGGAATGATGAACCCCCAAATCCAGATACTGATTGAGTCCTTGACATAATACCGTTCTGGTGATCTGCCATGGAGATACATACCTTCCGCATACGCATGCCCAGAACGTGTTGCCCGCTTCCACCATTGCGAAAAACGCGTCATATCAGCATCATGATAAGTCATAGGCGCATCATATCGAAAAACTTTCCAGCCTTGTTTTCGCATACGAAAACACAAATCAGGCTCTTCACCTGCAATCAGATTCGGATTGAAGCCATATACTTCTTGCAGTGCCGTAATGCGGTACAGGGCATCACCACCACAATTTTTTGCATCACCAATGGGACTATTCCACTCAATATCACATAATTTGTTATATAGTGAATGCTCCGGGTACTTCTCTTTACGGCGACCACAAACAACTGCATAATCATGATTTTGACATAAAAACGAATACCCTGTTTCAATCCATTGTTCATCTACATAACAATCGCCATCAACAAATTGGATGTACTCTATATCTGGCATATGATTCTGTACCCATGCCAAACCTGCATTTCGGGCACGGGCGGCAGTAAACGGTAATGTCATATCAAGACTAATAACTTCAGCACCAAGCAACGATGCATTATCAACACTTCCATCATTGGAACCTGAATCTACATAGATTACTTTATCTACACAATGTATACATGACTTGATACAATCAAGCAGTCTTTGGCCTTCATTCCTTCCAATTGCAATTAATGCAATGGCACTTTTGCTATAATTAGATGTCATAATATTCACGAATGATAATTAGTCTTCAACTTCAGATTTTAACGTTTTAATAACTCTACCAGGCACACCTACAACTACTGAGTAAGGTGGTATATCTTTCACAACAACAGCATTAGCACCAATAGAGGAGTAGTCACCAATTAAAATGTGTCCAAGTATTTTAGCGCCAGCTCCAATATTTACATTTTTACCAATATGAGGTGCATCAAATGGCTTATCAAGTGACTTGTTACCAATTGTTACACCTTGGCGAATGATACAATAATCATCAACTATTGCATTACCATGAATAACAATACACCCTTGGTGCTCTATCACAACATTTTTACCTATTTTTGCTGAGTATGGTATTTCAATACCATATCGATTTCTGCAATATCGAAACAGAAATCGATATATAATACTAAAAGGTACTCGCAAAATTTTATTTTTTATGCTTATTCGCCAATTTCCAAGCCTATATACTGCTAAAGCCCTAAATCCAGGCCTAGTCCAATCTTTGTTATTGGTAATCCAATCAGTATGTATTATTTTTAAAACTTCAAATATACTAGTCATTATTAATTTTTATCTTCATTAGTGAGTTTTTGCAAAAGTCGAAGAAAAAATTTGGAGGGTAATTATAATCTCTGTTATTAAAAATATTTCTCATCTTTGATATTGAATAGCCTAGTATCCAAAATATATTGGTAAATACATAATAATATATACCATTATTTTTAACAAAATATCTTCTCCTAGATTCAAACCAATAAGTAGGCATAGGCTTAATTTTTTTTTGACTTCCAGTAACTCCTGAAGCTTGCCCAATATAATGAATCACTTTACTATCAGGATAATAAAAAACTTTCCAATTTCTATTTTTTGCTCGAAAGCAGAAATCTACTTCTTCGTAATACATAAAATACATCTCATCTAACAATCCGATGTTTTCAAATACAGCTGTCCTGACTATCATAGATGCCCCAGCAACCCAATCAGTACTATGTGACATATTTTTACAGGGAGGAGCAGTTTTCCATCGCTTTAATAATTTTGTTATTGGCCCGGTTCTAGCCATTGACTCAAATTCTCCCAATATAGAAGGAAATCGAAAAGCAGACACCTGGGAGGTTCCATCTGGATATTGCAATCGGCTTCCTGCGATTCCAACATCTGGATTTTGTTCCATAAATTCAAGCAAAGTTGTAATGGCACCAGGAAGAATTTTGGTGTCTGGATTTAGCAGGAGTACATAATCAGGTGGTGAATCAGATTCAAGCGCAGGGCGAATTGCAAAATTGTTGCCACCGGCAAAACCAAGATTATTTTGTGGATGGTGTAATTTTACCCATCTCCCCCAATCGTTATCGACGATGGCACTGCTTAGAACATCATAGGAATTATCACCTGATGCATTCTCCACTACAGAAACTTCTGCACCGCTTATACTGTTGATTTCATCTTCTAATGACTTTAGGCAGTCAATGGTCAAATCCGCTGTTCGATAATTAACAATTACTACTAAAAGTTGCATATAAGAGCCTCAATCATCGGGGAAAAATTTTCATTTTCAAATTGGTACTTAGTGATCGTGCTTTCGTGATTTTGATAACGCAGCGCGTTCTTCTTCCATAAATTCAGCATATGCCTTTAATACATCATTGCCAAATTCTTTTCGGTGATTTGATGGTTGTGCCTGGTCAAATTTGCCTGATTCAGGAACGCTGTCCCAGTTATTTTTTTCAGCATCACCTTGTAATGGATCATCAACAGATTGATCTTGAAAAAAGTCCTTTTCATTCATACTATCTTCAGCATGGGGCTCTTGCGTATCAAACGATGTATCCGTATTGTTTTGTGCTTCAGCAGAGGACTTCACTACTTCTTCTTTTGCGTCATTTGATGAAACTTTTCCATTTTGGAGACTTGGTAATAGTCTTAACAGAAGTTCAGCAGCCTGCAACTGAATCGTTTCAGAGGCACTGTATTGCATCTTGCTCATCAGCTTTTCGAGCACAGCTTCTTTTACTGATGTGGCATCCAAATTCTTTGCATATTGTGTAGACGGTGACTCTGGCCCAGGTAAGGGTATGGCCGTACGGTTCCGCGCTTTTGTGCACTGTTCACGCGCACTTTGAATATCCGGATTGCTTGGGAATTGACGCGCCAGTGAATCAAAAATTGCCAATGCTTCACCATATCGTCCGCTACAAAATAGATCGACACCCATACCAAAACGCTGCTTTGCATCATCTGATGGACCAAACAAGCGACTCTTCCAACGGCTTGATCCAGGGGCACCACCATTTACAGGTTGTTCTGGTTCACGGTTTGGATAAAATGGTGTTGTATTTTGGCTTGTAATAGGTATAGCCTTGCCACATCGTGGGCACATACCTTTTTTGCCTATCGCACTTCGCGAAACCTGCATTCGTTGTCCACACGCTTCACACTGCAAAAAAACTTTTCGCATTTCGCTAAAAAACCTCATAACAATTCAGGCAATACAAGCAAAAAAATCACTTTTTTTGGTCTATAAATCGTTGTAAATACAACATCATTTCACGTTGCTCATCTTCTTGCATGTGCTGAACAACTTCAATTAATGCATCTGAACCCATATAGTTTATCTGATCTTGCAATGAATCTTCATTGTCAACAATTTCTACATAGCCATTATTCAAATCTGACGTATTTGGTTCCAGCTCATTTGCCTCAGTGAATAGGTTCGTTTCATTAACAAGCCGTTTGGAATTTTCTAGTAATATTTCCTGAGCTTTTAATGCATCTTTTGTTTTGCTGTACCGCGATTTTACTTCGTCTATTTGGTTACGTAATACAGCTATCTCGGCTTTGTATTCATTCAACAACATGTCAGCATTATTAAGCAACATTTCTGTATTGCTCCGGGCTGCCTGCTCATCCTGTATTTCAATACGCTTACGGTCTATTTCAAGAAATAACTCTGTAACTTCATTTTCCTTATCGGCAAGTTTCTTTTCGAGCACATGGATAGCCTGCTTCAGAGTATTTTCAGGGGGATTCAAACGGTATGTATTAAGTTCTTCATTGAGATTAATTAATTTTTCTTTTAGAAACGCATTTTCGTTTTCTAATTCTATTCGATGCGAATTACTTTCAATTTGTAACTTTTTAAATTCGGATTGTAATTGCAGATTTTCTGCGTTCACTTCTGAAAGTTTTAATTCGATATGGTTCTTATCATTTTTTAACGATTCCACATTATCTTCGAGAGTTTTGGCATTACCCAATAACAGGGTATTTTCTAACTGGGTATCACTGAGTTGTTTCTCGATCCCATGAAAAGTCTCTTGTGCAGAATCTGCCCTGCGCTTCCATTCCAACTCCTTTTCATGTAAGGCGTCAATTGCAGAATCGCGTTTCTGTAAAGTTTCTTTTACTAAGGATAGTTCAGATTGTAATTTAATTATCTCAGCTTCTGATTTGGATTGGTATTTATCGTAATCACTTTGAACTTGAGCTTTATACGCCGTCAATTCCAGATTTCTAGTCTGCAATGCAGCCAATTCCTCAGCTATAGAAGATTTTTCTTCAGATAATTGATAAAGCTTTTTTTCCAGGTCTAATAGCTGATCATGTAATGGGTCTTGTTCAGTCAACCGAGATTGTAACTTGGTATTCTCATTTGTCAGTATTTCAATTTGTAGACTTTGGTCTGACTGAATCTTTACATCAGTCTCGTGTTGCACGGTCACGACCGTCAACATCTGTTCTAATTCATTGATTCTTTCTTCGAAATGAGTATTTTCTGTATCTATTTCAAATTGTGGAGGTGGTGTTGAATGATGACCTACTTCTTGATCTTCAAGTTCTTTCACCCGTTTTTTGTATTTTTCCGCCTTAGTTGCCGCAATCATCAGCAATCGATGCATGCGTGTAAAGCGTTCCTCTACCGGCATGTCTTCTATGAAACGCACACCTGAAGGATGCGGTACTACAATCATCTTTTTACAGGAACGGCACCAACCTTCGCGACCTGCTAGATCATCATGCACCGCAAATCGTTTACCGCAATGTTGACAGTCAAACTCAATCATGCCCCACCTGTTTGCAGAAATGTTTACACTCCTCACCATACACTTGGAAATACTGTATCTCGTAGCCAATGGCATTGTATTTCAATGAATAATTATACCTGATTGATCTTGTAATAAATAAAATCCAATATTTTTACGTACTTTTGCCAAAAATTAAAAATGGGCTTGGAGTTAAACTGCTACTCCAAGCCCAATTTTATAACTTGATTAACTTGTACACGTACCACTAAAAGTCATTGTTAAGCCCGCAACATTGGCTCGTTCTTATGCCAGGAAGCGACGACGCAGTGCGAATCCAGCCAACCCCATGCCCAGCAAGGCCATTGTGGCGGGTTCAGGAATTGGTGTAAGGTATGAGAATTCAACAACATAATCATTGAAATCATAATCAGCACCTGCTACTCTGCGATCCAAATCTTCAAAGGCTAACAACCAAGTATATTTATACATATCGCCCACAAGTACGCGATCTACAAATATTGCCCACATTTGTTGCTGACCACCAGAACCCGGCCCAGAATTAAGAGCATGCTCTGAATGTCTGAAAACACCCGGTTGCTTTATGCTGTTAACAGGATCATTTTGAATGTAAAATCCAAAAGGACTTTGCCCTGGGATGATATCAATATCAGTCGTACCTACTGGAGAACCAGAAGCAAAAATGACCTGATTTGTAGCTACTGGTAAAGCAGTACCAGCTGGGTGATAGATCCCAAATTCATGCGTATTGCCTGAATATATCGCTTTGATGGTAGCTGATTGAATTGATGAAACATTCCACGTTTGCTGATCATAATCACCACGGTCTGCAATCAATGCCGCAGAACTAGCGTATGTGTCAAGCGCACCATAATTGTCATTCCAAATCTGATATAAATTTTTCTCTTTGCCTGTAACAGGGTTCCATGGGTCATTCGGAATAATTGTTGCGAAAGCAGAAGGTGCCAGCAATCCCAAAACCACTAGAAGCAAAAAAAGCTTCTTCATCGTATTTCTCCTTTGTTTTTTGTTCCCACTAAAATCATATCTTTAGAGTAAAATGCTCTCTTTAAGATATATATTACTTAATCTGCTCATATCATCCGGGTTACCCAGTATCCCGAACTTACTTCAAATATGCTGATTATAACCACAACCTATATACACAGGTAGCATGATGCATGCCAATTATAAAAAATGTATAATTAATAGAATTTAGCATAAAAAAAATTCAAAATTAACATTATTCATTACATTGATAGGTATTATTTTATGGGTTACAGTTTCAACAAGATAAAGTATTTTCAATTTTGACAAACATTTTATTATTCAGAATTGGATTTTTTGTGTGCAATATTCTTTTTCTCCTCATAATTCCTATCAGGCAGATTATTGATTTCTACTATGTAAATCTCGATCAGGTAAAAAAACAGTATAATGATACTTGCTAAATTGCAAAATGTGTACATCTTCGTTATTATAAAGCTAATTACGGTTTCGAGTATATTACGACAGGACAGTTATTATGCTTGTTAATTATTGGAAGCATGGCTGGGGTATAGGGTCAAAGGATATATTTTATGCAACATGGACACCATGATGGAGATGAGCGGCGTCGCTATCAACGCAGCCGACGCGTTTTACGGCTTCTTGAAGATAAAGCAGGTCCG
>Ga0334884_1006398_pt1 | contig 10634 bp, 7 predicted proteins | sample GraSluR1_MG_7_FD_207215 | JGI IMG/M metagenome (GOLD analysis project Ga0334884, IMG submission 207215) | Sludge microbial communities from methane-producing bioreactor in Wageningen University, Netherlands - Granular Sludge_12_05 R1 | ecosystem: Engineered > Bioreactor > Anaerobic > Unclassified...
GCATCCTGCGGCGATTCCATGTAATCAATGTCCACCCACGTAAAATCCTGGTCGTCCCCAACGGCAACGGACTGAACCTGCTCGATGATGTTGCTTTGTTTGTCGAGAAATCGGACTTCGAGATAAGACTGCGAATCGCCCACCTGCACGGCGCGGATCCACACCCCCGCTTCGTAGGCCTTGTTGGGCTTGATGCGCACCACCTGCTCCGCCCCGCGCCACTCATCACCGTCCGTCGGCGCAATTTCATTCAGCAGCCCGAACTTGCCCTCGTGCATGTCGCGCGATACTTCACTGACGTAGTCGCTGACCCGCCATCCCTGTCCGAAATACACCCATCCGTCAAACCCGCCCGCCTCCAGTCCGGCGTTTTTGAGCAAATTCTCATCGCCCTCCTCGGCCCACGCACCCGCTACCGTCATTGCGGCGAACAAACACACGAACACCCACGTTCTCGGCGCCATCGTCCTTCTCCCATGTTGGATTTTTGGCTTGCATGTTAACTAATTGTTAGTTACTGTCAATGCTTGTTTGAAGGAACCGGAAGAAATCGGCGGTTGTGCGGGACACGCACGGCCGGAAAGCCTACAATGCGTTCACTGGAGGAGCCCGGCATGACCAGCATTCTGAACGACCCTCACCTTCCGACGGCCACAGCGCTCGCCATTCTCACCACCTGCCTGTGGTGCGGATGCGGCGTACCGCAGCGTCCCGCGACCGAGCCCCGCGCCGCGATGGATTGCGCGGCAACTTATCAGCCGCCCTCGCCGGAAGACGAGGCGCTGCTCGACGACCTCCAGCGGCGGATCGTGGATTATTTCTGGACCGAAGTATTCCCCGAAACCGGCATCGCGATTGACCATACGGAAAACCGCGTCGGCAAGGTCGCCGCCACCGGTTTCGGTCTCGCCGCGATCTGCATCGGCGTCGAACGCGGCTGGATTCCGCGCGAGGAAGCATATGCGCGCGTCCTCAAAACACTGAACGCCTTCTGGCCGGACCCGGATAACCCCGATGACATCTGCGTGGACGGGCACTTCGGCCTGTTCTGGCATTTCGTGGACGGGCATACGGGACGCATGAAGCCGGTTGATTGCGTGGCGATCTGCGACAGCGCCGACTTCATCGCGGGCGTCATTGTGGCCGGCGAATATTTCAAGGGAACCGAAATCGAAACTCTCGCAAAGAAAATTTATGACCGTGTTGAGTGGGATCAGTTCGTGTCCAGAAACCCCGACGGCGCCCCGGGCTTGATGTCGTTCGGCTGGGTTCCGCTGCACGTCTCGGAAAACTATTATGAGACCGACGGACTGCTGAACTTCAACATGAGCGGCTTTGCCGACAACTCGCTGCTGATCTACCCGCTTGCGCTCGGATCAGAGACGCACCCGATACCGCAGGAAACGTGGGAGCAATACGTCAACACCTACACCCTCGATGAATACGAGGGCCATGAATGCGTTTTTGCCGGCCAGCTCTTTTCGCGCCAGGTGCCCGCCGCCTTCATCCCTTTCAGCCGCAAGCGCGACCGCAAGATTGATTACTTCCTCGACACGGTGAACGCGATTCTTGCCGACCGGGCGTTCAACATGAAAGAGAACCGATATCCGCCACAGTTATGGGGACTGACGGATGCCTTCGGCAAGGACAGCTATGTGCACTCCGCGCCACCGGGCCCGATCGCGAACAACGGCACGGTCGGCACCACGGCTTTCGCCGGCGCCCTGCCCCATGTTCCAGCCCTTTCGCTGGAAGCCATGCATTACGTCCGCGAAAAATTCGGGGACCGCGTGTATGGCAAATACGGATTCAGCAGCACCGTGAATGCCCAAACGGGTTTCGTCAGTCCCCTCTACGTCGGCATCGAACTCGGACCGATGATCATGCTGATCGAAAACTACCGCTCAGGCCTGATCTGGAACCTTTTTGCGAGATCGCGCGTGATGAAGAACTTCGTGGAGCGAGCCGGAATATCCGGTGTCGTTGACGACTTCGAACTGCCTTCCGAAGCGCCGCCTTACGCACTATGGAACGCGGAGGGGGCGATCGTGGCGCGAAGCGATGACCGGCCGCAGCACGGGCGATTCTGTCTCGCCATTACGCCCACGGAAGGCGAGTTCATCCTGACCGGCCAACTCACGGAAAACGATCTCCTGCAATACCACTTCTCGAAATACCTCTCCCTGTGGACACGCGACATGGACCTGACCACCTGCTCGATCAGCATGGACGGCAACGAAATCACCCTTCCCGGCGCGAGCCGTATCGAGGCCGGCGAATGGATACACCACTATTTTGCACTGCCGCCGCATTCGGAGACCTCGCGGATTTGCGGCCTGACCCTTGCCACGCGAGCGACCGGCCCGCGGCCGGCGCTGGACAATATCTCGCTGGAGCCGCGGCTCTGCCAAAGCGCACCGAACGCCGTGGATCGCATCAACGCCGCGCCGGGCACGCTGCCCGAATCCGTCGAATTGCGCTGGACCGCTCCGGAGCATCCCGATGGCGAGCGCATCACGCGATACCTGGTTTCGATCGAATACGCGGACGGAGGCGGGAAGCAGATCGAGATCCTTGCCGCCACGGCGCCCGGCGAAGAGGAGCGCCGAATGATTCTGGTCGGAGCAGGAGCGACCTGCTCAATCAGGATGACGGCCATTGACCGGCATGGCCATCGCAGTGCCGAAAGCCAACCGGTGACGGTCACGGCAACGCCCGGCATCTTGAATCGCGTAGCCTATGACTTCAAAGACGGCTCGATTGAAGGCTGGCAAAGCACGACGCCGGATATTCAACTGCGCGTGGATGACCTGCCCGACGGCCGCGCATTGCGAATGGATTACACCAAGACGCACGGATGGCTCTACGTCACCGTCACGCTCGACCCGCGCATGGTTGCACTGCACCGCAACCTGAAGATCACGTTGAAGGGCCGCGGCACGCTGCTGGCCAAGCTCTGGTGTTCCGAAATCCTGCAGGAGGATATCCGCCCCATTACACTGACATCCGAAAAGGAATGGATCACTGCCACGCTGGACACGCGGTTGGCCGTCCAGATCAACACCAGCCGCGACGAGGTGAAACAACTGCTTCTTTTCCCAGCGCCCAGCGAGTGGTCCGGCTCCGGCACTTTCTGGATTCGCGAGCTTTCGTACGCGGAGTGAGAACTACTTCTTGTTAACCGACATCAGCTTCAGCATGACGGCTTTCTGCGCATGCAACCGGTTCTCCGCTTGGTCGAAGACAACCGATTGTGGACCGTCAATCACTTCCGCCGTCTGCTCATAGCCGCGCAACGCAGGCAGACAGTTCAGGAAGATCGCGTTTTTATCCGCGTGCTTCATCAATTCCGCGTTCACCTGATAAGGCGTGAAGACCCGGATCCTCTCGTTCAGCTTGTGCGGCGGAACGTGATAGCTCATCCATGAATCGGTGTAGACCACGTCGGCGTCCCTGACTGCTTCAACAGCGTCATGGGTGACCTTCACGGCACACCCTGTTTCGTCCGCGATTTTCTTCGCCGACTGCAGGACCTTCACCGCCGGGCTGAACTCGTCGCCGGGCGGACACCCCACGCGGATGTTCATTCCCACCTTTGTGCAACCATAAAGCAGCGAATGCGTCACGTTGTTGTTGCTGTCGCCCAGGTAGGCCAATGTCAATCCTTTCAGCTTTCCCTTCTTCTCGCGAACGGTCATCAGGTCCGCAAGAATTTGGCAGGGGTGCTCAAAGTCCGTCAACGCGTTGATCACGGGCACGGTGGCCAGCTCGGCCATTTCAACAATCTTCGCATGGTCGAACAGTCGCGCCATGATGATGTTCACATAGCGGCTTACCGTCTTGACCGTATCGTGAATCGTCTCCTTGCCGGCGCCAAGGGGCGAAGTGCTCATGTCGTAAAAAATGGCGTGCCCGCCCAACTGGCTCATGCCGGTTTCGAAAGAAACTCGCGTGCGCAGACTCGGCTTTTCAAACATCATCAGCAGCGTTTTTCCGACCAGCGCCTTCACGTAATTGCCGGGCGCTTCCTTCACCTGGCCGGCCATCTCCAGCACTTCTTCAATCAACTCGGTTTTCCAGTCGTTCAGCGATATCAGGTGCAACATGTCACATTCTCCATTTCAGCTCTTCCTTCCCGCTCAGCTCACGAGATCCTGGTAATACCGGTCTACCTCGGGATCTCTCTGGAACACGGTCAGGATCAACGCGGCACGAATCCACATTCCATTCCGGACCTGTCTCCAATACACCGCCCGTGGATCGGAGTCCACACTGGCTTCGATTTCTTTTCTTCGGGGCAGCGGATGCATGATAACCGCATCGGCCTTGAGCTTCGCCAGGTGCGCCTTGGTGAAGTGGAAGTGACTGGTATCCAGCACCTGGCTCTCATGCGCGGTATCCCATTCGTCCTGGATTCGCGTCATGTATATCGCGTCCACTTCGGGGATCACGCTTTCAAAATCCTGGCTGACTTCGTACGGCATCTTTGCATGATCGAGGAATTGAAGGATGTCCGCCCCGATCTGCAGCGACTCGGGCGCAACAAAGTACTGCTTCACTCCGGGATACTGGGTCAACAACCACGCCAGCGAACGCACCGTCCGCCCGCGCGCGAGATCGCCCACGAACGCGATCTTCTTTCCCTCGATTCCGCCGCGCCGCTCGAAACTGCGCTGCAGGGTGTACACATCCAACAGCGCCTGCGTCGGATGCTGATCCTTGCCCGAACCCGCGTTGATCACCGGTACGGGACGGTCGGTGTTGGAAAGCAGCCACGCAATGCGCTCGGCGAATCCGCCGACCGGATGCCGCATGATGATCAGATCGAAATACGAGCTGAACGTCCTCACGGAATCTTCCGGCGATTCGCCCTTCAGTTCGCTGGAGGTGGAGGTGTCACGCACCTCGGCCGGCTGAAGGCCGACAATCTGGCAGGCGGCATAGAACGAAAGGAACGTTCGAGTCGAGGGCTGTGCGAAGTAGAGCATGGCCCTCTTCTCCGAGAGGAGATCCTGAAGGAATAACGTCCCGCCCCGGGTCTTCGCGATGCGCCGGATGCGTGTGGCCAGTTCGCACAGCCGGTCCAGCATGGGACGCGTAAACTGCTGGGCGATCAGGGCGTGATAGGGCTGGTTTTCACGCAGAAAATAGTCTCCCTTCCCGGCAAGCTCCAGCTTCTGGAAATCCTCCCAGGATATGGATTTCAGCGGATTATCTTTATACATGATTGCCACGGTCAAACCCTCCAAATGGCCGGCGTTCCGGACCCGGAGATTACCCTAAGGCGACGCTGGCCCGCAACCCATTTGCCACTTAACACGCTTATAAATGACGGGTAGTAATAAGAGGTACGCCAAGGGCATTTTTTCAGCGGGGCAGGTTGTTTATGTTCGTTTTTGGCCTGAAGCACGGGCAGGCGGGGGTTTTGTCGTTGCGGTTCGTCAGCACCGCGGTTCTTGTGTTCTGCCTGAACCTGGTTGTTTCTGCTGAAGAAGCCTCCGACTTCTCCATTTCCCTGATCAGTAAGGGCGTAACAAGCCGCCCCATCCAGATGCGTTTTGTCGGATCAAATCCATCGCCTGTTATCGAGCAGGTTTTTGAACATGCCGGAAACCCAAAGACGGAAACAAGTCCCGCGAACGGCCCGCGCCGCGCTGTGCCGCAGATTCAATGCACCATCTATCGGCAGGTTTACGATGGCGTGGATCTCATGACCTACTCGGATCGCGGCCGCGTACAGTACGACCTCGTTGTCGCACCCGGCACGAACCCGCAAGTGATCCGGATCGTTTACGAAGGATTCGAGAACGTGGAGCTGTACGCCGAACTTCCCGGCTACCAGATCATCAGCGGCAGTAAAGCGCCTGTGCCGGTGGTTATGGAGAAAACCGAACGGGCATATTACCACCTGGTTGTCGGAACGTACAACTCGTCGCTCGACCTCATCATCCCGACGACCTCGGTTCCCATCACCGCCCGATCCCGCTCCTACGCGCAATTGCCTTGATTTACCTCACGCGCGCGGAGGGTCGTAGATGCAACTGGCGTCTTCTTCAAGATAATCGCCGGTGACCGCATAGGCGCGCGAACGCGATCCTCCGCAGATCTGCCGGAATTCGCATCGGCCGCATCGCCCCTTCAACAGGTCGGGATTCCTCATCTCCCTGAACAACGACGATTCGCGATAGAGCTCTATTATCGAGGTCTGCCTGACATTCCCCGCGCTGACCGGCAGAAAACCGCTCGGATAAACCTCGCCCACATGGTCAATGAAACAAAAACCCTTCCCCGCGTTCACCGGCAGCGGCGATAATCCCATCTTGCGGCTGCGCACGTTTTGATGGGTTATGAACCGATTCGCGTGCTTTGCAGCCGCATCAAGACTTGTCGCTTTGGCACGTTGCATGATGTATCGCCGGTAGTGCGGCGCTTCCGTTATCTTGATGATGAATGGCACGCGCAACGAAAGCTCATACAGCCTGCCGAACAACTCCTCAAACTGTTGCGCGGTGCAGCCCTGCAACTCCGCGCCCCGCCCCGTCGGCACCAACAGGAATATCTCCCAGAAGACAATCCCCAGGCTCTCAACCAGTTTCACCAGCGCGTTGAAGTCATGCCAGTTCCACGCGCCGAACGTCGTGTTGACCTGCAACGGAATGCCAAGTTCTCGGATCCATCGCGCGCCCTGCATAACCTTCTCGAACGCGCCCTCCACGCCGCGCAGCCGGTCGTGCGCCTCCGCCGTGCTGGCGTCAATACTCACGGCAAGCTGGTCCACCCCCGCCCTGCGCAGCGACTCCAACCGCTCGCGCGTCAGGCGCGGAGTGGCCGCCGGGATAGTCCCGACGCGCATGCCCAACGATTTACCATGCGCGATCAGGTCCTCCAAATCCTCGCGTTGCAGCGGATCGCCACCGGTGAAAATCATGATCGGCGTGCCCATCGCCGCGACATCGTCCATCAGTTTCTTTCCCTCGGCCAGGGTCAGTTCGCGGGAATCGCGCTGATCTTCCGCAGTCGCTCGGCAGTGCTTGCACACCAGCGCGCAAGCCCGCGTCACTTCCCATATCGCCAGAAACGGCGTCTGGTTGAAATCAAGGTCCGTTCGCATCCCATTATCCGTTAATGCACAATTTTCTTCACCGCCGCCTGCGCGCTTTTCACGCAATCGGGAATGCCAACTCCGCGATACGCGCTGCCCGCCAGATGCAATCCGGGCACCTCCGCCGCCAGTTTCTCCATCTCGCCTACACGGTCGAGATGGCCGACGTCGAACTGCGGATTGCCATCCGGCCACCGGAAAATCCAGTGCCGCACCGGCGGAGCATCAATCCCCAAAATGTCCGCCAACTCCTCCCGCACCAGCGTGACCAGGTCCACGTCCGGCAAATCTGCCAGCTCTTCATGCCGCGAACCGCCCACGAAAGCTCGCACTACATGATACTCCATCGGCGCGCGATAATCGAATTTTCGGGACGACCATGTAAACGCCAGCAACCGGCACGACTCGCGCCGCGGTACGACAAATCCAAACCCGCCGCCCTCCGCGACATGCCCCATGGCTTCCTGCGGATATACGAAACTCACCGTCGCGGAGGAAACATAGCGAACCCGCGAAAGGCGGCCCGCCAATTCGGGATGCACGTCCTTCAACAACGAGGCAGCGGCAAAAGCCGGGACGGCAAGAATCACTTCGTCCGTACGGAGCGGCGATGCGCCGCGTTGCGCCAAATCAATTTCAAAACCATCCGCGCAACGGCGCAACGCGGATACCGCGCAGCCGGTTCGTACTTGGCCTGCCAGACTTGCCGTCAGGGCTTCGATCAGCGACCCCATGCCCCTCTTGAGCGAAGTGAACACGCCCGTAGATGAGGCGGAACGACCGGCTTTCGCCGCGGCGCGCCGCGCGCGAATGATTCCCAGGGTCAGGCTCCCATATTTCCTTTCCAACTCCACGAACATTGGAAAAGTGCTGAGCACGCTCATGCGATCAGGATCGGCTACGAAAATGCCGGACATGATCGGCCCGGCAATGTTTTCCAGCGCCTCGGAACCGAGGCGGCGGCGGATGAATTGCGCGAGGCTTTCATCGGACGTATCGCGCCGCGCGGGCAGCACGAGATCAACTCCCATGCGCAACTTCCCCAGCGGCGAGATCAGCGGAGATTTGACGAACGGCCAGAGCTTCGTCGGGACCGCAAGGCGGAATCCCTCCGGATATGGAACCAACCGTCCATCGCGAACGAGCTTTGTTTTGTAAGTTACGTCATTCGACGGAAGCAATTCTTCGCCAAGTCCAAGATCGCGGCAAATCTGGAATCCGTGCGGTTTCTGGCTGATGAACGAATCGGGACCACCCTCAACCACGAACCCATTCTCCTTGACTGTGGCGATTTTCCCGCCGAGCCGTGAGGCGCGCTCCAGCAACGTATAACGAATGTCCGCGCCGGATTTCTGAAGATAATACGCGGCCGCCAAACCCGTGATGCCTCCGCCTATGATCGTAACGTGCTTCATTCGAGCGCACCCTCCAGGGCATCGGCCATCGCCGCAATGAAGAGCGCGGACTCATTCATGGTTTCCGCGCGGGTCAGCCGTATTCCGCTCGCGCGGGCCAGCTCCTTCGCCTCGATATCGAGATCGAACAGGATTTCCGCATTGTCGCAGACAAACCCGATCGGAGCCACGACGAGTCGCTCATATCCGGCGCTCGGCAGCATGCCCAGGCATTCCTTTAATGAAGGCCCGAGCCACGGTTCCGGGCTCGCGCCCGCGCTCTGAAACGCGACGCTCCAATCCGCAAATCCCACCCGCCCGGCCAGCACCGCCGCGCAGGATTTCAACTCGTCGGCATATCGGTCGCCTGACTTCTCAACGCGCGCGGGCAGGCTGTGCGCCGTGAAGATGAGTTTCGTTTTGCCGGACGCGGCGGCGAGCGCCCGCTGAATATTTTCAGCCCACGCTTCGATGAAGCGCGGCTGACGCCACCATGACTCGATCCAACGAACAGCGATATTCGTACCGAGCTCGCGCTGCGCTTGATCCAGGCGTCTTGCATAGCGGTCCCGATTGAACGTGGAAAACAGCGGCGCCAGGATGATCGCGATGGCGTGTTCGATGCCGGCCTGCTTCATCCGCTCGACCGCACTGCGAATACGCGGTTCGCAATGGCACATCCCGTTGAACACCGGTGAGCGGATACCGCGGCGCATCAATTCCCCGCTCAGCGCCGCGGATTGCGCGAGCGTGATGCGCATGAAAGGCGAGCCGCCGATGAGCTGGTAACGATGCTGGACCTCGGCAAGAAGCTCAGGCGATGGAGGACGGCCCTCGCGAATGTCGGCGATGAAACCGGCGATTTCATCCGGCGACGTCGCGCTGCCTGTCGCCAGGAAAAGCACGGCGCGGTCTGGTCGGTGCTCGTTCATGCCTTGGAATGCTCGTGGACAAGATGCACCAACAACGCCACGTTTTCCACCGGCGTCTCCTTGATCACCCCGTGCCCCAGATTGAAAACATGCCCGCAGCGCCCGCGCACGCTGTCGAGGATACGCGCCGCCTCGCGCTTCATCGGATCCGCCGGACCCAGCAGCAAGGTGGGATCAAGGTTCCCCTGCACCGCAACGTCGTCGCCGAGAATCCTCCACGCATCGGCGAGTTCCACGTGATGATCCACACCCATCACGGTACCGCCCGCCTGTTTCACCAGCGGAAGGAGATGCGCGCCGATCGCGAAATGAATGACGGGCACCGCCGGAGCGGAAACGGCGGCGAGCGCCCGCGCGGAAAACGGCATGGCCCAATCGCGATATTCCGATTCCGAGAGAATGCCCGCCCACGTATCAAAAAGCTGAACGGCCTGCGCGCCGGCAGCGACCTGCGCCGCCAGGTAAGCACCAACAGCTTGCGCCAGTTTTTCAGCCAGCGCGCTCCACGCGCGGGGCTGTTCGCGAAGGAACTGCCGCGTGACCGGGAAATCGCGCGACGCGTGGCCTTCAATCATATAGCACGCGAGCGTAAATGGCGCACCGGAGAAGCCGATCAACGGAACTTTTCCATCAAGTTGTTTGCGCGTCAGCCGGATCGCTTCCAGCGTGAAGCCCAGACTTTCCTCGGGCGGTCGGACTTGAAGGCGCTCCACATCCTGCGCGTTGCGAACGGGATTGGAGAACGCAGGGCCTTCGCCCTGCGTGAACTTCAGGTCGAGCCCCATGCTTTCCGGCAGCGTGAGGATGTCCGCAAAAATAATCGCCGCATCCACCTCGAACGCCTCGACGGGCTGAAGCGTGACCTGGGCGGCCAACTCCGGTTGCTTGACCAGGTCGAGAAGCGAATGCTTTTGACGCAACTCGCGATATGGCGGCATGTAGCGTCCCGCCTGCCGCATCAGCCAGACCGGCGTGGCGTCCACGGGCTCCCGGCGGCAGGCTTTGAGGAAACGGTCTTTTCGACTGACTTCGCTACGCTCGTTTATGCGCATTTTATAGCCAAAAAAGCCCAGTTTTGATGTAAGCAGCCCGCTCAGTTGCGGCAGATCCCGAGGATAAACGGAAACCAGGCGTTTACCCTCCTGCTGATACAACATTTGCTTCTTATACATGCTCATCTTGTATTGCGGCGTGTCAAGACCCCAG
>Ga0334884_1006418_pt1 | contig 10608 bp, 12 predicted proteins | sample GraSluR1_MG_7_FD_207215 | JGI IMG/M metagenome (GOLD analysis project Ga0334884, IMG submission 207215) | Sludge microbial communities from methane-producing bioreactor in Wageningen University, Netherlands - Granular Sludge_12_05 R1 | ecosystem: Engineered > Bioreactor > Anaerobic >...
GGCCATAACCTACAAGTGTTCAAGCGGTAGTTGAATAACCACATGACGACCTTCCAGATGATTATAATTGCCTTGCGGTACGCGTACCAACAGTTCCGTATAAGCTGGTTCGTCACCAACCGTAATATCCAACTGGTGTCCTTCAACATCCATATGTGGTTGTTTTGAACCACGGCGAATCGCTATGATTCGGCCATGTATAAGCCGGGTGGCTGAATCCGGTGGCAAATTCCTGTCTTGCTCGCTCTTCTCAAACTCCACAGACTTGTTACCGTATACGCGCGGTACAGGATCGACAAAATCGTCAGACATTGTAATCTCGTGGCTCCATTATATCAAGACGAATAACGAATCAGAACCAATGTGCACACAATTTCAAGGCCTCACCAATGCTTTCTCTATAACTTTGCGTTTTGCTTCACCTTGCAGTAATCGTACCAATTCCAACGCAAAATCCATCGCAGTACCGGGACCTCGTGAGGTTATTATTTTCCCATCTTTTTCCAGTGCAGAACCCGTGTTAATGACATTTGGGAAATCATCTGACACCACAAAGCCTGGATAAGACGTTATGGTCTTGCCCTCCAATAACCCAGCCTTGGCCAATACCTGGGGAGCGGCACATATGGCTCCAACAAACCGGTCACTTTCAACCATCTCTTTTAATAATGCATTGAGCCGGTTGTCCGCGGCCAAATGATCGGCACCAGGCAATCCACCAGGCAAAATAACCATGTCATAGGAATCATTCATCGCCTCAGCGAGGGTCGTATCTGGCAATATAGTCACACCATGACTTGATTTTACAGGTTTACTATCAAGTCCTGCAGTAACAACATCCACATCAGCACGTCGCAGTATGTCGATTAAAGTAATGGCTTCCAGTTCTTCACACCCTTGCGCCAGCGGTATAAGTACTTTTGGCATTCGAGATACTCCTTTTGCCGTTCAAAATTACGTAACTGCTATTTACAGGTAATGACCAGGCTCTCCTACGAGTTTAAAGGGCTGCCCCTTTTTTTTCAACTTAACCTCCAGTTTTCCAGAGAAGCAAGCGACCTACTGAATCTGATAAAAAATATTAGTTAGTATCAAATCACCAGGCTAGAAACAGCAACACAAGATACTAAAGGCAAAAATACGCTTGCTCCTGCACGGCAACTTATACGAACCTCAAAATCAAATCCCAAAGAGCTTTGATATTGACCACACATTTTGCGATACTTTCCAGGAAACTGCTCTCCAGAGTTTCTGGCGTCAACCAACCTTTCATTCCAGTTATGTTCGTATAAAAATGTAGGGGGCTGTGTCAATGCATATTACATCTCATGCAGGTATTACCTTAGAACTACTCTCGACATCATTGCACGGTGCGTTCGACGAAAACGAATCAAATCCACCCCCAAATATACTCTGGCTCATGATGGATGGCTGCCGGCCCGATGCCCTGGGTTGTTATGGAACACCTTGGGCACACACCCCACACATTGACCAAATTGCCGCCCGGGGTGTTTGCTTCAAAAACGCGACAACACAATGCCCGGTGTGCGTACCTTCGCGCAATTCTATGAAAACTGGGCATTATTGCCACGAAATCGGCAAAATGTATTCTGGCGAGAAACCGGACATAACACCACCCTATGCAGCCACAGCAAAAGACTACCCCAATTTGTTAAATCACTGGACCAACAGGGGCATGCGTCCTGTCAATCTGGGAAAGTCCAGCGCTTTTCAAAAAGACTGGGATCAGAAAGCAGACCTGCCTGCCCGGGTTTCATCACGACGGCATGATTCGGACAAATATTACGCACCTGTGAGTCTCACTACGTATGGCTGGCAAATCGGCGGCACACAAGATATTCACGTGGACGACACGATTGAAGGGGTATTGACAGATCAGGCACTGGATGTATTGAAATCGTTTGCGGATCAGGGTACACCCTTCTTTTTGCGTATTTCCTATCAACCACCTCATGTACCTATCCAGGTTCCACCACCATTCATGCTGGAACTGGATGCAGTGAATCTGCCATTTCCCAATAAACAGATACTCGACAGCAAACCACGCTTTGAACGTGAGCAACTCCGCATATACTCCGGCACCCTGGATTTGTCTGAGCATGCCCTTCGCGTGGCTCGGGCAACCTATTACGGCATGGTCAGTATGGTTGATTATTTTATAGGTAAGTTGATGGATGCTTTAAATATGCTTGGGCTAATGGATAATACTTTGATTGCAGTAAATTCCGACCACGGGCAAGCATTGGGAGAAAATGGACTGCATAAAAAGCGAAGTTTCTACGATCCGGTTATTCAGGCACCTCTCATTATTTCCTGGCCGGGACACCTCCCACAAAACAAGCTGATCACAGAACAAGTTGAGATGCTAGATCTGATTCCCACGTTCATGGATATCGCTGGAATGCACATCCCGGAGACCCTGTCCGGTAAAAGTTTGTTGCCTCTGATGTTGGATAAGGAAACTACGGGACGTGAAGTGACGTATGCTGAGATTGATTACAGTGGTTCCATGTATCAACCACTTCGGGAAAACTCCGGCAGACGTGTCATGGCACGTACCCGGGACTGGAAACTCGATTATTTTAACGACCCGCGTGTCCCGGGCAAAGATGGCGCTTTATACAATCTGACAGATGACCCCTGGGAACACCACAATATGTACTGTGACCCAGCCTGCCGCGATGTTATTGAAGAACTGGAACAGTGCATACACGATTGGGACCATGTTTAATTTAGCCCCAAAATTAAAAATATACAGATTACTTCCAACGAGGTGTAATGCTGGTTAAGTACCCGGTACGTTCAGTTTCTGCCAAATTTTCAAATTCAATACCGAGGTTTTGGAGTAGGGTACCCTCAGTCAATTGCAGATCAACCAGTGAATTTTCAAACGCAATTTGTGCCTGAACTTCCTGGGTTTGCGCCAGAGTCAGGTCTTCCATAACCTGTAGCACCTGGTAACTGGTGGTTGTTCCAAGACGCAGGCGCCGTTCTTCCGCAAGCACATTGGCTTCCTGAAGCTGCCTTGCCCGCTCATTACTTTCCACCAAAACTTTGTTGGTCAACACATTACGTGCAGCCATACGTACATTCATGGTCATCTGTTGCTCTGTCTGACGTTCACGAAGCTCTGATTGCCGACGTTGTATCTGTGCACGCTCATGCGCACCACGCGCTGCCCGATTTCCAATTGGCACCGAAGCCACTACGCCATAGCTGTACACATTATCGTCGGCTTCTAGCATCTTCTCAATGGTAGTTGAACGTGATCTGTCCCGCCCTGCCTGGGAATAAGAAGCCGTAATATCCAATTGGGGAAGCATTTCACGACGCGCTCTGAATTCTTCCAAGGTTGCCATTTCAATATCTAATGATGCAATCATCATTTCAGGCCGATTTCGCAGAGAACGCTCAATGCTGACTTTCAGGCTGGCTTCAAAGTTGTCCGGATCAATCAGATAGGTGTCATTCAAGTTAGGACGGTCCAATGGATGAATGCGTGCATTTGAAAAAATACCATCTTCACGCATGTCAAGAATTTGCTTGAGATAGTCTTCCGCATCTGCTATGCGGGCACGGGCAGAAACCACATCACCTTGACGTGCAGCGACACCTGCCTTAGCCTGAAGCACTTCAATATCCGCTGCCGTACCAATATCACGTCTTGTTACATTAATATCGTATAAACGTTCTGCGTTAGCGAGAGACTCTTCACGCACGCTCAACGTCTCAATGGCACCAACCAAATCCCAGTATGCCTTAATAACTTCAGAAACGGTGTTTAATACGGTCAACCTGAGCTGGGCTTCAGAAATATCACGGGACTTTTCAGCAGAACGAATTCTTACCGTGTTAAAATTCTTCCCGAAACCACGTAGCAAAGGTTGTGTTATGGTGAGACCGATAGAAGAATCGAATTCATCGATAAAATTTCCGAATGTAGTCGCTTCTTTATTGGCGTCAAAATTAAATGAGTATTCCGTGCCATAACTAATCCTACCAGTAACTGTGGAACGCAGATTGGTTTGATAATTTTCAACCGATGATATTCCACCGTACGCGACGTTTTGCTGTGATGCAGATACATCTGCATAGGTATGGGTCCCTGAAGCAGATAAAACGGGATCAAAAATGCCTCGGGCTGCTTGTATATCGGATTCTGCTGCCAGGGGATCAAAAGATGAAATGACAATATCCGTATTCTGACGCAGTGCAATTTGTATGCATTCTTCGAGGCCCAGGCGTAATTTCTGTTGGCCGGTCTTCGGTTCAAGCGCTTCTCTGAAAGGTGCAATATCAATTAAATCTATTGATATCTCTTCCTGTATGCTGCGCCGCAATCCATCTTGAGGTAACTCCCTGTTTTCTGGATCGAAATTCAGGTTCAGCTTTCCGCCGCCTCTGGGAGTTTCATCAAATGACGGTACAACTTCCTGCATATCTCGAACATTGAGCGTATTCTGGCTCTGAGATTGAGGTGATGCCGGAGCTGGTAAACGGGTAACATCCACCGTTTCACTTGCAGCTACAGAAACCATAACTGCCAACGATAAAATCTTACAAAATAGTTTTGTCATGAAAATGCTCCCAAAAATACTACCAGTTGCGTGTATTGGCATCAGCTATCTAATTACTTCATGTGGATAGACCATTGCCAGGCAATAACTGTATTGTGAATTAGACTTCAATTTCCAATATAAAATCAGATAAATAAATAATTAGCTTCTCTTATAAATACATCAAGAACAAAGAAATGTAACACAAATGGTCAATCATCAACCACTGTGCCGGTGCTTTTTCTCTTGAGCTTTAATTCTGTTCCAAGAATCAATGGCTGCTTCCGGGCTTTCAGCCTTGTTTTCACCAAAAACATGATCATGCCGCCGAATCATCTTCTCATGAGCAGATTTAAGTGCTTTGAGCAAATCGAAGCGCCCCTCATTCTCAGCAGCAGCCGCAGTTGCCAACAAGCAGAACAGCACATCACCAAATTCTTCTTCTATATGATCATTTTCGTCACCAGTTAATGCTTCACGCAACTCATCAACTTCTTCATGAAGGTAACCTGAAAAACTCAACGATGTCTGCTCACGGTCCCAGGGGCAACCTTCAGGTGATCGGAGGTACCGAGCCAGCTTCATCAAAGCACTAAACCAATCGGCATCATTCACCGGTAATTTATTTAAATGTGGAAATTGTTCCATTATGTCCCTTTTCTACTTTGTACGGAAATTATAGTTTTACATTCCCGAAAAATGGCTTAAAGTTGCAAGTTGAGTTGCCGATAAATATTTACTATGGAGAACAATTAAGGACAAGGAGGTCCGCTTATGAAAATTCAATGCTGCGTTTGTAAAAAAGTTCGTGAACAAAATGTTTGGACGCACCAAATTTTGTGGTCACCTCAGAATGTCTCACACACCTATTGCCCAGACTGCCTGCAAGAAGCAAAGAAAGAAGCCCATGAGTTGATTCGTATTGGTCATACGGGAAAAACCATTACTGCCTGATATCAACTTATCATCACAAGAAACTTCGTGTCAGACTTCCAAGCAATAAATACCATCCATCAGCAAGCACAAACATGATTATCTTGAAGGGCAATGAGACAAATATGGGGGGCAACATCATCATACCCATTGCCATTAATGTGCTTGCTACAACCATGTCTATGATCAAGAATGGTATATAAATAATAAATCCAATTTCGAATGCTGTAGTAAGTTCGCTGACAACAAATGCCGGTATAAGCACATGTGTTGGCACTTCCGCCCGAGTCTCCGGTCTACCGATTTCTGCCATGTCTAAAAATAACTTTAAATCCTTTGGACGTGTCTGTCGGAACATAAAGTTTCGTACTGGCTCAAGTGCAGCTTCCAAAGCCTCCATCGGATCATCAAAATCACCTTGAATGTACGGTTGAATTGCGTTAGTATTCACTTCTCTATACGTTGGTGTCATGATAAAGAATGTAAGGAATAATGCAAGCCCAATTAGCACCTGGTTTGGTGGTGTTTGCTGGGTAGCCATTGCCTGACGCAAAAAACCCAATACAACGATAACACGGGTAAATGAAGTGGTCATCACCAGGATAGCAGGAGCCAATGACAACACCGTAATAAGGAAAACGACCATCAGTGAAGTGCTGATATTGTCACTCTCAACAGCATCTCTGGCACTGTTAAAAATATTTATACCAAGAGGATTCACATCTTCCTGAGCCCAGGCAAATACTGGCATGAGAACTACTAAGCAAGTAACCAAATGCCAATTAAATATGGTACAACGCCTTTTATACCCAGTGAACCTATTCACGGGAATCATCCTGTAAATATTGTCGCAATCGTTGCAAATCCCCCCGCAAAGAGGTGATGTCATCATCAGAAATTGAACTGACTGGTATTTTATTGCCAGGAGAACTCATTGAATCCCTGCTCTTGCCGTGATTTATTACTCCAACTTCCGATTCTGAAGAATGTTGTTTATACCCTTTTGACTGAGCCCGTAATTCATCCAAAAAAGTTCTGGTTTTCGCTTGTTCCGCTTCGTACGCATCTGACTCAACGGTTGATGAAATGGGCAATGTTGCGGTAGATGAGGTTGCGGTTTGATTTGTCAAATCTTGCGTTGCAAGAAAATCTTCTGATTCATACTCGTAAATCAAAGATATAGCATTGGGCGTAACACCAACAACCAATATCTTGTCTCCGGCTTGCACAAATGTCAACGAAGATTTAGGCGCCAAATGTATCCTGCCAAGCACTTTACCCAAGGAAACACCCGCCAGAAAAGGGGTATTTTTCCCAAAACGACGAAACACATACCCCAACAAAATAATAGTAGCGCACACAAAGAACAAACCAATCAATACCTGGAAAAGATAACTTGTATCCAGTGGGCGTTGTGGTGCAGTTGTATCCATTGTTGCTGTGAATTCATCTGAAGTTGTCACTTCATCTGAATCATAAAAGTCATGCAATGCACGTATGGCTGCTTCTGCCCCTTCCGCTGAACGAAGCGGCATGGGCTCTTTACCTATAGATGATGGTAGGTCTTGTGATAGTTTGCCATCCAGAAGCAGGTTAATTGTTTGTGCTCCGATGTCAGAACTTTCGGGCAAGATTTCCTGAGCATATGCCGAAGTTCCCAGATAACCGATACCAGGGCAAAGTACTGATACGTAAACATAAAAAAGCAGAGCAACGACAGCAATTGAGAATGAACTGCGCTGAATCCAAGACCGATGAAACCAGTCATCATGTATCATTGGTGTAATCCAATTCTGTTATTCCCATAAAATCCACAAAACGAACATTTAAAGAATCCCCGAGAACAACAATTTCACCTTTGGCAAATGGTAAGTTGTTAACAGATAAATCTGTCATCTCACCAGCCATTTTATTAAGTTGAACAACAGAGCCCACTCGCAACTCCAAAACTTCCCGTACTGACATCTGCAAGGAACCCAAGTCTGCCGCAATGGATAATTTTACTTCTCCGATATCGTCCAGCATGAGATGTTCTTTTGTTTCGATACTGTCAAGCAGGTTGGCTTTAAAGTCGTGGTTGTCTGGTTTTTCTTCCACAGTAAGCTACTATCCTTATAAATCGAAAATGGTGAACTTGGTATACATGACGTCTAGTACTTCCTGAGAACCATGCGGATCAAACTGACGCAATAAAATGTTGGCTTCTTGCCGAGACTGACGTAATAATGTATCTTGCATGTAGGGATCATTTAACTCAGAGCGCATACGGTTACGATGTAATTGTAATATTTTTGCCCGGAAATGCGGCAACCGGTCTTGAATCAATGAGGCTGTCTGTGCATTTTTGCATACCATGGCAATCTGATATATCAGCAGTGGCGAGGAGACGTTGGGATCGTCTGTCAATACAGACACCTGGTCTTCCTGGAACTCCAGTGTAACTGCTGTTGGCGGAATCACATCATACTCAAACTCTGTCTGAGTTGTGGAATCCTTCCCAAGCATGGGACGCAACACAAACTGAAATGTTACCAAACCCAATATTGCAGGTACGAGAATAACTATTCCTAGAATGATCAATGATTTGACTAGAGATGAAGATGCCTTTGGTGCTGGTGTTGGTTCTTGTTGTTCATCCGCCATAATTAATTTATCTCCATTTACTCCATGTTAAATTGTCGTGGTGAAATTGCAGTAGCACTGGGTTGATGATTCATGGGGGTGCCCCCTATGTTCGGATCACGTAACGGGTCCAGCATATCTTTTGGCACCAGACCTCGAACATAAATTTCAACCCGACGGTTTGCTTCGCGCCCTTCTGGGGTGTCGTTGGTTGCCATTGGTTGATTACTGCCAAGTGCTGTAATTTCAAATTGTTCTTTGGGTACACCACCTACTTCAAACAATCTTCTGGCGACGGCATCAGCCCTGAAAAAACTCAGCTGCATATTATCTCTGTATATAGAACCAGCAGAAGTTGGTATATTATCTGTATGGCCCCGCACTTCGATGAACGCATCCGGCATGTCTCTTAGAACTTCAGCGACATTCTGCATGACGGGAAAAGACTCCGGCTTCAATTCAGTACTTCCCATATCAAACAGTACGGCATTTGGAAGGCTTATTTTAATGCCACCTACCGCGTCAAATTCAATTTTTACTTGTTTTTCCATCCCCATAACCTGTAACTCCCGCCGCAGTTTACGTGCAGCATCGGAAGCAGACTCCTGGGTACGACGTGGAGGCCGGGGTATGGGAGATATCACGCCATCTTGCAAGCGCAGCACGCCCAACGCTTGCTGTAATGAAGCCATAGCTTGATTAAATTGTTCCTCGCTTATGGTCGAAAAAGACAAGAGCAGCACAAAAAAAGTTAATAACAAACTCATGAGATCACCAAAGGTGACCAGCCAGAGCGGTGCACCAGTTACCTCGGGTGATTTTTTCTTCCTAGGCATGATTTCCTCGATACCGACACTGTATATTGGGCAACATTAATTCAAACCAACGCGTTCACGCACAGCAGGTGAAACAAAAGCTTTCAATTTCTGCTCCACGACACGTGGATTATCACCAGACTGAATAGATAAAATGCCCTCGATAATTATTTCCTTTTGCAGTAATTCCATCGCGGTACGTACCTTCAGTTTCCCAGAAGCGGGCAACAGAATCAGATTGGCCAGTACGGCACCATAAAGTGTCGTTAACAATGCAACAGCCATGCCACCACCAATAGCAGAAGGATCGTCAAGTGTCGCCAGCATTTTCACCAATCCTATCAGCGTTCCAATCATACCAAAAGCTGGGGCAAAGGTCGCCATTGCATTCATAATGGATTGCCCCATTGCATGTCGGTCTTCCATAAATGCAATTTCTGTTGTAAGTATATCCTTAATCAGTTCTGGTGCAGTACCGTCAATTGCCAATTGCACACTTTTTTGCAGAAATTCATCTTCTGAGTCACCAGAATGTCCTTCAAGAGCAAGAATACCTTCTCGGCGGGCGACAGTTGCAAATTCAACAAGTTTGCGGATTAATTGTTCTGAACTGCTTGATTTATGAATCAAAGCATTTTTGAATGTATTGAACACACTAAGCACATCAGAGAGTGGAAAATTAATTAATGTGGCGGCCAGGGTACCTCCAAAGACGATAATAACTGCAGGAATGTTTACAAAAATACCTGCACCACCACCAAGCACAATACTTAATGTGAGCAACAAAATACCAGAAATTAATCCTACAATGGTGGCGATATCCATGCACACACTCCAATTTCTGAACTGACAGGTTTAGGTAGTAAAATTGGTTATAAATAACTTTCGGTGTATTCTATCACCCACCGTTAAGGCGCGTCCATACCGGGTACCCTCCAGACTTAACGATTTACTTAAAGTGACTGCAATAAAACCGTACAAACAATTCGCCCCTGCGGCCAATACTACAAAATAAGACCGCAGGGGCTTTAGACAAACAAAGAAGAAACTCAACATGAAGCCATAGGATTACTGTTGCAGATTAACGAACCAGATTAATCGTCTCTTGGAGCACATTGTCTGCTGTAGTAATCGTACGTGCATTCGCCTGATAACCGCGCTGGGTAATGATGAGATTACTGAACTCGTCGCCCAGGTCTACATTCGAACTTTCCAGCACACCACCGGCAACCGAGCCACGACCACCTGTACCTGGACGGCCAATTTGGGCAACTCCAGATGATGGTGTTTCTACAAAATTATTAAAGCCATTACGTGACAAACCACCCACATTGGAGAAATTGGCAACAGCTATCTGCGCGAAAACCCTTGTCAAGCCATTGGTAAACACCCCAATAACCTCTCCATTGGCCCCAATATTAAAACTTTCCAAGACCCCACGCGGAAAACCATCCTGGCTACGCATGGTTACATCACTGGGATTGGGGTTACCAGTATTGGGGTCCGTTCCCAACGAAAGCTGCGTGATACGAGAAAAATCGATCGCAAAAGTCATGTCATCCGGACCAGTTAATCCAGAGGGGTCCAAGGCAAGGGTCGGGACTGTAATACTTGGCATATTGGCTGGGTCTGATGGGTCTAGCGCACCACCACTTTGAAAT
>Ga0334884_1006420_pt1 | contig 10603 bp, 11 predicted proteins | sample GraSluR1_MG_7_FD_207215 | JGI IMG/M metagenome (GOLD analysis project Ga0334884, IMG submission 207215) | Sludge microbial communities from methane-producing bioreactor in Wageningen University, Netherlands - Granular Sludge_12_05 R1 | ecosystem: Engineered > Bioreactor > Anaerobic >...
TGGGAAGGGCTGCCGACACCATAGGTTTAAACCTGGTTAATAATCCTTCTGGCATTGCAATTGCCATGGCTTTTGTCAGTCTGCCCTTCTTTATCAACTCTGCCCGCGATGGTTTTACTGCAGTCCCGGAGAGACTCGAAAAGGCTGCTCTCAATCTCGGAGCAGGCCGGGCAAGAGTCTTTTTTACAATATCGGTCCCTCTTGCAAAGCAAAGCATAATGACAGGCTTTATTATGATGTTCGCCCGTGGAATGAGCGAATTCGGTGCTGTTGTAATAGTGGCTTATCACCCTATGATTGCCCCTGTGCTGATATTCGAGCGGTTCAGTTCTTACGGCCTCCAATATTCGCGGCCCGCTTCTGTGCTCTTTATACTTGTTGCCCTGCTCGTACTGGTATTACTGAGGGTACTGCCAGGCCGGAAAAAAATGACTCAAAGAACCGGGGATGCTGAAGCTTGAAAACATAAACAAGAGGTTTGGCAGTTTCAGGCTATCTGAAATAAACATGCAGATCGGAGAGGGTGAGTACTATATTCTGCTTGGCCGTTCGGGTGCAGGAAAAACCCTTCTGCTTGAACTCATTGCGGGCCTTTCCATTCCCGACTCGGGAAAGGTCTGGCTTGATAAAGAGGATATCACTGTCAAGAGGATACAGGACAGGAACATAGGGCTTGTATTTCAGGATTATGCCATATTCCCCAATATGACTGTGTATGGCAATATTGCCTATCCGCTTGTGGCAAGGAGGATGAGCAGGGATATGATACGGTCAAGAGTAAAAATAGCCGCCTCAGAAATGAATATCGGGCATCTCCTTGAGAGGGATACAGTAAACCTGTCAGGTGGAGAGATGCAACGGGTGGCACTGGCGAGAACCCTGGTGACCGAACCCAGACTGCTTCTCCTCGATGAGCCAATGGCATCAGTCGACGCAAGCCTCAGGGATGATATCAGGTTAGTGCTCAGGCACCTCAACAGGAAAGGTCATACAATGATCCACGTGACACACGATTACCGGGAAGCCATTCACCTTGCATCAAAGGCAGGGGTAATTCATAATGGTAAAATTATACAGGAGGGTACTCCCGCCGATGTGTTCAGAAGACCTGTAAACAGATTCGTGGCAAGATACGCAGGTATCAGGAACTTCTTCAGGGTAACGGTTCTGAACCAGGAGGGCAAATGGAAGGCCGTCTGCGATAATAAGCTTGTTTTCAGCCTGTCAGAGAATACCCGGCCCGGAGAAGGAATAATAATAATACGTAATGAAGATGTCAGGTTGTCGCGGGTAAAACCCGAAGGTAATCACGACAACTGTTTTATGGGAACGGTAACTGATATAATACCCTCCGTGTACGGAATGGAAGTTATGGTTGACGCAGGGGAAAAATTCTGTGTGGATATACGGCAGGAAGAATTTGACTATCTTGGATTAAGGGAAATGGCAGATGTATGGATCACATTTCCGGCCCGGGCTGCCGTTATGCTTACGGATAATGATAATTAATCATAACGAAGGGTATTTGTTCAGTTTAGCGTATTTTTGTAAACGAGCAGATTAACCTGCAGGTTAACTGAAAGGATAATGAACATGGGGGAGATGTTAAAATTTGAAGAGGCACTGCGAATAGTGACTGATTCAGCCTTCATTACCGGCACCGGGGAGATTGATTTTACATCGGCCTGCGGCAGGGTTTTATCGGAAGATATTGTCAGCGATATTGATATACCTCCTTTTAACAGGTCGGCTGTCGACGGATATGCCTGCAGAAAAGATGAACTGACCTCTGATCTGGAGGTGGCAGGAGTAATCGCGGCCGGTATGGAACCATTGCCACCCCCCGGAAGGAACCAGTGTTTTAAGATAATGACCGGAGGAGTTGTGCCGGAAGAGTGTGACATGGTTTTTATGGTTGAGGATGCCGAGGTTCTTTCTTCCGGTAAGGTCAGGTTCAGGGGATTCTCGCTGAAGAATAATATCTCGCTGAAGGGCGAGGATATAAAAGCGGGTAGCACCGTTCTGCCCGCAGGAAGGAATATTGAGCCTCAGGATATTGCCGTAATGGCTTCTGCTGGGTGTACAAGGGTGAAGGTCAGAGAAAAGCCTTTACTGGCGGTTATTAGTTCGGGTGATGAACTGGTTGAACCATCTGAGAAACCTGCTCCGGGCCAGATAAGAGACAGCAACTCCTATCAGCTCGTCGCACAGGCGCTAAGAGCCGGAGCATCTCCAAGATTTTACGGAATAGCGAGAGATAATGAAAATGAAACCTTCGAATTATTAAGCAGGGCAATTTCCGAGAATGATATTGTGATCATTACCGGAGGCGTATCCGTGGGTGATTACGATTTTGTCCCTTCGGTGATGGAAAAAGCCGGGGTAACAATACTTTTTTCCAGTATTGCGGTTCAGCCCGGCAAGCCAACTACTTTTGGCCTGCATCCTGAAGCACTTATCTTCGGCCTGCCAGGTAATCCTGTTTCCTCTTTCATACAGTTTGAGGTACTGGTTCGTCCCCTTATCGACGTTATGACCGGAAGTAACCGCAGACCTGCGGAGATGACTATGAGAATGGGGGGCGATTACTCGCGGAGATCGGCTGACCGTATGGGTTGGCACCCCGTCATTATTGAACCCGAAGGTTATATCCTTCCGCTTGAATACCATGGATCGGCACATATTTCCTCACTGACAGGCGCCGATGGAATCATGAGGATACCTGAAGGAGTTTACAGGCTGGAGAAAGGTGCGATTGTGCATGTTCGACGGATTTAACAGGAAGATAGACTATCTGCGTATTTCAGTTACCGACCGCTGTAACCTGAGATGCAGGTATTGCATGCCTGAGGAGGGTATAAAGCTTCTCCGTCAAGAAGATATCCTTTCATTCAATGAGATAACGGATTTCACACGGGTTGCCGTGGATAACGGAATATCAAAGATACGCATAACAGGAGGTGAACCGCTGGTCAGAAAAAACATTGTTACACTCGTAAATATGATATCTGAAATCAGTGGAATAAAAGACCTTTCGATGACCACAAACGGAGTGCTTCTGGAACATTTTGCCCGTGATCTCAAAACTGCAGGACTCCAGCGGGTTAATGTCAGTCTCGACACAACCGACCCTGACAAATACAGGTATATCACCCGGATTGGTAATATTGATGACGTTTTTGCGGGCATTGAAACAGCAAAAAGGGCGGGATTGCTTCCTGTTAAGATCAACTGCGTTGTAAAGGAGTCAAAAGAGGAGGATGATGCACGAGGAGTGGCAGATTATTGTAAACTGAACGGATTGGAAATAAGGTATATTCGTCAGATGGACCTCTGCAGGGGATTCTTCTCAGTGGTGGAAGGAGGAACAGGGGGCAACTGCAGGATTTGTAACAGACTGAGGCTGACAGCACAGGGAATGCTCAAGCCATGCCTCTTCAGCCCCCTTGAGTTCGATATAAAACAACTGGGCTTCCTGAGAGCCCTTGAGCTTGCGGTTGAAAATAAACCGGAAGCCGGACACCAGAATAATAATGGTTCATTTTATAATATAGGAGGCTGATACGGTATGAAAAGACTTACTCATATTGATAAAAAAGGAAGGGCGGTAATGGTCGATATAGGTAACAAAAAGCAGGAACACAGATGTGCCAGAGCTTCCGGCCATATAAGTTTGTCCGGGGAGACCCTCCGACTGATTGAGAAAGAGGGAATGAAGAAGGGTGATGTGCTGACAGTTGCACAGATTGCAGGAATAGCTGCGGCCAAGAAGACCCCGGAACTGATACCGCTCTGTCATAATATACTGCTTGATAATATAAAGGTGGAACTGAAAACCGGCGAATCAGGCATTACTGCTGAATGCGAAGTTAAATGCACCGGAAAAACAGGTGCCGAAATGGAAGCCCTTACATCTGTCAGCATTGCACTGCTCACTGTTTATGATATGTGCAAGGCAGTTGACAGGAATATGGTTATAGGAGATCTTAAGCTTTTACAGAAAACAAAAAAATGAAACTGCCTGAAATATTTGAAATACTTATTATTACACTAAGCGACAGAGCGTCGGGAGGAGAATATGAAGACAGGAGCGGACCTGAGTTAAAGGAAAGAGTATCGGACTTCTTTAAAACCACCGGCTGGAGATATAACATCAGAACGCTTTTAATTCCGGATGATCCGGTTGCTTTGAAGAGAATCGTGGCAGAGGGATCTGAAGAATATAACATCATTATTACTACCGGTGGCACGGGTATAGGGCCGAAAGACATTACTGCAGCGATTGTCAGACCGCTTCTTGAAAAGGAGATCCCCGGAATAATGGAGTTTATCAGGGTAAAATATGGTTCGATCAATCCTAACGCCCTTCTGAGCAACGGAGTGGCAGGCATAGCGGGTAAGTCGCTGATCTATACCCTGCCCGGATCAGTCAGGGCTGTAGGCGAGTATATGACGGAGATCAGCAAAACACTTAGACACACCATCCTGATGCAATACGGGGTGAATGACCACACGGATCACTAACCGGATATGCGGTTAAGAGTATTTGCTACTATCGACCCGATCACGCGGTCGTACCGTTCGCGGGGATTGCGGTAATATACAATGATCAGGTAATCATTCTCCGTTTCGTAGTGACTCCCTTCAAACATCTCAGAGGTGCCCTCATCTGAGTTGTCTTTCAGATATTCATATTCAAAATTATACCAGCCTTGCTTGAGCAGTATGCTGCATTCGTATGCTTCATTTTCATAGTTATAGCTCATCCGGTTTACCGCGTCATTGTTCCAGCCGTTAAAAGCACCCGACACGTATACCTTTCCTCCGGTTAACGGATATCTGAAAGGGAGAGAGAAATAAATCCATACATAATCGGCATCCGTCTCATGGTTCTGTCCCTCCTGCACTGCAACATAATATTTGCCGTTAAAGTCCTGGTGATAAAAGTAGGGCCTGGCCTCCCTGTTCTCCGAAGGCTGAAGCATAATGTGATAGTTGGAGAATCTGTAATCGATCCTGCTGATGAATTCAGATTTATACCTGATGCTCCTTATATCGAAATACCTGAATTCGTTCCCTCCGGGGAAAATTGTTTTGTCTGATAATGAGCTGTATCTTAGTTCATTATTCCCAACAAAATCGGCTTTGAGATTTGTTTTTAAACGGTCCCATCTTCCGTTCTGAAGGACAGAAGTGTAAATATTCCTGAGAGGGTCGTTAATTGAGATCCCCTGGAAGCTTACAGTGAAATCAGCCTGCTGTCCCCTGTTATTGTCTGCAGTCATTTGTGGCCTTCTGAGGTTTACATTGATTCCCGCTGCATCCTCAGAGATAATGAATCTTCTTGTAAGAACAGGATGGTCCTGATTATGAGCCGGATAAACGATGAGGACATAGTTCCCTGAAAGCTTCAGTTCTGCCCTCTCGTTGGGAAATATCAACGAATAATGAATGTAATTTACAGTAGTATTGAACGATGGCCTGAATTCTTCAATCTGGTTTTCGGGAAATCCCTCAAGATAATCGTTTACAAAAATATCAGAAGGGTTCCAGTCCTTATCACAGTGAATGAATGTATAGTAATATGTTTCAGGATGATCACCCAGCAGGTCAAAACGAAGAACAAGTTTATCATTGCTTTTGAGTTTCATTACCGGGTATGACAGATTCCATCCCTCCCTGAAGAGCCTGACACTTTTGATCTTTTCGCTGTAAACCCTGTCGGAATATGACTGATCATACTCATTTACGGGTAACATCCGGGAGAGGGCAGAGAGTAAAAACAGAAGGAAAACCTGCATTAAATCATATTTTAATAAATTGTTGACAAAAATAATGCAAAAAAGTACAATCATGGCAGGTACTTTTCTTAAAATGTTGTAATGGTTTTTTACATTTGTATTTCTTCGTTAAACATTTAGCGAATTACTTTACCTTCAGAATTTTTCATTATCTAATCAGAGATGGCCGTATCAATTACCCTGAAAAAAGGGCTGGATTTAAAGATATCAGGTAAGCCGGAGAAAATTTTTGCCGGCGATATTGATCCTGCTTTTTATGGAGTCAAACCGGTGGATTTCCCCGGACTGATACCGAAGATATGTGTAAAACCGGGAGACAGGGTAAGTGCCGGATCCTCTCTGTTTTACAATAAGATGAATACGGTGATTCAGTTTACATCCCCGGTAAGCGGAGTTGTCAGAGAGGTGGTGAGAGGCGACCGGAGGAAGCTGTTGGAGATCGTGGTGGAAAAGAAAGGGAATGATTTTGCGGAGTTTGAGAAGATCAGCACAGAGAATCTTAATCGTGAAACAGTAAGGGAGCATCTTTTAAAATCAGGGTTATGGCCCGCCATAAGGCAGAGGCCCTATCATATAGTGGCAAATCCTGATGAGACACCCAAATCGGTCTTTATCTCGGGTTTTGACACGTCACCCCTGGCACCTGATTATAATTTTATTTCTTACAATTCGAATGGTTCGTTTTTCAGGACCGGAATCGCAGCGATCGCAACACTTACTGAAGGGAGGGTGAATCTGGTCCTTAACGGAAAGGAACAGCCCCCTGAGATTCTTAATGGCCTCCGGGGTGTTGAGGTATCATACTTCTCAGGACCTCATCCGGCAGGGAATGTCGGGGTACATATTCATCACATCGATCCTGTAAACAAGGGAGAGAAGGTGTGGTGTGTCAACTTTCAGGACGTTTACGCCATAGGCAGACTTTTTGAGGAGGGGGTTTACAGGCCGGAAAGGATTGTGGCACTTACAGGATCGGAGGTACTTAATCCGCAGTATTACAGGATGCTTTCCGGGGGCTCTGTTGCCCCTATGCTTAATGGGAATATGAAGAACGGCGACCTCAGATATATAAGCGGAAACGTTCTTACCGGCTCAAGGATAGAACCGGACGGTTATCTGGGCTATTATGATTCACAGGTCACCGTCATTCCTGAGGGGAACTATCACGAATTTTTCGGATGGGCTTCCCCTGGTTTCAGGAAATTCAGCTTCACAAAGACTTTTGCTTCGGCTCTGTTTCCAAGGAAAGAGTACAGATTTGACACCAACTATCACGGCGGCGAAAGGGCATTTGTCATTACCGGCCACTATGAAAAGGTCCTGCCTATGGATATCTATCCCATGCACCTGCTTAAAGCAATACTTGTGGAGGATATTGAACGAATGGAAAATCTTGGTATTTACGAGGTTGCAGAGGAGGATTTTGCACTCTGCGAGTTTATTTGTCCGTCGAAAATAGAGATACAATCGATCATCAGAAAGGGGATAGATCTGATGATAAGGGAAATGAATTAAAAATTTGTGTTACAGCTATTATAAATGAATTCTCTGAGAAAAACATTGGACAAGCTTAAGCCTCATTTTACAAAGGGTGGAAAGCTGTCAAAGCTGCAATCGGTATTTGAGGGATTCGAATCATTTATGTTCGTTCCCGACAAGGTAACCGGCATGGGATCTCATGTCAGGGACCCCATTGACATGAAGCGCACAATGATTGTTGTTGTGGTTGCCCTGCTCCCGGCCCTCCTCTTTGGAGCTTACAACACCGGGCTGCAGCATTTCAAAGCAATCGGGATTGAGACAGGTATACTTCAGAATTTCTGGTTTGGCTTTTTAAAGATTCTGCCTCTTATTATTGTAAGTTATGTTGTCGGCCTTGGCATTGAGTTTACGGCTGCCCAGATAAGGGGTCACGAGATAAATGAAGGATTTCTTGTGACGGGATTGCTGATACCACTTGTAATGCCTGTTGATGTTCCCCTGTGGATGCTTGCCCTTGCCACTGCATTTGCTGTTATAATCGGCAAAGAGATCTTTGGCGGATCAGGTATGAATATCCTTAATCCGGCTCTTACTGCAAGGGCCTTCCTGTTCTTCAGCTATCCGGGCTGGATGACCGGAGACAAGGTATGGATAGCAGGCCTGGCGAAAGGCCAGCAGGTTGTCGACGGGTTTTCAGGAGCTACGCCGATGGCGCTTTCAGCTGCCTATGAGACTGAGAGACTTCCCTCTTTTATCGAGATGTTCATCGGTACTATACCCGGATCGGTTGGTGAGACATCAACGATCGCGATACTCTTAGGGGCTCTCGTGCTTATTTTGACAGGAATCGGAAGCTGGAAAATAATGCTGGGCGTTTTTGGGGGAGCCCTGGGAATAGGTTTGCTTTTTAACCTGATCGCGGTAAATCCGTATATGGAACTGCCTGTTTATTATCATTTTGTAATGGGTGGCTTTGCCTTCGGAGCGGTTTTTATGGCCACCGATCCAGTCTCAGCGGCTCAGACAGAGACAGGGAAATGGATATATGGATTGCTCATTGGTGGATTTTCTGTCATCTTCAGGGTGCTCAACCCCGCTTACCCTGAAGGGGTTATGCTGGCCATCCTCCTGATGAATGTTTTCGCCCCCCTTATCGACCATTATGTTATCCAGGCAAATATCAGGAAAAGGCTTAAACGTGCCATGGTGGCAATGAACAACTGATAAGTCAATGAAACAGCCATGATAAATAAACATCAACTATACAAATGAAACAGTTCAGCAATACATATATCTTCATTTTCTCCTCGGTGATGGTGATCATTGTGGCCACTCTTCTCTCACTGGCGGCTACCCTGCTTCAGCCACTCCAGAGCCGGAACCTCGAGATCGAAAAGAAGAGAAGCATGCTGGAATCGATCGGGGTGTCTGCTGATAAGAAAAATGCAGGGGAACTCTACGAGAAATATGTCAGGGACTCTTTTGTGCTGAATAATAAGGGTGAAGAGGTGCAGGGGATAGATGCTTTCACTGTGGTGCTCAGGACAGAACAGAAGAAACCGCTTGAGGAGCAGTATCTGCCTCTGTTCACTGCCTTTCCGGACGAAAGCGAAGAAGTGATCATCCTGCCGGTTGAGGGGAAGGGCCTTTGGGGCCCGATATGGGGTTATATTTCGCTAAAATCCGACATGAACACCATTTATGGTGTAACCTTCGATCATAAGGGGGAGACTCCCGGACTGGGGGCAGAGATCAATACCACAGCTTTTGAAAGCATGTTCAGGGATAAGAGACTCTACGACGGGGAGAAATTTGTTTCGGTGAAGGTTATCAAAGGCGGGACAACCCCTGATAACCCTCACGGAGTGGATGCAATCTCGGGAGGGACAATTACCAGCAAGGCACTCGAGGAAATGCTGGCCGACTGCCTGGGTAAGTATAATGATTATCTATTAAAAAACAGGAATTAAGATATGAGTAATCAGGAAAGAGAACCTTTGTTCTCGGCGAAGAATTTAAAACTGCTGACCGAACCGCTGGGCAGGAATAATCCCATTACCGTGCAGGTGCTGGGTATATGTTCAGCACTCGCTATAACAGTGAAGCTTAAGCCGGCACTGGTAATGGCTGTGTCGGTGATTTTTGTGATCTCAGTCTCAAGCATTGTGATTGCCGCTCTGAGAAAGTATATTCCGGAAAGGATCAGGATCATCGTTCAGCTCGTGGTAATAGCTTCCCTTGTGATACTTGTCGATCAGGTTCTGAAAGCATATGCCTTTGATGTGAGCAAACAACTCTCCGTTTTTGTCGGACTGATAATAACCAACTGCATCATAATGGGCCGGCTCGAAGGTTTTTCCATGGCCAACAAACCATGGGCCTCATTCCTTGACGGGCTTGGCAACGGGGCAGGATACGGGCTGATACTGGTTATCGTGGCCTTCTTTCGTGAACTGCTGGGATCGGGAACCCTTATGGATTATCCGGTTATGGAAAAGCTGGGGCTCTATTCAACTGGCTATGAAGATAACGGGATGATGATTCTGCCACCTATGGCACTTATTGTTGTAGGATTGATTATATGGGTGCACCGGAGCCGTGATAAGAGTCTTGTTGAGAAAAATTAGAGTGAGAGACCATGGAAAACCTGTTGAACATATTCGTTAAGTCAATCTTTGTTGAGAATATGGTTTTTGCATTCTTCCTTGGTATGTGTTCATACCTGGCCGTTTCAAAAACCGTTAAGACATCGCTTGGCCTCGGACTGGCAGTGATATTTGTTCTGATTATAACCATCCCGGTTAACTACCTCATCGAGAACTATGTCCTGAAGAAGGGAGCTTTATCATGGCTGGGCCGGGGATTTGAAGAGGTTGACCTCAGCTTCCTGGCCTTCATAGTCTTTATTGCAGTAATAGCCGCCATGGTGCAGCTGGTTGAGATGGTGATTGAGAAGATGAGCCCTGCGCTGTATAACTCCCTGGGTATCTTCCTTCCGCTTATCGCCGTTAACTGTGCAATACTGGGGGGCTCCCTCTTTATGCAGGAGCGCGAATACCAGACCCTCATAGAGGCAACAGTATTCGGGTTTGGATCGGGAATAGGATGGCTCCTTGCCATTACGGGCATAGCGGCTATCAGGGAAAAACTCCGGTACAGCAATGTGCCCGATCCGCTGAAAGGACTTGGAATAACATTTATTCTGACAGGATTGATGGCAATTGCTTTTATGGGATTTATGGGTATAAAACTATAACTGAACAGACCGGGTCATGATATTAGCTATTTCAACTCTCTCCACAATTCTTTACAGCATCATT
>Ga0334884_1006427_pt1 | contig 10597 bp, 12 predicted proteins | sample GraSluR1_MG_7_FD_207215 | JGI IMG/M metagenome (GOLD analysis project Ga0334884, IMG submission 207215) | Sludge microbial communities from methane-producing bioreactor in Wageningen University, Netherlands - Granular Sludge_12_05 R1 | ecosystem: Engineered > Bioreactor > Anaerobic >...
ACGGTTTTGGCCGGCAGCTCCTTGCCGTTACAAGCGATGTAGGCGGCTTTGAGCTTGTCTGGTGAGAGAGGGAGGCCTTTGGCGTCTAGGGCGGTGGCAAAAATCCTAACATTGGGAGCTTCAGTGATGTCGACCCTATCGATTTTGGCCCGTGAGCGCTTGGGCACGTAGTCCTGTGCCTGCAGCGCCGAGGCGAGGGCCGCGTGGGCCAAGAGTAGGCTCAGGGCCATCAGGGCGGTGGTGCGAAGTGCTGGGGTGGGAGGTTGGCGAGAGTTGCGCCGAGTCATAGAGGCTCACCAAGTTGAGCGGAGGGTAAGCAGAGGCGACTAGATGCCGGCAGAAAACGGGGAGATGACCACCTCGATGGGCGGAGAAACGGCGCACAGGCGTTGTCTCTCATCGAGCCATAGGGCGCTCACTTGGGTGGCTTCATCAGGGATCTCTTGGGAGAGGAGCGTGAGTGGCGGTGGGAGCCACTCGACCTGTCCCGCGCCGTGGTCGAGAGCGAGGATGAGGCTGGCAAGCTGGAGCGGGGCGGGGCTGTAGAGACGCCTGACGATGACCAAGTGGGCATGTTCAGAGCGGCCGCCTTGGAGGTCGAGAGAGACCGGCTGGCCGGGGCGCGCGCGGGTAGCGGTGAAGTGGATGGAGGCGTCACCGGCATGGTGTTGCAGGGAGATGCCGCCCAGAAGTGCGCCCGTGGCGATAGTGGTTGCCGTGAGGAAGTGCCGGCGGGTCCACTGCGTGAAGGGATGTTGTGGCTTCGGGCTGGGCACGTGGTGCATGGCTCCTAGAGGAAAGCGAATCAGGACGACGCCCAAAATCGCTATTCTGGCATGAGGATAGCAACCAGGGTTCGGCGTTGTCAATCCAAGGTGGGCGGTGTGGCCGTCTCGGGGGCGCCAAAGCTTGGGTTGGGCATCAGCCGAAGAGGCCGAAAACGACGCGGTAGATGCCAAAGAGGATCATGGCGATGGCGATGGCGCCGAGCAGGGGCTTGCGGACCCAATCCACGGGACGGAGATAAAGCTTCTTCTTTTTCCAAAGCTCCAGGGAGAGGAAGAGGCTCTTCAATACGGCGAGGACAAAGAGGATAGGGCCAAAAGGGTTGTGAGCGAAGGCCTCGGCCAGATGGCCAGCGGCGAGCGAGACCCAAGAGCGGGTCATGCCACAACCAGCACATTCGAGGCCCGTGATCAGTCGGAAGGGGCATAGAATGAGGCCGCTGACCGGGGTGGCTTCAAAGAAGAAGGACGCGGCCAAAAAGAGCACCAGCCCAGCGAGGCCTTGCCACTTGTTTTTAAAAACAGGTGGCGTGAGTGGTTCTGTGAAGGCAGCCCAGCTCCGCCGTGGGGAGTTGGGCTGAGGGCTTGGGTACATGAGAGCTCACAAACCGTGGCGCCGAGTGCCGCACGAAGAAGGGGTGCAACCCATGGCGCGAGGTGGGGCGCCTAGGTGGTCGCGGCCCAAATTTTGTTGAGCTCGGTTTGATACATGTAAACGGCGAGAGGGGGGAAGAAGACGAAGAGGATGAGGATGATGGTGGCGTTTTCTGCTGGGGGGAGCCCGCGCTGTTGTTGGATTTCAGGCAGGACCTGGGTCAATTTGTAGCCCCAGAAAATCGAGAGGGGAAAGCAGAGCAGGCTGGAGACGAGGACGATCCATGGGGTTGAACTCTTCGCGGTTCAGCGCCTTGTTGACGTCTTCGACCGTTTGGTACAGCCAATAGAGGGTGTAGAGACCACAGATGAGACAGAAGATCAAGAGATTGACGGGGTTCTTTTCTTCACCTCTAAACACGTGACACTCCTTTCTTTTTGAGCGACCTGAGTGGCAGCTACGGAGACATCGTTTGGAGACGATGGCCACCGCGCCGCGTTGCTTCATCCGTGCGCGATGATAGCGCTGTGGCTTTCGATGTCAAAGGGCGCGAAGTCGGTGTTTTCGTCTTCCTGAAAAAATGCGGGAAGGGGGGGCCTGTCTTGCGGGCAAGTCGCCTGCGGGAGCCTCTCTCGCCTGCACTAAGAATGTGGACAAGCGGCGCCATTGAAGATGGGCCATGCTGGTGTGGGCTCGGGAAAGCATCGGGTGAGGGGCTAGGCGTCTTGGGTGTCCACGAGGAGTTGGGCGATGGGGACGACGACGACGTCGGCGTTGGCGCGGGTGCAGATGTGGGCGGCGCAGCGTCCCAATGCGGCGAGATGTTTGTTCTTGGGGTGCTGGGAGCCGACAATGATGGCGGTGTGGTCTTTTTGGTGGGCGAGCTCGAGGATGGCCAAAGCGGGATCACCGAGGGGGCAATGGAAGTTGAAGGAGAAGCGGCGGACGCGGTCTTCGACGCTGAAGGGCACGATGATATCGCCGAGGATGTGCTCGATGCGCTGTTTGGCTTTGCTCTGGGCGTTGCGCATGGTGTCGGCAGGGGTCCGTGAGCTATCGAGTAGGCCTGCGGGATCGAGGGCCTTGGCATCGGGGATGACCGTGACCAGCTCGAGATCAACGTCGGGCCAAAGCAGGGCAAAAGCGATGGCGAAGCGCAACAGTTGGGGGGTGGTCTCCGTGGCATCCAGGGCGACGAGTATCTTCTGAGGGGCTGTGGGCGTGTTGAGGCCGCGCATCAGCCAGGTGGGGTAGCGCGGGGGGCGAATGAGTTCGGCAGCGACCGAGCCCAGGCGCGATGGGTGGGGGGGGCGTTGGCCGGCAGCACCACACAGGAGGAGATCGACCTCTTGGGCTTGGCTGGCGGCGAGGATGGCCGGGACGATGCCCTCAGGGTGCTCTTTGACGACGCAGCGGGGTGCTGTCGGCTGGGTGTGTTCGTCGGCGTCAGATGCGAAGTCCTTGGGGAGAGTCTGGTGTGAGAGGTGTTGGAGCTGGTTTTCGGCGTAGGCCAAGATCTCACTCCAGAGGATGTTCTCGTCGGCCCCAAGGGCTGCGTATGGGAAGAGTATGGCAGAGAGGGCTTTGGGAATGGGTGGGACCGCGTGAAAGAGAGTGAGGTCGAGCTTCTCTCTTTTGCAGAGGGTTGTGGCCTGCATGAGGAAGTCTGCGGCACGTGGTCCGAGGTCAGAGGCCAGCAGGAGTCGGCGCAGGGAGGGGAAGTGGGGCTGAGTCGTCATTTGGTTCATGGACCCTCGGAGTGGGCGGCGATGGCGCAGAAAAACGGCGGCCTCATCGCCACCCCATTGGCCGCTATGGGCGGAGGTGATGGAAGGGCTGTTCAGGGGGTGTGGGTGCGATCAGGGCGGCCGTCGCCGCTGGAATCGGTTTCCACTTTGTAGGGGACATCTGAGCCCGGCTGGAAGTGTTCCCAGGTGTCGACTCTCCCGTCTCCTGAGGCGTCGCGTTCGATGCGGAGGAGGTTTCCTTGGGGATCGTACCAGTGGGTGACAGACATCTTGCCTTGGAAGCCGATGGCGTATTCCTTGGATGCGACGACGTTGTCGTCGATGGTGCGGACGACGTCGATTTTGCCGTCGAAATCGAGATCATATTCTTCTTCGACGAGGATCCCGTCTTGGAAATGGGAGATGAGATCGAAACGTCCGTTGAAGTTGAGATCGCGATAGATCCGGACCAGCATTTGGTTCTGGTAATAGTAGATTTGATCAGGTTGTCCGTCGTTGTTGAGATCGAATTCTTTCTTCTCGAGTCCTTTGTTGGAGATGTTGTTGTGGCGCACCCTGGGTGGTAGGGCGGTCGCCTGGTTGGGATCGGAAGCGGAGGCGAGGGCGAGCTCACCCCCGAAGGTGCCTACGGCGAGAAAACAGGCGAGGCAGAAGCAGGTGGTGAGCGCGAGACACGGGTGTTGAGGTGGGCAGGACATGGTCTTGGGCCGTTTTGCCGTCAGAAGACGAGGGGAAGAGTGCTGAGGCCCTTTGATCGCCGCACGACTGATCATTAAAGGCTCTTCCGAGAAATTAGCGCAGCTTTGGGGGTGTGGTCAATGCGGCGTGGGGTGCGGGAGGATGGTGCGCGCGCGGCGATGAGGTTGAGCCCCATGGCTGAGTTCGTTATAGTGGCCGAGCGCTGCAGAGCCAGTGGGCGTGGTGTGGACTGAAGGCGAATCCAGGTAGACATGGCGCACCAGGCTTTCCTATACTTCATGGCGACTTCCCAGAAGTGCTCGCGAGAGTGGTGGGAACAGCAGGCGGAACGAGGCTGGTAAGGAGAGTAGCATTGGCGAGGTTAGTCTATCGTGACCAGCATGGTCGGGAGCGTTCCGTGGAGATAGGGCCGCACCGTGCCCGCGTAACGATTGGGCGCAACGCAGACTGCGTCATCCAGACGAACAACGCTTCGGTGTCGCGTGAGCATGCGGTGGTGGTCTTTCAGAACGGTCGTTTTTGTGTCCAGGATCCGCCTCCGGGCCCGCCGACGAATGGCACTTATGTCAACGGCCAGCGGATGCGCCCCGGGGATGTGGCGCCGCTGCAGGAAGGCGACGAGCTGCGCTGTGGCAATTTCGTCATTGCGTTGAATGCCGATGAGTCGATGCAGGTGGCGCCGTCTGCCCCGAGCATGGGAAGCTGGACGCCAGCGCCGGGTCAGCGGCCTCCAGCGGCGACGGCGCCGGCGAGCCCGATGGTGGGGGCGCCGCCGCCGGCAGGTGGCACGCCCTACCCCAGTGCGTATTCTTACCCAGCCAATCCCTATCCGGGTGCCGCGGTGGCGCCGCCCTATGCTGCGGGCGCTCCTACCCCGAGTCCGTCCTCGTATGCCGCTCCGTCTTATGCTCCGCCGCAGGTGAGCGGGTTGGGTTCGGATGACGTCGAGGAGCTCAAACGCGAGAACTACAGCCTCAAAGCGGTCGAGCTTCGGTTGCGAGAGCAGCTCGATCAGCATCAGCAGGCTTTGTTGGACAAGGAGCGATTGCTCGCAGATTTGGAGCGTCGCGGTGAGCATCACGACAACGTGGTCGAGGGTCTCAACGACCGCATTGCGAAGCTGAAGGAGCAAGTCGACTTACAGAAAGAGCAGCTCAGGACCTATAGGGACGAGCTCAAGGACGCGCACGATCGCAACGAGGACATCGAGTTCAAGTTGGCGAGCTTGCAGAACGCCTTGACCTCCAACAACACGGCGACGGCTTCGGCAGAGACGCAGATTGCCGATCTCAAGGTGCAGATCAATCAACGGGACAGACGCATCGAGGATTTGCAGCGGGAAATCGATCTGACCCAGTACGCCATCACCACCGAGCGGGAGAACGTCGAGCGGCTGGAGCACACCTTGCAGCAGGTCAACACGCAGCTCGAGGATTTTGAGCGTTATCGAACGGACATGCGCAAGGTGGTCGAGCAACACGAGGCGACCATCGCTGAGCTGCGCCATGTGGTGGACGAACGAGACCGGGAATTGCGGCGCTTGCAGGATGCGCTGCGCATGATGGAGCGTGGCGGTGCTGGTCAGATGGCGGATGAGCTGCGGCAGCAGGTGGAGAGCTTTCGCAGTGAATTGCAGCGTCGTGAGCGGGAGAACGAGTCACTGGTGCAGCAGTTGCGAGAGGCCGAGCGAGCGGCTGGGCGGGCGAGCGATCCGCAGGAGCTGGCGATGCTGCGGCAGCAGATCAAGCTGCTGGAGACGGAGCTCGAGGATGTACGTGGCGGTGGTGGCGATGGGGATTCGGGCCGCCGCGATCTGGTCCGCCAGCTCAATGAACTCAAGCGTGAGAAGCGGGACCTTCGTCTGGCTTTGGACGAGGCCCGTGCAGGTGGCGGCGCCAAGGGGGATAGCGGGGCGGAGCGCCGGGTGATGGAGCTGGAGCGGGAGCTGGATGAGTTGCGTCGCCAGCTCCGCGAAGTGCCGCGGGCGGCTGCGAGCCGTGGCGGTGGTGGCGATTTGGAGGCGCTGAAGCAGCGGGCCACGGATGTCTACCAGGGCATCAACGATGTGGTCAGCCAGTGGCGCAACGATATGCAGACGTTGGAAGATCACGTGCAGGATCTCCAGCGTCTCTTTGCTGGCTACAAGCGAATGGATCACTCGGGTTTGTCTGCATCGGATCGCGGGCGCATCGAAGCGCTTTTGCAAGAGATTGACCCGAAGGTGACCTTTGAAGAGATTGGTCTTTTGATCGACAACAACCAAAATGCCGCTGGGTCGATCAAGTCCTCCCTGCGTGAGCTGCGCGAGGTCCTGTTGTAGGGGGTGCTTGCGCCCTGTCGTTTTTTTGCTGCGTCACTGCTAGAACCCTAGAAGAAGGTCAACTATGGAACGGAACTCTCGGGCCATCACCTCTGAAGAGGAAGTCGAATATCTCATCCGCGCGCGTTACCCGCTGATGTATGTGATTTCAACGGAAGAGGGGCGGGTGGAGACCTCTTTGCGTAAGATCTGCCAGCGCCGCGAGCGACGCTTCATCAGTTGGTCCTGTACCGAGGGATTTCAGGGGGGTGACGGTGATACGTTCAACGACATCCGCGACCCGCAGCGGGCGATGGAACACATCTACCGCTACGAGAACAACGCCTTGTTCGTGTTGCGTGACTTTCACCCCTACCTCGCCGATCCCCAGATCGCCCGGCGTTTGCGCGATCTCAGCAAGGAATTCAAGGTCAGCAAGTACAAGAAACACGTGCTGTTGTTGAGTCCCGTTTTCAAGCTGCCTGCGGAGCTGGAGAAGGAAGTCAACGTCATCGATTTCGAGCTTCCCGGGCGAGCGGTGATCAACGATATCGTTTTGCAGGTCCTCAAGAGCGTTCCTGAGGAGCTGTGCAAGCAAGTGCGCACCGACACGGAGTATCGCGAGCGGGTGGTCGAGGCGGCGCTGGGCCTCACGGCTGACGAGGCTGCCAACGTGTTCTCCAAGTCGTTGATTCGCACCAAGGACTTCGATATCGAGACCATCATCGAGGAGAAGAAGAGCATCATCCGCAAGAGCGGGATCTTGGAGTTCTACCAGTCCGACCTGAAGTTGCAGGACATCGGCGGTCTGGAGATTCTCAAGAGCTGGTTGCATACGCGTAAGTTGGCCTTTTCTTCCAAGGCGCGTGACTTCGGCTTGCCCCTGCCCAAGGGGATTTTGCTGATCGGTATCCCTGGCTGCGGCAAGAGCTTGACGGCGAAGGCGGTAGGCGCTTTGTGGCAGATGCCGCTGCTCCGGCTGGACGTTGGTAAAGTCTTTGCGAGCTTGGTCGGTTCGTCCGAAGAGAACATGCGCAAGGCCATCAATACGGCTGAGGCCGTTGCCCCTGCGGTGTTGTGGCTGGACGAGTTGGAGAAGGGTTTCAGTGGGACGCGCAGCTCGGGGCAGACCGACGGCGGTACCTCAGCGCGTGTCTTTGGTTCCTTCATTACGTGGCTGCAAGAGAAGACCTCGCCGGTGTTCGTCATGGCCACGGCCAACGACGTGAGCATGTTGCCGCCGGAGTTACTGCGTAAAGGTCGTTTCGACGAGATTTTCTTCGTCGACCTGCCCAGCCCGGCGGAACGTAAGGTCATCGTGGAGATCCACATTCAGCGCAAGGGGCGCGCGGTGTCGAATTTCGACGTGCCGAAGATTGTCGCCGCGACGCAGGGATTTTCGGGCTCTGAGATCGAACAAGCCGTGGTCTCGGCGCTCTTCGATGCCTTTGAGGCGCGGCGCGATATCGATACGGAAGGCATCATCCGGAGCTGCAATGAGATCATTCCCTTGAGTTACCAGATGAAAGAGCGTATCGATTATATGCGCGACTGGGCCAAGAGCCGGGCGCGCAAAGCCAGTGTCGATGAGGATGCCATGGATTTGGATGAGAAGCAGATCCGGCATCTCGAGATGTGAACCCCTTGCTGAGAGGCGTCGCCATGAGCCACTTTTCTACGGTCGAAACCAAGATGAACGACCTTGAGTGCCTATTGCTGGCCATCAAGGACTTGGGCTACGAGTACACCTACGCCGAAGAGGGCGTCAATGTCCGTGGCTATAATCAGCAACTCGAGAAGGCCCAGATCGCCATCAAGATCAGCGGTAAGTATGACGTCGGCATCAAGGTGAACGTCAACGGCGCCGAGCTGGTTGCCGACTGGTGGGGGGTCGAGGCGACGCGCGGTTTGACGGAACAGCAGTTCGTGCATCAGGTGCAACAGCGTTATGCCTACCACAAGGTGTTGAAGGAAGTGAAAAAGAAAGGCTACACCTTGGACATGGAAGAGCAGAAGCAAGACAACGTCATTCAGCTTACGGTGCGAAAATGGCAGTAAAACAAGAAATCGCTTTCAACATCGGTCCTGATGGCAGCGTGGAAATCGAGGTGAAGGGCGTCAAGGGTGCTGACTGCGTCGAGCTGACCCGCGAGCTCGAGGAGGCCCTGGGTATCGTCAAGAACCGGGTGTACACCAGTGAGTATTACCAAGAAGAGCAGTCGGTGACCCAGAAGGTGACGGTGGGTGAGGACGAATGACCGCGCCGGCTGCGCCAGATGCTCTTCCTTTGGACCTTGGTATCGTCCAGGTGCATTTGGATCTGGCGGCGGGCGCGCCGGCGACGCCTACGAGGACCTATTGGGCGAGCCGCCTGATGGATGCCGCGCCCTGGCCGCGCAACGCTTTCACCGAGACACGCCTGGCCATTGAGGCCAATCCGCTGAAGGATCACCTCGCTTTTGCGACCCAGGTGGCGCAAGTCAAGATCGAGGCCAAAGGGGCCGAGGGCGCCAAGATGAACGTCCCCCACGAGGTGGACGATCAGATGCAGGCGGTTTGCCCCCAGTTCTTTTTGCGCAATATCTCTCGTCTGCAGCGCGACATCGATGTCCAACGCCCCATGGCTTTTGACATCGAGGAGAAGCTGAAGCCACAGGCGGAAGCCGATCTGGACGAGGTGAGGGCGGCCAAGCTGCCGCGAACGGAGTTCGTCGATGTCTGGACGGCGGCGCTCCTCGATGATCTTCGGATCTTCTGGGAGGAAGTGCTCTACATGTGCCCGTGGGAGCAGATGCCGCGTCAGCTCAAGGCGCCGGACGACGACTCACCGTGGAGTCCCAACCATTCGCGGGCGACGCTGACCTACGAGTTGATGGATAGGCGGAAGAGCGTTTTCGTCTATGGGCACAAGAACATCCCCATCGCGATGCGGCGCGAACCTGAGAAGAGGTTGGCCAAGACGCGTGCCATCAAGCAAGACGCTCCGCCTGCTGGGCTAGATGGAGGGAGCGATGGGGTGATGGGGTGAGCGCTGGCCATGTCTGGCGTGCGCCGGTTGTCAGAGGTGCGAACCTGTACGCACAACCGATGGTCTTGGGAGGGAGGTGCGTTGGGTTGACGGTCTTGGCCGTGGATGCGTAACCAAAACGAACGCGTGAAGGAGTTGCTTTGGTTGGCAGTGAGCGCCGCGATGGTGCTGGTGCTGGTGGGTGGTGCTTGTGGTCAGCTCGATCAGCAGGAGACGGCCGTTCCTGAAGCCGGGGCGCCCCTGGAGGCCGAGGTCACGATTCAGGGCACGGGATTCGTCCCGGTCAATGTTTTGTTGCGGCCCGGGGGGAAGGTGACCTGGACCAACGCGGCCACGACGCGCTTTTCGGTGACCTTGGCGGGTGGCTTCGATGAGGTCCTGGACCCAGGTGAGTCTTTCACTTTCACTTTTGGGCGCGAAGGGCACTTCGACGTTTATGATCGCCTCAACAACCAAGCGCGGATGAAGGTCGTCGTCGAGGCGGCCCCTTAGCCGGCGATGATCGCGGCGACGGCGTTGGCTAGCGCCGGGAGTTGGCCATCAAAGAAGTGGGCTGCGCCAGCGATGACGTGCAGGGCACCTGGAGCGGTGAGATAGGACGCGGCTTGCTCAGGCGCGCACAGGGGATCCCGATCGCCGAGGACGATGGCGCAACGCCAGAGTGCCGGCGAAAGTCTGGGCAGCGTCCAGGCGGTGCTCTCTGCGTCATGGGGTGGGCTAAGAGGGGGTGCGATGAGAATGATCACGCCTCCCTGCTGCCATTGCTGGGCGAAGCGAGCGCTGACGATGGCACCAAAGCTGAAGCCGATGAGGATGGTCTCGCTCTGGGCTGGCCGCGCGTTGTGAACGGCGGCGAGGTCCAGGACTTCGCCTCGGCCTCCGGCGTAGGCGCCTTCGCTGGCGCCAACACCCCTGAAATTGAAGCGCAGGGTGTTGCAAGCCTGGGCCGCCGCGGCGCGGGCCGCGGTGGTGATGACTTTGTTGTCCATGGTGCCACCGTGGCGCGGGTGCGGGTGTGCGAGGATCGCCGTGGCGCTGGCCTGGGGGTGGATGGCGCGTTTGCCGGTGATGCGTACGCCATCGACGGTGACGACCGTGAAATCGTGTTCGATGAGGGGAGGGGGGAGCATGGGGGAGGCCTCGCGAGGGTCCTGGTCGAAAGGGCGTGAGGGTGAGGTTCAACCTGGCAGGGTCGCAGGGTACCAGCCGGCTGGGGCCAGGAGCGTGAGGGTGTCTGGGTCGGGGCAGGCGTCACGAAGCTGGGTGATGGTGGTGTTGGCGATGGGGTGATGGAGCTGGGGTGCGATATCGGCGAGGGGCTGGAGGACGAAGCGGCGTTCGAGCATGCGCGGGTGAGGTAGGGTGAGCTCGGGCGTGGCGAGGCATTGCTGGCCATAGAGGAGGAGGTCGAGATCGATGCAGCGCGGGCCGTTGCGGTCGTTG
>Ga0334884_1006429_pt1 | contig 10594 bp, 13 predicted proteins | sample GraSluR1_MG_7_FD_207215 | JGI IMG/M metagenome (GOLD analysis project Ga0334884, IMG submission 207215) | Sludge microbial communities from methane-producing bioreactor in Wageningen University, Netherlands - Granular Sludge_12_05 R1 | ecosystem: Engineered > Bioreactor > Anaerobic >...
GCATTGATTGCATCAATGACCCTATTAGCCATGTTCTCCACGCCATCGATAATCATGTTGATGATGCCCTTTATATCCTCCCAGATGCCGTCCCAGGTCTCCTTTGTCTTTTCCTTTACCGTGTCCCATGCACCGGTAATCGCGTCCTTCATGGCCGTGAACTTCTCATCCACTGCCGTCTTGATTGTATCCCACAGGCCTGAAACAAATTCCTTGATACCTTCCCATATCTCGGATGTCTTGCTCTTAACATTCTCCCAGGCCGTGCTGATGGATGTCTTAATGGCATTAAATAATGCATTAGCCAAGGACTTAAGCCAGTTCCAGATGGTATTCAGGAGTGCCTTAATTCCGTTCCAGATGGTGTTGGTTACCCCGGATATAGCAGTCCAGGCCAGGTTAACAACATTTTGAATGAATGTTACGGCTCCAGATACAAGCTCCTTCAAGGCATCCCAGATACCGGAGAATATCTCCTTAATTCCTTCCCAAGCGAGGCTCCAGTCACCAGTGAACACGCCGACAATGAAGTCAATCACACCACCAAGCGCCGTGAGCAATCCCTCTATGATGCCGGAAACGGATTCCCAGAATCCGAAGAATGTGTCAATGGCATCCTGTAAACATGTAGCTATGACTGGCGCTACGTTGGTTATGAACCACTCAATGAATGGCTGTATGACCCCTGTCCACAATTTGGTGACCGCATCAGCCACTTTTCCACCAAACTCCAGGAACTTATCAATCAGCGGGCTCAGGTACTGGTCCTTAAATTCAACGAATCGGCCCGACAGGTTCTGCAATACTGGAAGGAAATATGTGTTGTAGACATCAAGCAACAGTGTTCCGATTTCCGTGAACCCCTGTTTGAAGGTTGCCAGCATTGGCGCCACATGCTCATCATATGTTGCGCCAATCTTTTCAAAAGTTTCCGCAACCAAATCTTTGATTGTAGAAAAGATAGGTTCAACCGCGCTGAATGTATCCTCCAGGGTTGTCCTGATATAATCCGCATTTTCTATGAACGGGGCCGTAATGGTGTCCAATACATCCGCCGCAAAAGTCCCTGCTAGTTCCGTACCACCCATGAAAGCTTCGGAAAATATCCCAATGATATCAGCTGTAATCTGCTTTGCACTGTTACTCCTGAGGGATGAAAATACCGTTGCAAGTGCTTTGGAAAAATTCCCACTTATCTCCGCGATGCGTGAGCCAATATCAAACATGGACACGATGTAATCCCTGATTCGTTCACTATTCTGCTGCAGGAACAGGCTGATTCCGCCCAGAAGGTTATCCGCTATGGATGCCCCGATGCTCGCCATGGAGCCCGCAATCTTGCCCAGGTTGATGGCCAGGATGTTAGTGAACCTGGTGGCGGCCTGTTCTACCTCTGGGGATGTGAAGATATCCGTCAGGCTGTCCTTGATACTCTGGATGGACTCCTTCATGCTGTCCAGGACGCCCATGTCGCCAAATCCGACCTTGAACCCGGCCATGAACAGGTTCTTAAGTTCATTGGCCTTTTCAATCAGCCCCGCGTATTTGCTGTCCATCTCATCCACGGCCGATGTATCAAGTTCGCCCATGTCAAACTCATCCGCAGCATATCCACCGTCTGCTCCGCCTCCGGAACCTCCCCCGCCGGAATCCGTATCAGGATTAATGATATTGAGCTCATCAATGCCTGTGCTGACACTTTTCATGTTCTTTGCGGCCTTCTTGGCGGCACTTCCGGCCCCTCCGGCAGCCGCCCCGGCCTTATCCGCAGACTGGGCCATCGCATCCATACCGGCCGTGGCCGCGGATGCGCCTCCCCCACCCTTCCTCCCGGTCACCATCTCCGTGAATGCCTTGAAGGCATTGGCCAGGCTCATCAGCTTACTGATGATGCGGTTGATTACCTGGATGACCGGGGTCAGCACATTGATGAGCCCCTGACCGATTGTGGCCTTGAGGCTGTCAAACTGCAGCTTCAGGACACGCACCTGGTTTGCCCAGCCATCCGCCGTCCGGATGAAGTCCCCGGATGCCAGGGACAGCTGGTCCTGCACGAACTTATACCGCAGGGCAACCTTCTCGGCCTCTGACATCTTGGCTGTAACCTTGCCATAGCCGTTTGCCAGGGCATAACTGTCCAAAGCGCTCTGGGTCATGACGATGCCCAGGTCCTTAAGGGTCTCCGTCTCACCCGTGAACACGGATTTCAGCTTTGTATAGGCCTCGTCCTGGCTGATGTTATAGAAGGATGCCACATCACCGGCCAGGCCAGTCAAGGTCGTGGACATCTCATAGGCTGCCTGCTCACCAAAGCCGAATGCCTTGGCCATTGCACCAAAGGTGCCGGTAAACTTCTTAGCCATGGTCTCGGATAAGCCGAAGGAGGTTATGGCGTTCTTGGCGAAGTCATCCACCTGTTTAGACATCCGTGGAAATGTGACATCCACCACGTTCTGGACTTCCGCCAGGTCGGAACCCAATTCAACGCACTGCGCACCAAAGTCTATGATTTTTTTTACTGCAAAGGCCGCCGCAAGGGTTGCACCTGCCTTCTTGGCCAGTCCCTGAATACCAGCCATATGCTGCTTGAATTGATTCTGGTTGACCACAAGGTCAAGGCCAATCTGGCCTACACTGTCAGCTGCCATACATATCACCTGCCTTTTAATTCAAAAGCAGGCTCTGGCTCGCTACTCCTTTGGTGCGGCTCTAGGCTCTGTCATTTTTACATCCAACCTGTTTATGGTTTTACACCTGGGACATTTAATCTCCCCCTTGACGTATTCCGCCAGGAGGAGGGTCTGTCCACACCTTACGCATCTTACTTTCTCAATCTTAATCACCTCCGCACATGGCCGCGAACATCCTCTCCAGGCCGGCCATCTCCTTCCCGAAGGTTTTCTCATCCATTTCTTTCATTTCCCGTTTCCGCCAGTCATCATATATCCGGCGCTGGTCCTTGGTGTAATGCTTGATGATGTCCTTATCCGTCTCGGACCGGATGGCCACCACCCGGCCAAGGGCGGTCTCCGGGGACAGGCCGGCAATCAATGCCCTGAACTCGTCCCAGGAGACTGACTCAAACTCCTTCGTCCGTATGCGTAGCCCGTACTGCGACAGGAAGCTGGAGACAATCAGGTCCCAGTCCCCAAACATGTCGTAGTACGGGTCACTGCTCTCCCGGGCTGTCTACCTCATCGGTTATCAGTTGTATGGATTCCATAATGACTGTAACCAAATCCTTAAATCCGATTTTCAGCTTTTCAATCTTCTTCTTGGACTCTTCGGGGAGCATCAGGTTGTAGGCCTGCAGGACTTCATCCATTCCGGGGTCATCCGCCGACATCAGCCCCATGACCTTAAGCATGGTCGGGGCGTCTGCATTGACCTTCAGTACCTCACCCTTGATTACCAGGGATGGGTTTTCCTCAAAGCTCAGTTTATCTGTGATATCTACTTTCCTTGCCATAATCCAATCCTCCTTATGCTCCCGGTGTAGGCGCCGGCGTGAATGTCGGGGCGCCATATCCCGTCACTTCAAACTCCAGCGTATCAATGTTGGTCGTATCGCCGCCGCCCGGTGTGGTCACGTTCACGACCACATCACAGGCCAGCTTTGCGCCGGATACCATGGTCCACTCAAACTTCGTCATGACGTCCTGGCCAAACTTCCAGGCCAGGCCGGCAATATAATCGTTGCCTGGGTCACCGACCGACCTTTTCCCTTTGAAGGAAAAGCCCAGCTTTTTCCCCGTCATGGATGACTTTGACCAGCCTTTCGCGTCCATGGGGTACCATTCCTCCACGGTCCCATCAATGCTGGGCGCAAAGTTCTCCAAATCCAATGGCACGACCATATCCTCCTCTGTACTCTCAAGCCCTTTCGTGCCAAACTTAAACACATTGTTATGCACCGGATAAACCCTTCCTGCTGCATCTGGCATAATCCATACCTCACTTTCTCTGATATACAAAATCCAGCCATATTACATATTCGTATACGCCCTTATCATCTGTCCCTACGTCAACCGGTTCCGGTACCTGGAGGATGATACAGTTGATGGGTGTATCCCCTATGGATAGGCTGGATACGTTTTTAAGTTTCTTATATAGCCCATAGGCGGCCTGTTCCGATGCCTGTACGTCCCTGTCCCAATGGACTAGCAGGGAGATGCGCCGGATGTCGTAACTGCTGTAGTCATGGCCACCCAGGGCCATCACAGGAGGACCACTGCCCTGGCGGTGGTACACGCCGATGGAATGGTCCTTCTTGTTGTTCAGCTTCCCGATATTGACATTCCTGTCGTCCGTAATCCCCAGGCCTCCTATGTACCCACGGATATCGTCCAGAGCCAGCATCACACACCACCTACTTTCTTATATAGCCGCTTAAAGGCGTTCCTGGCAAAATCCTGGCTCACTCCACCAGGCAGCCACGGTTCGTACCATTCACCGCCGGCAAACGGGTTCTCATCCGTCTGGAAGTCATATTCCGGGTGGTAGTATAGGCGCCGCGCATAGGGCGTGCTGGATACCAATGTTGTCTTTCCCTGCTTCGATTCACTGTAATCCACAAAGGCGCTTTCATTCTGCAGGTTACCGCTGTCAAATGGCATCACCTGCGCCTGCACCACCTCTGTGTGCAGGGCCTCCGCAGTCATCTCCAGGGCAGTCACTGCCGCCTGTGTCAGCTGTTTAATCCGTGGGAAATTCATTTTCACGGTTGATTTTACCTGCATCAGACCACCTCCAGCTGGCAGTAATTCACTGTCCCGTCCGGATTCCTGGCCTTCATCCCCTGCTCAATCCTCCGCTCCTCCCCGAATACAGTTACGGTACCCCCGCTTAAGGTTGGAAAGTCCGGGGCAATATCCCCAGGGAACATGGCCGTGCCGGTTATCTGCACCAGCTTCTTTTCCGCAGTCAGGATGGTCTTGGCGCGGTCCTGGAAGTTGCATTTCAAGTCCAGGTCCAGCACCCGCTCCGGCTGACCATGGTGGTCTGTATCCTCTGACTCCAGGCGGATGTGTATGTCCGTCCTACAGAGCCGTCTTGGCACTAAGCATGGATATTTCATTGCCTCACCTCGCTAACCGGCAGCACAGGCCTGTCTGGGACAGCAGGGCGTACACATCACGCTTCATGGCAACCCCCTTATCCGTGAAGACGTTCCAGGAACTGCCGAACTGTGCGGATACACCGTTGATGCTATAGCCCTGCAGGATGGTGTTAATCTCATCCGCATTTTCCCATTCAAAGTCTGCCTGCTGGCACACCACGTCCTGGATGACATCCTGCTGGAAGGCCGTCAGGTTGGAAAATCCCTGACCTACAATCCGGTTGTAGGTCAGGGAATCAATGTGACGGCTGGCCTGCTTAAGGGCCCTGTCCAGCTCATCCATGGGGATTACCGTCCCCTTGTATGCATCACAGTAGTATTCATATGTGACATAAGGTTCATAGGGCATGTCATTCACCCGCCTTTTTGCTCTCCGCTTTCCTTGCTGGCTGCTGGAGTGCAGCAATTTCTGCCTTCAGCGCCCCATTTTCGGCATCCCTCTCAGCCACAAGTGCCTGAAGGCGTTCGATTTCCTTGACTGCCTTCATATATTCGCTGAAAGCAATCTTCTTCTTCGGCGAATAATCCCGCACGTTCCCGTCATCATCGTAGATGTCGTATCCATCCTTCAGATAACGCTGTGCCTCCTGTTCGGTATTGATTGTATATACCTTGTTCTCCTTCTTTGCCTTCATCCTACTCACCTGCCTCCACGTTGATGATACACGCTTTCTTCAGTTCCTGGTCCAGCGCGAACGTGCCGTTGTAACGCCTGTTCTGGTACAGGTAGTTATCGGCCGTCCTGGAATCATGACCGGGCGTGTATGTGTTGATGTATGCATACTTCACGCGGGATACCTGGGCTTCCGGGTCCACCAGGACATAGTTGATTTGCTTACCGGTCGAATCCGCTTTGTATCCCTCTGTAAAGTCATAAGCTGTCTTAAACCGCTCCAGCGGCACCGTCCTGATTTCCCCCAGGTCATCCATGGAGTGTACCCGGCGGTCAATTCCGTTGCTGCCCCCATTCACCGCCATCACACGCTGGATGCCCTCTGCGTTCTTCAGTGTCTTGCGGTAAGCAGCCGTGCAGAACAGGATACAGCGGGACAGCGGCACCCCCAGGTCCTCAAACATCTCGCAGTTATCATCAAAGTCTGCCAGGATATTCGCTGTTGTGATGGGCGTTGTCCTGATGGTTGCACCCACCCTGGATGCCTCCGTATACAGCTTGGAGAACGTGTAGCAGTCCAGTTCCGGGATGGCCTGCCTTTTCTCAAACCGTGCCTGGATGTTGGCAATCGCAACAATCTGGTTGGTCTCATCCACGTCCATCGGGTCAACAAAAAACTCAATGTCACGGTCGTGGTCAAGGGACTTGGTCTCAAAATCATTGGAATAGTTACCGCTGTTGTACCCCAGCGTGTTGCGGTCATGGTCCTTGTACCCGCTCACGGACAGGCGCGGGAGCTTGATGTCCTTCGCCCCGACAATCTTGATATCCTCATTGGTGTGATACAGCGGGTCCGAAATCAACTCATGTCCATACATGTCAAGGATTCTTGTGTGGAACTGTGTAACATAACTTAATACTGCCATAATTGTCTAACCTCCTATTTTTTCTTTACCCCGAAGATACGGTCAAGTTCCGTGTCCACGGTCTGCTGCGTCTGGCCTCCGCTGGCTGCGCCCACCTGAATAAATCCAGTTGAGCCTGCCGCCTGGGGTTTCAGTGCCGGCACGTCCTCCAGCACCTTGTTCAGGGCTGCCTTAAGTGCCTCATCATTGATTTTCCCATCCTGCCCCGTGACCTGGCTTAAGTCAGCCATCTTAAGGACATAGGGAATCGTTTTAGTGTCAATCCCCAGTGATACCGCCGTCATGGTGGCTGCACTGTCAACCATGGCCTTCTGGGCAATGGCCTGGGCCTGGGTGAGCTGCTGCTGGATTGCGCCTATATCTGGCTGCTGTGCCGCCTTCTGCTGCTTGAATGCGGCAATCGCCTGCTCCATCTCTTCCTGACTGAGCCCCTGCTGCTTGAAGTAGGCTTTCAGAGCCGTATCCTCCTTAGCTGCCAGGGTTCCCTCCAGCATCTGCTGGATTTTGGCATAATCAATTATTGGTGATGCCGCCTGCTGGCTGGCCTGGGCTCCCTGCTGCTGGGTCTGTGCCCCTCCCTCGCCGCCTGCCCCGCCTGCGGGCTCTGCAAATAACTGTAAGTTCATTGGTAACATGTCTCTCATCGTCAATACCTCCATTTTAAGGGTGTCACCCTGTAATTTTTATTGCATCCATTGTCATCAGTGTCACTGGCCACGCAGCAGTTTTAAGCCATGCTCGTGTTTGGGCGTAAAAATAGCACCCAGGATAGTCCTGCGTGCTTAACATAATCTACAACCAGTCCGTTTCATGTCTCTCGTTACAGCCTTACTGATTTCGTCTACATCCAGATGTGCTGTAACATCCGTGGGAACTTTCGTCACGGCCGGCTCGTAAGTTGCAAGGAAGATATCCGGCTTACACGGATATATCTCCCCAGCTACACCACGGATAATGTAATCCCCCACACTGGCCTCACGTACACCTTCCAGAGTCCGAATCATGAATTTCACATCCGGTGTCCCTGCATTTTCAAACCACGCCATCTTGCTTTTGATAGCCTCGATAATCCATTCAGGGTCATCCTCCTGCTCTGGTCCTCCTGTCCACTGGAATGCCTCAATTACCACTGGTCTTTTCCTGTACTTCATTCTTGCTCCTTCCTGTTGCGATATCGCAACAAATAAAATACCACCGGCCATTACTGACTGGTGGTATTAAATATTCAACACATCGAACATATCTCGTTTTTCCGTTAAGCACTTTCTCAGAAGATTCACATACTCATCATGGTCTGAAATTTCTATCTCGATATCCCCATTTGGGTCATATCCAAATAGTTTCCTATACCCCTCCCTAAGCCTTAACAATTCTTCACTTTTGGGGCCATAATACATTACGTATCCACCTCCTTCAAAACGTTCAACACCTTTTCATACGTGCCTGGCAATAAATCCTTTAACATTTCTAAATCCTTTGGATGGTTCTGGTACAGGGACCTTCCAATCTGGGCCCACGCCTCGCGTTCCACGTTAAGCGGTATATCCCAATATCCCGGTTTATGATGCCCATATCCCATATCAATCTCACCGTAGGATAAACCATGCAGGATATCAGACAATCCTCGATGCTCCTCTTTTATAACCTTATTCCCCAGCTCCGTGATTTCAAATTCATCTGGATAAAGTGATTGTATCATACTCTCAATATCATTTCCATATCCAGCAGCCCGATTTATTAACAGTTCTGAATCTGCCTCCAGGGTATTAAGGAGTACCCGACCTCTTGATATACCGATTCTATCATCCATCTCATGAAACAACTCATGTGCAATGATCCTGTCGTCAGCGGAGCTCCCAACCATGACCATCTTTTTCGCTTCATCGTACCGGGAGTTCGGTTTATCCCACTTTCTCAACCCTACCCTGCTTAATGACTTTGAAAGGGTGTTCTTTACATTTTCATTAGGGTTGCTCTGGATTCCTTCTTCAAGGTTCTCATTTATGGATACCAATTCAGAATCTGGCTTAGTGAATATACCTTTAATCCTGTCAAATATATCACCTTCATACTTCCTATCCCACTCCTGTTTTTTCAACTTGTACTGCTTTTTATTGTCCTTATCCAAAGAATATTCCGCCAGCCGCCCATACTTCTCCGCCTGCCTCTTTGCATACTGCTGCTCAGCTTCCTGCTTATTGGCCTGACCGACCGCCTCCAGTTCCTTCTCAGTCCAGGCATCGTCCGTCGTGGAGATGCCGGGGAAGTAAGTCGTATGGCTGTCCTTGCATCTGGGGTGATACAGTCCGGCCTCAATGGCCTTACTCATTAGGGGATATGGACCGTCTGACTTCTTCCCGCCAGACCAGACATCATCAATCAGGACTTTGCCTACAAAAGGCAGGCACTTCGGACACGGGTTCCCACGTTTGGCCATGATGACCGTGGTAATTCCCCATTCCTGCCGCTTCTCACCCTCGCCCTGTAGATAGGCCCGCTTGGATGCCGTCCGGATGGCCATGTCGGCATAATCTGCCAAGGTGTGGCGGGCACCGTTGGCATACTCCACACAGTTCAGTCCCTTGGAAAGCATGTCCTTGGTAGCCATATCCACGGCCTTCTCATAAGTGCCTGCGCCGCTGTTTGCATAGACCTGGGCATTAAAGATGGCCTTCCGATACTGGTCGTTAGCCATGCGGAGAACTGCGGTCTCAGCCCGCTCCATGTCATTGGTAGTGGCCTTGATAAGCGCTTCCAGCTTACGGTCATTCAGCCGGAAGAACTCTGCAGTGGCTCCCTTGCTGATTTTCCTGGCCGGAAATCCTTTGCGTATTGCATTCAGAATCTTGATTTCCTGCTGCATGTTTCCGGTCTGCCTGGCCTGTCTGATAAGCTCACCCATCTCCTTGTTTAAGTCCCGGAACTGCTTTCCATACCGCTTTTGGTTGTCCTTCTTGTACTTTTCCAGAGCTTTCATCTGTTCCGTCTGCCACATGGACCACTCAATGCCCTCCTTCGTTTCCTCGGCCCGGTGCCGGTCCATGTTGCGTATCATAGACTTGATAAGCTCATCTTCAACGACTCGGAAAGCAGCTCCTATATCATACTCATTCAGGGCAATCACCTCCCATTTGCGTAGACCTTGTAACCGCCGGCCTTAAACTGCCGTATCAACGCCTTGAGCTGTGTGACGCTGCTACACCTATCACAGCGCAGCTCCGCATACCCCTGTTTCTCAATGGCGTAGATTCCCAGCGGGACCTGTTCCTTTGCCACCTGCAGCAGCCCCTGATACTCCTTCTGGCTCATCTGATATAGGCGGTTCATTACCTTGACTTTCATACGGTTCCCCTCCCTCTATGTTCAGCTGAAAGCCACCGGCAGCCGTACTAATCCCGGGTTCCTCCACTTCCGCAATGCCCTGCTCTGCCTTCAGCCGCGCTATCTCCTCCTGTTTCCACGCCTCGTCCTTACTGTCCCCATACAGTTCCTCCACCTGGGCCTCAATGCTCATCATGGGAGCACCGGGCCGGGCCTTGGCCAGGGTCTCCACCTGGCTCTCAAAGGATGGGTTGGCGTACTCGCCGAATGGGATGTCCACCTTAACCTCCTCAACCGGCTGTTTCAGGAGGATGTGATAGGCATTGATTGCCCCGCCGACCAGTTCCGGAAGTGTCTCCTGCAGGGCCTCCACGATGGCATTCCGGGTGTATAGGGTGGCCTTCTCCTTCTCGCGCTGGGCTTCGGCGTTATCCAGCTTTTTTACATCGATGCCCAAAGTGGACGGACTGATGACGCCCTGCAGGCAAAGGTCCAATGCCGTACAGTAGGATGCCAGGTAGCTGTCATGTGGGATGGCCGGCTGTTCCGTGTTGACCTTGTTATCGGCCTTTTCCGACATATCGTTATCAGACGCAAAATACCGGTTGTCAAATG
>Ga0334884_1006435_pt1 | contig 10586 bp, 3 predicted proteins | sample GraSluR1_MG_7_FD_207215 | JGI IMG/M metagenome (GOLD analysis project Ga0334884, IMG submission 207215) | Sludge microbial communities from methane-producing bioreactor in Wageningen University, Netherlands - Granular Sludge_12_05 R1 | ecosystem: Engineered > Bioreactor > Anaerobic > Unclassified...
CGCTGGCGCTGTTGATTGCTGAAAACGCAGACCCTCCGACACTGGTATTGCCTCCAGAACCAGCAACTCCACAGTTGCAAGGGATTGCGCTGGCGCTCACTCCTTTGTCGTATACGGGAGGTGTTAGAGAAATCCAGTTTTATCTTGATGGCGCCACGGTGCCTTTCTCAACCGCTTTTTTACGTCCCTATCAAACATATTTACGGACATTGAACCTTCCCCTCGGGACGCATCAGGTACAAGCAGTAGCCATCGATGGGTTGGGTCAGACAGGAGATGCGTTTTATACTTTTGAACTGGTAGAAAACAAAAATATGCCCGTGGTGAATTTCGGGAGCGCGGTAAATGGCGCGCAATATCTTCTTGGCAGTACTTTCGTGGTAAATGTTGGTGTGGAGGACCCCGTAGGTATCGCTTCATTAAATGTCTATCTTGGCAATAATAAAAATGAACCTATCACCACAAGTACGGCGCCTTTCGTCGTGAATACCAATACACTTGGTATCGGAACCTTTCGTATCACCGTAGTTGCAACCAACTTGCTGGGCGTTTCGAATGATCCTGAGAATCCGACATCGAAACTTGAATTTTCAATTGTTGAAGCGCCACCTGGCCCACCACCGGCAGCTCCTGTGGTTACAAATACACCACAATCTCAAAACGGTCTGACGACAATTGAGGGAACAGCAGCAGCCGGATCGCGTGTTGATATAACAAATACAAAACTGGGTATTACACTGTCGGTCTATACCAACACATTCGGTCATTTTTCAACAACAGTTCATGCGGATGCTGATGATGTGATTTCATTGCAGGCATACTTATTCAGTCAGTCCCCCAATCCCAGTTCGATCACAACGGTAACTGTAGGCCGGATACCCGTGCTTGAACGAATTGAGATCAGCCCAGCAGACATAACTTTTACCGCATTTAACAAATCTCAGATCCTTACCATTACAGGTTATTATGAAGGAGGTGTATCAGCCAACCTGACATCCAAAGCTACCTTTTCTTCCAGCAACCAGGAAGTTGCCGGAGTGAATTCCACCGGTCGGGTCGCGCCAATATCAAATGGGAATGCCATTATCACTGCTTCAGTGCAAGGTAAACAGGTGCAGGTATCTGTAACTGTTAATGTGGTTACCATGACGCATATCTCGGTGTCGCCAGATCCGGTGTTGTTGGTGGCGCTGGTACAAACCCAGGTGCTCACAGTTATTGGGCACTACAGCGACGGCAGCAGCCGTACCCTCACCAGTGGTATTACCTACTCGGTTGCTAATACCGCAATAGTCACAGTAAACTCAGCAGGCAGAGTCACAGCTATTCGTGATGGCAATACAAGTGTCACCGTCTACGTGCCGGGGGTGTCGCCAATAACAATTCCAGTGCTAGTCAACACCGCAGCCGATACTCCACCTACGATAAAAATCCTCAGTCCAACAATGGGTACCTTGGTCGAGCGGGGACAGCTTGTGTCAGTTGTCGTACAGGGTAACGACGAACTCGGCGGCGTAACACGCCTTTATCTTGCCATATCAGGCGCAATAACCCATACAGATCAGATTCAGGTGTCTCCGCCTGCATTGTCCGTCGTTCGTACATTCAACTTTACTGTGCCCATCGAAGCTGCATTAAACGGGGTACTTCAGATTGCCGCACAGGCGGAAGACAGCGGAGGCAACACTTCCGAAATCGTGACGGTCCTGCTCACGGTTAGTGATCTCACCGCGCCAGCCGTGCTCGTCGCCGAACCAGCTCCGATGAGTGAGTATAATTATGGTGACAGTATCACTCTGCGTGTCACTGCAACAGATGCCGTTGGTGTCAGCCAGATTCGCTTCTTTACTCAGGGTGCGATTGAAGTGTCTGGTATGCGCAATTTCACACCACCATTAATGACTGCTGAAGCCATCTTTGCTATCCCGGTACCCTATGGTGCCATAACCCCCGATGTTCGAATCCGGGCATTTGCCAAAGATGCTTCCGGGAACGAAGGAGCGGCGATTCCGGTGGATGTGATTATCAGCGATGCGGACATCACTCCACCCGCCACAGTTGCTACCGCAGTTTCAGACCCCGGTAGTACGCCAACGACTATTGTCACCTACCGTGTTGATGATGGGCTGGATGATCTCCATCATGTCGAGTTGTTCTTCCGGCGCAACGGTATCGGTACCTATAATCGTTATACACGCGCCGACATTGGCAATCCGCTTGGTCATTTCGTACCACAAAATGGTGCTTACGGTACGATAGACTTCGATTCGACCCGTATGGGCGGTGACGGCTATTACGAGTTCTTCACAATTGGTGTAGACCGTGCAGGTAACCGCGAAGAGCCTCCAATTGAACTGTTCATCCCTGAAGAGGCACATGAGGAAGATGGAGAAGATAGCGAAAACGAAGGTATCTATGTAATTGTTCCCGATAAGGCTATAACGATCAATGCCGGAACAGTATGGACTGTGATTGATACCGACACCTTCATTGCTCCGGAAAACAAAACTTTTGATAAGAAGAATATACAGGTGCTGGGTGCGACGATAACACTTTCCGGAAAGCATGAATTCCAAAATATTGACCTGCTAGAAGGCGCCATACTAACACATCCCGAGACTGATATCAGTAACGAATACACCCTTGAAATCCAAGCGTGGAGCATTCATATCGACACTGAGAGTGCAATCAATGTAATTGCGCGAGGCTATCTGGGTGGACGACGATCGGGGAACAGCAGCAATTCTGGTCGAACCTTTGGCAATGTCGAAGGCTCAACACCTCGTTCCGCGGGAAGTTATGGTGGTATCGGTGGATTTATCAACGGTATTCCTAACCCGTTATATGGCAATCTTGTACAACCTGTTGAATCAGGTTCTGGTGGCTCTTGCGGAACATATGGAGAACCAGGTGGCAATGGCGGCGGCAGCATCCAGATTCAAGCTATTAACATGGCATCAGATGGCTTGATCGTCGCCAATGGTGGCACAGGAACAGGTCAACTTGGTGGCGATGGTTCCGGTGGTGGAGTATACCTTGTAGTAAGTACGCTTTCAGGAGCGGGAAAAATCACTGCTGATGGTGGAGCACGTCAAACCGGTGGTGGTGGTGGGCGCATAGCCGTCCATTATGTAGATATTTCTACATTGAATACAGAATTACTGCATGCTCTTGGCGGACAGGGCAGCAGTGCTGTAGGTGGTAATGGCACAGTTTTCCTCAAAGGTGCAGAAGAAAGCAATGGCACCTTGGTAGTTGATGGCCAAGGTATAGCGACAGCCTTCTCAACTCTGCCGATACCGCCCGGATATGTGTTTGACAATATCGTTATCCGCAACGAAGCTCGTGTGACTGCGGATACCCTGCTGGAAGTAAATAATACCTTGAGTGTATTAAGTGGTAGCATTATAACCCATACCTTGAGCAGCGAATCTGGCCTTCAAATCAGCGCCGATCATATCTACGTGGATGAAACAAGCAGCATTGACGTTTCTGGCAAAGGTTACCGAGGCGGTAGGTCCGGTGGAAATGCCAACAATTATGGTATGACGCTGGGTAACTTACCTGGCGCAACAATGCGGTCAGGCGGCACCTATGGTGGATATGGAGGTGTCTTTATTGGAGCAGGTTCGAACCTGCCTTATGGTCATCCCACGGAACCAGTCTATCTCGGTTCAGGCGGTTCCTGCGGCACGTATGGTGAGGCAGGAGGTCATGGCGGTGGTCGCGTGGAACTGATGACCCGCAAGTCGCTCCGCATCGATGGCGCAATCGTCGCCGATGGCGAAAGAGGGTATGGACAACAAGCAGGCAGTGGTTCTGGCGGCTCTATCTGTATAGAAACCTCGTTACTAAGAGGGTTGGGCACGATTTCTGCAAATGGTGGTGCTCATCAGGTTGGTGGTGGCGGCGGTCGCGTTACCATCGTTTATGATTACATCAGTTTTACTGGAGATGATTTCAACGAACTACGTGACATCAGTGCATTCGGTGGGCAAGGTAGTAGCCGGTTGGGTAGTGCGGGTACTGTCCTGATGAAAACACGCAGCCAAATGTATGGTGATCTCTACATCGACGCGGGAATAGAAGGTACCACTTCTACGGTCTACACCCCATTGACGCCAATATGCTTCGGCCAGATTCTCAATCTCACCGATGATGTGCTCATAACGGATGGTAAGGTGCCTTTCTTGCCAGGAGGTCTAGCAGGCCTTACTATCAACCCGAATATTCTACAAACTCAACACTACCGCATTCTCGATAACACAGAAAATTCGATAATGCTTGACACTTGGAATAAACCACCACTGACCTCCATAGCTAGCATTGATGACACCTATTCCGGTGTGTACCGCTTTGATAATGTATTTTTTAGACGTGGTGGTTTTCTGGTACTTGGTGATCGCTTGGAAGTATTGGATACGTTGCATCTCGATGAATATGGGATGATCACCCATTATAACGCGACCATTGACTGGGAATCGCAGCTTGATATACAGGTGGGTACCCTTGAGATAGACACTACAGCTTCGATCAACACCGATTCAAGAGGTTATCTTGGCGGTCGGAGTGGTGGCAATGTGATGAACGAGGGCCGCACTTTGGGTAATTTACCTGGAGCCTCAGTACGTTCTGGTGCCTCCTATGGCGGTTTGGGTGCCCGAGTGAACGGTATACCCAACCCGATATACGGAAGTCTGACAGAACCTGTAAATTCGGGTTCTGGTGGCTCTTGCGGAACATATGGAGAAGCAGGTGGCAATGGCGGTGGTCGGGTTGCCATTGCGGCAGATGCAATACGAGTAGATGGCGTTATCAGCACCAACGGTGGGTCTGGCTCTGGCCAATGGGCTGGCAGTGGTTCCGGTGGTTCGGTCAAAATCATCACAGGAACACTGTCTGGTACCGGTGTAATTCGCTCCAACGGTGGCGCCAATCAGACCGGTGGTGGTGGTGGCCGAATCGCCATATATTATGAAACCTTACACCTGGACAGCAGCCGAATTGAAGTTTTAGGAGGCATTGGCAGTCAGCTATCTTACACAGGTGGTAATGGAACAGTATATCTGAAAGGTCCTGGTCAGTCATTCGGCAATCTGATTATTGATGGCTACGAACAAGCTACCCCTTCGGACTCTACGCCATTGCCCGATGGCTATGTCTTCGACAACATCATCTTGCGTAACCGGGCACGCGTCTTTGCTACAGCCCCAGTTATAACGGTGGAGGCGCTACGCCTGTTGAATGGTAGTGTCCTCACCCATCCACCCATATATGAAGATGGATTGAAGATACATGCGCATACCGTGGAAGTGGACACAACCAGCGTCATTGATGTCTCAGGCCGTGGATATCCCGGTGGACGTACTTCATACAACAATGAAAATCATGGCATTACCTTGGGTGGGTTACCCGGGGCGGTAATGCGATCAGGTGGGAGCTATGGCGGTTATGGCGCTGTTCATTCGGGAACAGGTACAAATGAGCCGTACGGACATCCCACGTTGCCCGTTTATCTTGGCTCAGGCGGGTCTAGCGGCACTTATGGAAATGCTGGCGGTGACGGCGGTGGGCGACTCATCATTACAGCTACAACGCTCCAGGTGGATGGCGCTATGCACGCTGACGGAACCAATGGCAGTGGCCAATGGGCAGGCAGTGGTTCGGGTGGGTCTATTCAGATTCAGACACAAAACTTGCTCGGAACAGGAAAGATCAGTGCCAATGGAGGAGCCCATCAGGTAAGCGGCAGTGGTGGTCGGATTGCCATAGACTATACCACTTCAGGTGCCCAGGGTAACGACTTGAATAGCTTTCGCAATATCACTGCTTTTGGTGGCTTTAATGAGAGCGCGGGCACCGTACTCTTGCGAAAATCTGGTCAGACTTATGGCGATCTGTATATTGACGCAGGCAATGAATCAACCACGTCAACAAGATATACTCCTCTGGCACATATCGGTTTTGGAACCATCCAGAATTTGGGTGCGAATACCATTTATACTGACGGGATCGTACCTATGATTCCAAACGGTCTCACTGGTATCGAAATCAACCCAAACATTGAACAGGAAACTACCTACACAATTCTTTCGAACACAGAAAACAGCATTACAGTCGCGACCGCAGGTAAACCTTCCCTGACCTCCGTGGCGGCTGTTGGCGATACCTATGTGGGCATCTATCACTTTGATAATGTATACCTGCAACGTGGTGGATTCCTGGTGATGGGTGATCGCCTGATGGTCAATGACACCTTGTCGATTGATGAATATGGGCAGTTGACACACTTCAGTGCAAGTACAAATTTCGAATCACGACTTGAGATATATCCAGACACACTTTATGTTGCTGAGACCGGCTCGATTAACGTCAACGCACGTGGCTATCTCGGAGCACGAAATGGGGCAAATAATGTTGACTATGGATTGACCTTGTTTAACCAGGCTGGGTCTACATACCGATCTGGTGGTTCATATGGTGGAATTGGTGGCATATTAGGCGGTGTACCCAATCCCGTATATGGTAATCCACTATGCCCTGGCGCACTGGGATCAGGAGGTTCTGTTGGCGCATTTGGCACCTCTGGTGGTACGGGAGGAGGCTGGATTTATATCCAGGCGACAAATACCATCATCGACGGTCTGATCAGTGCCAATGGTACTTCAGGCTCTGGACAATCGGCAGGCAGTGGTTCCGGTGGCACTATTCGGATCATCACCTCCGACTTCTTAGGCAGTGGTATCATTCAAGCCAATGGTGGCGCGTATCAGGTCGGTGGTGGCGGTGGTCGTATCGCCGTCGATTATAATGTATTGGGTGTCTCTGGAGATGATTTCAATGGTTTACGCGATATCACTGCTTTCGGCGGAACCGGCATATCGTATCCAGCCAGTGCGGGCACGGTTGTACTACGGCAAAAAGGACAGAAAAACGGTGATCTGTATGTGGATGATGGCACAGAAAACAGTACGGCGTCACGATACATGCCCCTGCCCCATATCGGCTTTGGAAGTATTCAGGACATCACTGAGAATGTACTGACCATGGATGGTCTGATTCAGTTATTGCCACACAGCTTGATTGGATTGCAAATTAATCCGAACATGAACCAGGATCTTGTCTACACCATACTGGACAATACAGAAAACACTATCACGGTGGACCTGACAGATAAACCTGACCTGACTGAAGTTACCATTCCAGGTGACACATACAGCGGTCATTACCGGTTTGACAATATTTATTTTCGTCGTGGTGGTGCTTTATTACTGGGTGATCAGCTATTTGTTACCGGTGAACTCAGGCTGGACGAATATGGCCGCATCACCCATTATGGTGCGACTTCCGCCTTCGAATCCTGCATCATGATTACTGCACAGACGATTAACATATTCGATTCGGGAGCGATTGATGTAGACTCCTGTGGTTATCTGGGAAGTAGAAGAGGTGATAATACCACAGATTTCGGGTTAACCCTGGGTAATCTTCCAGGATCATCCTACCGGTCTGGAGGTTCACATGGTGGGTTGGGGGGTGTTTTAGGAGGATTACCAAATCTATTATATGGAAACTCTGTATATCCGAATGCACTCGGGTCAGGTGGTTCTGTGGGTGCTTTTGGCTCTCCAGGTGGTAATGGTGGTGGCCGGGTTTGGATTCATGCCAATACGCTCCATGTTGATGGAAGGATTAGCGCAAACGGTGGTTCAGGCGGTGGCCAATCGGCGGGCAGTGGTTCGGGTGGTAGTATACTGATTTATGCGCCCTATATCAATGGTACGGGAAGCATTGGAGCCAATGGAGGCATATATCAAGTAGGTGGCGGTGGTGGCCGGATTGCCATGCATTATGGCGCTTCGACGAGCAACCTCTCAGGCTTAACGGTAACAGCATTGGGTGGAGTTGCATCTTATTCGGGACAAGACGGAACCGTCGAACAGATACCAGGTAATGTTGCTCCACCATCGTTTTAAAAGGAACAGAAAATTCAACCAGATACGCCACCCCATATAGATGGTTCTTTCGGATTGAAGGAGTACCAGAATGCGTTCTCTTTATGTCAGCTTAATTGGCTTGTTTTTATTCATGTTGCCCGCTATCGCGGAATTGCAGTCCGTAACAGTCGGAGGCGAACTTCGCATTCGGGGTAATTATTGGAGAAACACGTTCAACACTACATCGCAACCTGTTCTGATAGGAAATAATGTCCGCTGGAATGCCAATGTGTTGCGTGGTCGCCCGATTGGCGATCCTGTTGGAGGGCAAACCATCATCAGTTACTTTGATTGGGACAGTGCTGGAGATGATTATTCTCTGGTTGTTCAGCGAGCCCGACTCAATATCACTGCTGAGTTCACCCAAGAGATCGCAGCTTTCATTGAACTAGACAGCTTTGACGTATGGGGTGAAAATTTTCGATCAGATTATCTCACGGGATTGGATAACCGTGCCCAAAATTTTAACAATGTCACGATTAATCAAGCATATATCCAAGCTGAAAATATATTTGGTGAGCCACTGCGACTGCGCATCGGGCGCCAGGAACTTCTGTTCGGTAAAGGCTGGCTTATCGGTGACAATTCAAATCACCCAGAATTTTCTTGCCTGTCTTTCGATGCTGTTCGCCTGAGCTACGCGCCAAGACATTTTGAATTCGACGCCTTCTGGTCAAAATTGGTTGAGCGTAGCCCAATTAAAAGCAATGGCGATACCGACTTCTCTGGCATTTATGCCCGTTACCATCCCATTGAATCGATCTCAATCGATGCTTATTGGTTCTGGGTACGCGATGCTGCCGAAAGGCACGACATAAACAGCGGTATCCTGCTCGGATGGATCGAGTCGTGGCGGGGTCTCAATACATACGGCACTTCGCACCTGCACACGCTTGGACTCAGGATGTATGGTGCGGTAAATCGATTCGATTACGATGTCGAAGCCGCATTTCAACTGGGCGACGCATCTGCGGTGGGATTCCTGTTTAAACCATTTAATTATGGAGACAATCGCGCAAAATACAATTCTTGGGCAGTAGATTTAGACGTTGGTTATCGTTTCGACATTTTGTGGCAACCCCGTATTAACTTCGGCGCAGGTTATTTTTATGGCGAGGACAACAGGGGTATTTCATTCCGCGATTGGATCAACCCTTTCCTGGCATTTCAACGGCCCAAGTCCAGCATCAGTTTCAATCGCCTCTTTTCAAATACAGTGCATAGTTATTTCCTCGATGAAATGGGTGAATTGTCCAATTTCTGGACTGTACGCACAGGTATCAGTGCCTTTCCATTGGAATCTGTTGAAGCTGGCATGAATCTCGCATGGTTTGGGGTCGTAGATCGTTTCGAAATGCCCCGTCATATTCGTGTCCAAGGTCTCCGAGTACCCATTCTACCACCGTTGAGCTTCCTTACACAGGCTGCCAGGTCAGATATCGGTTGGGAGCTGGGCTTGTGGGCAAAATATCATTATTCAGAAGACCTCGTCTTCAAAATGGGTTGGACACGCCTTTTCACCGGTGGTGCTTTACACGACGGCAATTTCAATGATCTGAATGGACTTGTCTTCAATGGAGGTACGGGAACAAAAGATGCCGACTATTTTTATATTGAGGCAACCCTTCAATTCTAAAATTATATATAATATATTAAATACTGTAAGGCTTTACAAACAGGTTGGAGAAATTTCATATGGTCAAGACTGTACTGTTCGGTATTGTCATTGGGATGTCGATGCTGTCCATCGGCTAACTGTTGTTGCGGTGCAACGTGTTGTCCCGGATGAGTTTAGGCAAAGCGTTTACGAAACGGACAGCGGTGTACCTTCCTGTCCAGGTACTGCGGGAGCTACAAAACATGCAGGAGATGCATACAGCCGCTTTCTCTATCCAGACAGTGGTTACCGGGGAAAAGCGAAGGAAGGTATTGTGGTTTGTTCCCTTTGGCAGGACGCGTATGTTGTATATCGCTGTGGGTGAAGTACGTGCTGGTGTTGACCTGAAGATGCTTTCGCCAGGGGACATCCAAGTTCGGCACAACACCCTGCATATCCAATTGCCTGTGGTACAGCTCTTGGACTTCAAGCTGGATGTAGAGCAATCTCGTATCTATGATGTGCGACGCTCGTTGTTCCTCGCTCCGGACTCTTCACTGCTGCATCAAGATATACAGCGACAAGCCCTGGAACAGACCCGAGAAGCCGCGTTGAAGTCGGGCATACTAGCCACAGCAGAGCAGAATGTGGTTCGTATGGTAAAAGGGTTGTTTTCTGACCTGGGGTATATGGTGCAGGTGGAGGTGCAGCCTGGCGCATAGGGCCCGATGCTAGAATGGCAATCCTGCCCAGAAAACCGGCTGTGTCCGGTTTTTTTGTGTAGATTATTGTGATGCAATTGGAACACTTGATTTGTGCTATGGCAACAGCTATGATGCCTTGCAGTGCTTGAAGTGATGTAGTGTTAGCCCAACTTCCGCAGTTATATTTGTAAATGGTTGATTTTATTGGATCGGAGTCCAAAAGTCTTCACTACATTTTGTGCATTTCGAGTTTTTGCGGCAGTTGCAGTCCAAGCAATTGCAGCAGAA
>Ga0334884_1006436_pt1 | contig 10583 bp, 10 predicted proteins | sample GraSluR1_MG_7_FD_207215 | JGI IMG/M metagenome (GOLD analysis project Ga0334884, IMG submission 207215) | Sludge microbial communities from methane-producing bioreactor in Wageningen University, Netherlands - Granular Sludge_12_05 R1 | ecosystem: Engineered > Bioreactor > Anaerobic >...
CCCGAGATTAATATACCCCTGATTGATCAGATCAAACATGCGCCCCGGTGTCGTAACTATGACGTCGATTCCGGCCTGAAGCTTCTTAACCTGCGGGTCCTGTTCGACACCGCCGTGGAGCGAGAAAATTTTCACCCTGGTATGTTGTGCGAGATCTTTAAAAACGCCGCCGATCTGCTGCGCCAGTTCACGGGTCGGAACCATGACGATACATCTGATACCTGCAGAACGTTTGCTGTTCTTCTCACCGTGGATTCTGTCGATGATCGGAATGGCAAAGGCGGCGGTCTTGCCCGTCCCCGTTTGAGCGATGGCAAGAACATCCTCACCCTTCATGATCGACGGAATCGCTTTAAATTGTATATCCGTGGGTCTTCTAAACCCGAGCTGTGCCAGATTCCTTTTTATTTCTTCCGAAATAGCATATTGTTCGAATTTCATGGTCCCTCGCCGATCATCGCCGTCATGAAATACTCGCCCTTGTTTTTAATAGGTCCGTTCAAAATGTCCCTCATTATGTGGAATGTTCCATTTATCAAGTCATCCCATGGTATCACCACGGAACGACGGACGATGTTGTAACGCATGTTCATTATAATGTCTCAACGCTGTTCGTTATATCAAAATCAGGGGGTTGTTGAAAGCTTTCATCTGATGTTCCTGTTTTCAACCGGCAATTGTCACGCAATTATGCAAACAATGCGTCTCCCGCAGAAACGCCGCGTTCTCATTGCCTGAATGCACAAAGAGCGGCGTTTCCATCAGAATAGGACGGTTCTGTCAAACAATATGAACGGAAGGCCGGAAAATGAATTCGGACGACAACCCGTTGGTTTTCGCCTTTTATCCTGCAAAAATAGGCATGGAGAAAAATCCGACATGCCGCTTCAAGAGTTGAACCGTCAGAAATGGAGGTCGCATGATTGCTATCCTATCCCCGGCAAAACATTGCTTTTATACAATCCCGATATGTTGTCTTCATCCGTCTTATGCCTGTTATGATATTGATTTCATTGCAATATAACTTCATCTCGCGATGCCGGCCATACCTGGCATGCTATTTGAAGAGCATAATGCAGGTGATGGTGAATATGAACATTGCAATACCGGTGTGGAAACAGAACATATCGACGGTCTTTGATTACAGCGACCGCGTAATGATTTTTCGTATCCGCTCAGGGCGGATCATTGACGAATGCTGTTTTGATATCTGCGGGACCTCAGGTGTTGAGCGGGTCAACATGCTCCGACAGATCGGCGCCGATGTTCTCCTTTGCGGTGCGATTTCCATGCCCCTCGAAAGGATGATCACGGCATCGGGGGTCACTGTCGTGCCGTTTTTGAAAGGAACAATCCGCGATATCATTAACGCGTATCTAACCGGCAACCTTCCGAACCCACATTTTTCTCTGCCCGGATGCCGACGAGCCGGATGGCGCCGCCGCGGAATGAGATCAAGAATGAGGGGACGACACGGCAACTGGTAATTGTAGAGAAAGGAAGATGATCATGAAAATCGCCGTTACATCATACGGTAAAGATCTTACAAGTGAAGTTGACAGGAGTTTCGGCCGCGCCAAGTGGTTCGTCGTCATCGATGTCGAAACAGGCACATCTGAAGCTTATTCCAATGAACAAAACGTGAATGCCGCCCAGGGTGCCGGCATTCAGGCGGCGCGGAATGTGGCGGATCTGGGGGTTGACGCGGTCGTCACGGGCAATGTGGGTCCGAAGGCATTCAGGGCATTAACGGCGGCCTCTGTTAAAATGTATATTGTCGATAAAAACATCAAAACTGTTGGTAAAGCCTTCATGGAATGGAAGGACGGCAATCTGGAGGAAGTGACGCAAGCAACCGTGGAAAGTCACTGGGTGTAGCGACGCAATTATGCGGCTATATGATTGCATAATTGCTACTATTATTTACGAACAAGGTTGCATATTGACAACGCATACGGTTAGCACAAATCGTGAAATATTAACAAAGTATTGATTTTACTAATCTAATTATGTCCAAGCAATTATACATAAGTTGGCACACTTCTTGATGCTTCATATAATAAAAGACACGTAAAGCGTTATCGACGCTTTGATTCAACGAGGAGGTAATAAAAATGCCACAAGGAGATGGAACAGGACCACGAGGTCTTGGAAGAATGACAGGGAGAGGCTTTGGGCCCTGCGGAACAATGGATAATGCACCAAATGAGTCCGGCATGGTGTTGAGCTTCTTCGATAGATTACGGAGACGTTTCGGGTTCAACCGAAACGTACGTGGCGGCAACCGTGGAATGGGTCGCAGCCGCGGCATGGGCGGTCAGGGTCGGAATCGGTAATCACGGGTCGTAAGGCTATGACTGCAGAGAGTATTTATCTCTGAGCCCAATGATGCATACCTATAATAGAGGAGGTATATAGTATGCCAGGAGGAGATAGAACAGGTCCTCGGGGAATGGGACCGATGACGGGAAGAGCTGCAGGTTTTTGTGCCGGATATCCTGCTCCGGGCTTTGCAAACCCCATGTGGGGAGGAGGCTTCGGATGGGGATTCGGGCGAGGCCGCGGAATGGGAGGAAGAGGCGGATGGGGTCGCCGCAACTGGTTTTATGCAACGGGGGTACCCGGATGGCAGCGAGCCTATAGTTATCCAGCTTATGGATATGCCGGTGCACCCGGAGCATATTTCAGCGCATCGTACCCACCACCGCCAGGAGGTGAATATTCTAAAGAAAATGAACTTGACGCGTTGAAGGATCAGGCAGCATACATGGAAGAATCTCTCAATGAGATCAAAAAACGCATGGCTGAGCTTGAAGCAGAAGCCGACTAAGCAAATACGGAGAAGAGCGCCGGAGCAGTTGAGACAGTGTGGCGCTCTTTGTCCGTTTTTCAACAATCAAGGCAGTACATGCAGAATGGGTGGTAAGTGTTTTAAGCACTATACGAGTATACCGGATCAGCACATTGGCAAAAATAAAATTATACGAGGTACAACAGTATGAAAATAGCCGTCACAGCACAAGGCCCTTCAATGGAAGCCGCGGTTGAAGCGCGTTTCGGTCGCGCGCCGTATTATGTCATAGTCGACACTGATACAATGAACGTTGAGACCATGCAAAATCCGAACATGGCAGCCGGCGGCGGAGCAGGCATACAGTCAGCCCAGCTTATGGCTGACCGTGATGTAAAATATATCCTCACCGGGAACTGTGGTCCGAACGCATTTCGAGTATTCGGCGCAGCGGGTGTGCAGGTTATCGTGGGCGTCTCGGGGCGCGTCAGCGACGCCGTCAGTCAATTCAAAGCCGGCGCATTTAATACTGTAACCAAACCCAATGTGCAAAGTCACTTCGGCATGGGTGGTGCCGCCGGAACGGGCCGTGGCATGGGAGGCGGTCGTGGCATGGGTGGCGGCGGCGGAATGGGACGAGGAATGGGCATGGCAACGGGAGCGGCAGTAACGAAAACAGCCGGCACTGCGCCCCAACCGGATGCAACATCTGATTCGGCAGATCTGGAATCCCTGAAAGAACAGGCCCGGTTTCTCCAGGAACAGCTTCAGGACATCCAAAAGCGAATAGAAGAGACGGAAAAGAAGAAGCAGCGATAATCGTATACAATCAGGATACTTCCCCCGGAAAGGAGCGACTACTGTTGAAAATTGCAATCGCCAGTGGAAAAGGCGGCACCGGTAAAACGACAATAGCGACAAATCTGGCACTCATGTTGGTGGATGCGGGAAAAACAGTCCAACTTCTCGACTGTGACGTCGAGGAACCCAACTGCCATATTTTCCTGAAGCCTGTCATCGAATCATCGAAAACGCAGACGGTGCCGTTGCCGACAGTCATCAAAGAAAAATGCACGGGCTGCGAAATCTGTGCAGATGTGTGTGAATATAATGCCATTGTTGTCATAAAAGGCGAGGTATTGATTTTCCCCGAACTCTGCCACAGTTGCGGGGCCTGTATGCTGTTCTGTCCCGAAGACGCCATAGTGGAAAAAGAAAGAGAAGTGGGAATCATCGAGTCGGGGACCAGCAATGGCATTCAGTTTATCCATGGACTTCTTAATATCGGAGACTTAATGTCTCCCGCCGTCATTCGGGGAGTAAAGGACTCGGCGTCAGACTCGGATATTATTATTCTCGATTCACCGCCAGGCACATCCTGTCCGGTGATTGAAGCGGTCAAAGACGCAGATTTCGTGCTCCTCGTTACCGAACCGACACCGTTCGGACTTAATGACCTGGAACTGGCCGTCGGCATGGCGCGTGAGCTGAAACTGCCGTCTGCGGTTGCCGTTAACAGGTCCGATGTGGGAACGGACGATGTAAAACGTTACTGTGAAAGAGAAAACATTCCTATTGTGCTTGAGATGCCGGACGATCGAAGGGTTGCCGAAGCGTACTCCCGGGGTGACATGATCGTTCGTGCCATTCCCGAATACCGGGAGGTTTTCACCACCTGCTGGTCGCACATTATCGAATTGGAAAACGACATCGCATCACGCGTTGCATACTACGAGGGGGCAGCGGAGAAATAATCATGAAAGAACTTATCGTAATAAGCGGCAAAGGGGGTACGGGTAAAACGAGCATTGTGGCGTCATTCGCAGCCCTGGCCTCAAAAAAAGTTTTGGCCGACTGCGATGTCGACGCAGCCGATTTACATCTTGTTCTCAATCCCCATATCGAGTACCGGGAGGATTTCAGCGGCGGCAAAAAGGCCCGCATACTCGAAGATTCCTGTATCGCCTGTAACCGGTGCATCGAGGAGTGCCGTTTCGATGCGATTCATTACCCGCAAACGGATGACGGCGCTGAAGCGGAGGTTCCGAACATAAACCAAATCCACTGCGAAGGATGCGGCGTATGCCATCGCGTCTGTCCGGCAGACGCCATTGCATTCGAGCCGGCCGTCAACGGTGAGTGGTATGTCTCAACAACCAATTATGGCCCCATGGTACATGCACGGCTCGGCATGGCTGAAGGAAATTCAGGGAAACTGGTAACACTGGTACGAAAAGAGGCACGACAAATTGCCGAACGTGAGGCCCTTGATTATATTATTGTTGATGGTTCACCGGGCATCGGATGCCCGGTCATCGCATCCATAACCGGCGCCGATCTTGTATTGGTGGTCACCGAACCGACGCTGTCGGGCAAACATGACCTCATGAGGGTGTCGCAACTGGCGAGCCATTTTCGCATACCCACATTGGTGTGTATTAATAAGTGGGATATAAATCCTCAAATCAGCGATGACATAGAACGGGAAGCCCGTGAAAACGGAATGAAGGTTGCCGGCAAGGTGCGGTATGATACGGCAATTACGAAAGCTCAGGTTATGAGAACCAGCGTTGTTGAATACACCGGCGGCGCCGTCTCCGAAGACATTAAGACATTATGGAGAAATGTTGTGTACGCCTTGGGATGAAGCGGTATTATCGGGGTTTGCCCGCTTCACAACATGAACATACAGTATCAGGAGGACACAATGCCGACATACGAATACCGATGCAGCGCATGCAGGCATGAATTTGAACAATTTCAGAAAATGACGGACGACCCGATAACCGTCTGTCCCGAATGCGGGGGCGCAGTTGAAAAATTGATCGGAATGGGGGGCGGCATAATCTTCAAGGGTCCGGGATTCCATGCCACGGACTACACAGCCCAAGGCACAGGCACCCGTTGCGGCAGGGAGTCAACATGTTGCGGAAAGGCGACTCCGTGTGATGTAAAGCCATGTGAAAGCTGACATGCATGGAACAAAAAAGAATACGAAAATATGTGTTCGGCCCCGTGCCGTCGCGACGTCTCGGCCGATCGCTGGGGGTTGATCTCGTTCCTTACAAAACGTGTTCATACGATTGCATCTACTGCCAGCTTGGCAGAACGACCCACAAAACAACCGAAATCAGGGAATATGTTCCTCTTGATGATCTTCTCGCACAGGTCCGGCAGAAATTGATAGAAATTCCGAGGCCCGATTACATTACATTGTCCGGCTCCGGTGAACCGACCCTGCACAGCGGCATGAAAGATATTATCGCAGGAATCAAAAACATGACGGATATTCCCGTCGCGGTGCTCACCAATGGATCGCTTTTCTGGATGGACGAGGTCCTCGACGCTGTGAGAAAGGCCGATCTTATCGTGCCGTCTCTCGATGGCGGCGATGAAGCCATGTTTCAGCGCATCAACCGACCGCACCCGGACATTTCCTTCGAAAAAATGATCAAGGGGCTGCAATCCCTGCGCACACACTACAGTGGAGCGATATGGCTTGAAGTTTTCCTTGTCGGCGGCATCAGCGATAATCCCGATGCTGTTGCAAAAATGAAGGTTCTGACAGACCGGATTGTACCCGAATTCATTCAGCTCAATACCGCAATCAGGACACCGGCGGAAGATTTCGTTCTGTCGGTTGGTCGGGAAACCATGGAAGCAATGCGAAACGTATTCGGCGACAGGTGCGAAGTCGTGGCCGACTACGATAAGATCCATGAACGACGGGAATTTCACTCAACCCGGGATGATATTCTGGAGACACTTCAGAGACGTCCCTGCACGATTGACGATCTTGCGAATGGACTGTCACTGCATCGCAATGAGGTCATAAAATATGTGCAGGAGTTAAGAGATAAAAAAATGATCCGAATGGAAAAACGAGGCGATAAAGTCTTGTATCTTCGAATTGGAAATAACATCAAAAATAGTATATGAATAAAAGAGTTCTTATGAAAGGGGAATGTACCTATGGGTAACAAAAAAAACGACAAACCTGAAAATAAAGGAGGTGAAAACCTCAAAAAATTTACGGAAGACGCCGACCTCAAAAGCAATCTTGGCCGCATCAAGCATAAAATAATGGTCCTGTCGGGCAAAGGGGGCGTCGGTAAGAGCACCGTCGCGGCTAACATCGCCGTCGCCATTGCCCTTGAAGGCAAGAAAGTGGGAATATTGGATACGGACTTTCACGGACCAAGCATTCCGACCCTGCTCAACCTCAATGATGCTCGTCCGACTTCGGACGGAAAATCCATTCTGCCGGTTAACTTTACCGATGACATTAAGGTTATGTCAATCGGCTTTATGCTCCCGAATCATGACGATGCGGTCATCTGGCGGGGACCGATGAAGATGAATGTCATCAAACAGCTTCTCACTGAAGTTAACTGGGGAGACTTGGATTATCTTGTTATTGATTTCCCTCCCGGCACCGGCGATGAACCGCTGTCTGTGGCACAACTTATTCCCGGCAGTGATGGTGCGATTATTGTCACGACACCACAGGACCTTTCCATCAACGACGTTAAAAAGTGCATCAACTTTTGCCGCCAGGTCAATGTGCCTGTGCTGGGTGTTGTGGAAAACATGAGCGGTCTCGTCTGTCCTCATTGCAAGAATGTGATCGACATCTTCAAAAAGGGAGGGGGCGAAACCATGGCCGCTCAGATGGGAGTTCCCTTCCTGGGAAGAATTCCCGTTGAGCCGATGATTGTCGAGGCATCGGATGCGGGAAAACCGTTTGTCTATCATTATTCGAAAACCGAAGCGGCCAGGGCTTTTTCAAAGGCTGTTGAGCCGATCCTGCACATACCGGAACGGGAAACATCAAAGTTCGGGCCCGACGAGAACCTCCCCGCCAAAAAAGACGGCAATCTAAGAATTGCGGTTCCTGTTGCGCAGGGACGACTCAGCGCCCATTTCGGACACTGCGAGGAATTCGCCCTCTTTGATGTCGACACGGAAGCCAAAGAAATCCTCGCGGAAACGAGACTTGCCGCCCCGCCGCATGAACCCGGACTGCTGCCGGCCTGGCTTGCCGAACGACAAACGGATGTAATTCTTGCCGGCGGTATGGGCCAACGGGCACAGGGACTCTTCACCGACAAGGGAATAAAAGTATGTATCGGTGCTTCAGCCGACGAGCCACAAAAGGTGGTGACGGCATACTTGAACGGCGAGCTGATCCTGGGCGACAATATCTGCGATCACTAGAACAAAAACCTGACGCGTCCGGTCATACATAGCCTATAATCATGAGAAGGAGGAAGCGGCATGGCGAACAACACAAGCCTTAATGCGGTGGATGGAATCGAGATCCTGACTCTTCAGGACAATTACATCGAAATTACCGCAACAGATCATAGCGACATCATCAGACGGGCGGTCGGCGTATCGGCGAATGGAATCATCGACACCTCAATACAGGCGGAACACGGCTTTGCCGCACTGGTGAATATTACCGCCAATGATCAGACACGAACCCTTTTATTCGATTTCGGCTTTTCAGCGGAGGGGGCGGCTTATAACGCACGCAAATTAGGCGTCTCCATGAATTCTGTTGAACAAATGGCCCTCTCTCACGGCCACTCCGATCATTTCGGCGGATTTGATGCCCTGGTTCGCATGATAGAAAAACCCGGCATTGACCTGGTCCTTCACCCCGGCGCTTTTAAATATCCTCGATACCTCAAGTTCAGCGAAAAACTCAAAGCCTATTTCCCACGCGTGGAAAAAGAAAGCATCATCCAGGCCGGCTGCAATCTTGCTACAACCGCCGATCCGTATCCGCTTCTTGACGGTAATGCCCTGTTCCTGGGTGAAGTCGAGCGAACAAACGACTTTGAAAAGGGTTTCCCCATAGCTTTCTGCGTGGCTAACGGGGTCGAAACATGGGATCCCATTGAAGACGACACGTCGATCGTCATGAATCTGAAGGGCAAGGGACTGGTTGTCCTTTCAGGTTGCGCCCATGCCGGTATTGTTAATTCTGTAAACTATGCGCGGAAAATTACAGGCATCGACAAAGTGCATGCCGTTATGGGAGGTTTCCATCTTTCCGGTCCGCTCTTTGAGCCGATCATCGGCCGGACCACGGAAGAGCTGAAAAAAATCAACCCTGATTATGTCGTTCCCTGCCACTGCACGGGCAGAAAGGCGATTATGAACATTGAACGGGAGATGCCCGATCAATTCATACTGAATATGTCGGGAACAAAACTGACATTCAAGGCCTGATCGAACCTCACGGGAAGTCGAAAAAGCGGGGGAATCATCACATCCCATCCTGTCTTTCATTCCCGGACAACCGGCGATATATCCGTAAACGGGCAGAAGTGGTGAAATGCTTCGAACGTTCCGATATCATCCATTAACGGCGGAGTCATTGACGGACCTATCCCACATACGTTGTCCCGTACCCGGGAACACTCCACGTCTGTTCATCGGAGCCCCGCAAACTTTGTGCGACAAATATTCCATTGACTTAAAGCCTTTTTTCTTATAGTTCCCGTCGCGAAAAAAGAAGTTCTTATCGGAATCGCACCATTCACGAAAAGGCAGTATTCCTCAGATAGACCTCATCAATTCACATCAAAAGAATTTCTTATCAGATGCCGATAATGAACCGGAGTGAGCAGGCACTGTGGTGAGTATTAATATATGAAAAATTCTAAACCGGGACGTTTCTATTTTATCGATGGAACACAAGAGAGGCCGGAGATCCTGGAGGTGCGAAAAAGAATCCTCGCGGCACTGAAATGGCCGGTACTGACACTCGGTCTCATCGCCGCGTTTCTGGGAGCCATTCAGGCCTTCCAGCAGGGCCGGCATCTGTTTTCCCTCATCTATCTGAGCATTTACGGTACAGTTTTCACTGCCTTCATTCTGGACCGCATAACTTTTTCCGCCCGTGCCATGGTCCTTGTTGTCGGTCTTTATCTCTATTCCGTCGCAGTCATGATCCGGATCGGCCTCAGCGGAATCGGTCTCGAAATCATGATCCTGGCCTGTCTGCTCTCGGCGGTTTTCTGGGGGGTCAGAACCGGTCTCGCCGTCATCGGAGTCAGCACAATGGCGGTCGCCGGCGTGGCTGCAGGCCTGATCTCAGGGTTCTTGCCCGTTCACCAGGAACATATGCTTAATTCAACGTCGCTGCTTGCCTGGGCCACCACCGGGATGGTATTCTTAATGATAACGGTAGGATTTGTCTTCATCCCCCAGATGTTCCTCAATCGTCTCAAAGAGTCTCTTTCGCTCCTTGAAGACAGATCACAGCATCTCGAAGAATCCAACCTGATCCTCCAGAAGGAAATCGAAGCGCGGGAAAAAGCGGAGGAAGCCGTGAGAGAGGGCCATAAAATTATCAACAGAAGTCCGGCAGTCGCCTTTCTGTGGATAAACGCAGAGGGATGGCCGATAGAGTATGTTTCGGACAATGTCGAGAAGATGTTGGGTTACAAAGCAGAAGATTTTACTTCGGGGGCCATTACGTATGCGGAAATAATCCATCCTGAAGATCTGGAAAAATTAAGGGAGAAAGACAGAAAATTCCTCGAAGATTCATGGGGAAAAGATTTTTTTCTCAGCCGGTATCGAGTTTTTGCAAAAGATGGGAGTATAAAGTGGCTTGATCATATGACCTTCTTACGAAGGGACGGGGAAGGAACTATTACCCATTACGATGGGATCGTATCGGATATAACTGAACACATAAAAGCAGAAGATGAAAAGGCGGTCCTCCAGTCCAAACTCCAACGATCCCAAAAAATGGAATCCCTGGGACTTCTGG
>Ga0334884_1006440_pt1 | contig 10575 bp, 9 predicted proteins | sample GraSluR1_MG_7_FD_207215 | JGI IMG/M metagenome (GOLD analysis project Ga0334884, IMG submission 207215) | Sludge microbial communities from methane-producing bioreactor in Wageningen University, Netherlands - Granular Sludge_12_05 R1 | ecosystem: Engineered > Bioreactor > Anaerobic > Unclassified...
TGCAGCCAAGCGGCCTCGCTCTGGCCGGAAGCCGGCGCGGGCGGCTCCGACTCGGGCAGGTCGTTTCGGTCGATCAGGCCGATCCAGCCGACCGCTTCCGTCGCGCTCGGCCCCAAGGGGACGTACCGAACGCGGCGCCGGCACCAATTCCCCTCGGGCCCGCTTGCCGCGACGATTCCCATCGTCTCTTCGCCCAAGAGGACGGCCGGCGAAGGGCACAATCCCGCGGCGACGGCGTCGCCGCCGGCCTGCGGGCTCGAGTGGTACCGGCACCGAAGTCCCACCAACTCGTCGGCTGTGCGCCCCAGCCACTCGAGACACGCCCGGTTGCAGAACACGATCGTTTGCTCGTCGTCGAGCACGTACATCGGGTCCGGCGACGAGTCGAGGAGTCGGAGCAGCCCTGCGGCAACGGTTCGCGGTCGGGCCATGCGTCTGGATCACCTGCCGGCGATTCGGAATCCCACGTCCAGCCAACGCTGCTGCTGGGTATAACACAGATCAGCCGGAGGGCCAAGCCGCGCGGTCACGTGCCGCGCAAAAAAGAGCCCTCCGTAGGCGGGGCAGGGACCTACGAAGGGCGAATTGGTGAGGTCAAGCCTCACACTTCTGAGATTATGCTGGATGATTTGGAGAACATCAATACTTCTTTCAGGGGGATTCCCGAGAATTCCAACTGAATCCGTCGCTTTTCACGTGAGGACCACGTAAAAGCCCCTGCATGGCAGAGTCGGCCCGAGTGGCTAGAATACCCGATGCCCACGAACCGACACGACCAACACGATCGCCGGAAGGAGCCCATGATTCTCGACCCAACCGTTGCTTTGCGAGACCTCGTTCGCATCCCCAGCGTGAACCCGATGGGCGGCGAAGGCTCGGGGCCGGAATTCGGCGAGGCGAGGTTGACCGACCACCTCGAGTCGCTTTTCGAGGCGATGGGGCTTCCCTGCCAGAGGGAAACGGTGCACCCCGGTCGGGATAACTTGGTGGTGCGATTGGACGGCAACCCACTACCTGGAAGACAGGGAAAAACAGTGCTTTTTGGGGTGCATCAGGACACCGTTCCGGTTGCCGGCATGACCGTTGAACCCTGGAAGGCCGAGATCCGCGACGGTCGCCTCTACGGTCGCGGGGCCTGCGATGTGAAGGGCGGAATGGCCGCCATGCTGAGCGCGTTGTCGCGGCTGGCCGACGAGCGGCCCGGGGGAATGCCGTCGGTGGTGCTGGTGTGCACGGTCAATGAGGAGTACGGCTTTTCGGGTGCCCAATGCCTTGCCCAACGACTCAGGCAGAGCGGACGAGCCCTTCCCGACCATGTCGTGATCGCCGAACCCACCAACCTGGATGTCGTCGTTGCCCACAAGGGAGTGGTTCGTTGGCGATGTCATGCTCTGGGCCGGGCGGGGCATAGCGCGAATCCGGCAGCGGGCGAGAACGCGATCTACAAGATGGGACGGGCCCTGGCGATTCTGGAGCGGTATCAGAACGACGTGGTGGGCGCGCTCGGGTCCCATCCGCTTTGCGGCCCGGCCACGATGAGCGTGGGGACGATCCGTGGCGGGGTGAGCGTCAACACGATTCCCGACCGGTGCACCATCGAGATCGATCGCCGGCTTCCTCCGGGCGAGGATCCGCTCGGCGCCCGGCAGCACCTGATCGATTATGTCGGCGAGCATCTCGGGCCCGGCGTGGCCGTGGAGCACGATCCGCCCTACATGCAGGGGCCCGCGCTTTCCGACGCGCTGAACGGTTCGCTCGCCCGCCGGCTCGTCGAAGTGGCCCGGCAGGTCGTGCCCGCGTGTCGGCCGATCGGCGTTCCCTACGCCACCGACGCGGCTTTCCTTGCCGAGCTGGGCATTCCCACCGTTGTGTTCGGCCCGGGCTCGGTCGAGCAGGCGCACACGGCCGACGAGTGGATCTCGCTGGAGCAGCTCGATCGGGCCGCGGAGATCTTCTACCGGTTTGTGCGCGCCATCGGCGACGAATGAGGCCCCGTCGGCCGGACGAAACGCGAAAGGCCCGCGGGCAGTCGCCCGTGGGCCTGGGTGTTTCGCAACGCACGGCGCGCGGCGTGCCGCGGGGTTCTCGGCAGCCGCTAGAACACGTCGAGAATGAAGTGGTGGCCCTTGTGATACCGTCGCGGCTCCGGGTAGTAGTTGTGCCAAGTCCGGTTGTAGACGGGGATCCGCATCTCGGGCGGATAGCGGAAGTACAGGTCCTGGGAGCTGCGGTAGTAGTCGGTCGACCAGAAGTTCTGCGGGTAGTAGACGTAGGGGTAGTGGTAGAAGCGGTTCCAGTCTTGGGTGTTGTAGGTGCTTCCCCACTGCCGGCCGAACGCCTCCTGGGCCCGGGCGTCGGAAACGGACAGTACGGCGACGATCGCGGCTGCCGCCAGCAGCGCGCACAGGGTGCGGCGGATCATAGGTTTCCCCCCTCTTCCCATAGGTTGTGGTTCGGTTTCCTCATGTGCGCATCGGCAGGCGGCACCGAGCCGGTCGCGCGCAGGCAGTCTGGGTCGTGTACTTAGAGCATCGGCAAGCCGTGCCGGGCGTATTAAGGGAATATTCGGCACAGCTCGCACAGGCCGTAGGAACCTCACCGCACGCGCAGGTTCCGCTCGGCTGCCGCGACCTTCCTCCGCCGGGCGCAACCAAAGGCCGAACAAGGAGTTATGCCTGGAACGAGGGAGTCTAGCGTTCCTCGGGCGCTTCGCCCGACTGCGATCGGCTGACTGCGTAGATGGGCAGGCCGAGCAGCAGGACGCCCAGCGCCGCCACGGCGATCCACGGTTTGTAGACCACGGCGCTATAGATCAGAAACGCGCACACGGCACAGAAGACGACCGTCGGCACCGGATAGCCGGTCACACGGTACGGCCGCGCCACGTGGGGCTCCTTGTGGCGGAGCACCACGACGGCAAGGCTGGTGGCCAGGTAGAACGAGTAAACGGCCGCCGCGGTGTACAGGATCGCGTTGACGAAGGATCCCAATAGCACGATCAGACCCACGGCGATGAAGCCTTGCACGACCAGGGCCCGCACCGGAGTGCCCGTTCGCGGATGCCATTGGCCCAGCGGGCGGAAGACGCGGTGCTCGGCCCCCACCGCGTAGGAGATTCTCGCGCCCGTGAAGATCAGCCCGTTGGTCGCTCCGAGGGCCGAGATGCATACCAGGGCGCTGATCAGGCCGGCCCCCAACGCGGGAAACACCGAGGAGACGGCGTCGGTGGCGACCGCCTTGGAACCGGCCATGCCGGCCAGACCCAGTGTATAGAGGAAGGCGCCGTTGACGAGCAGATACAGCAGCGTCACCGCCGCGGTGCCGAGCACCAGCGCCCGAATGATGTTGCGATCGGGGTGCTTGACCTCGGCGGCCACGTAGGCCATCTCGTTCCATCCCCCGAAGGTGAACAGCACGAGGATCAAGGCGAGGCTCAGCGGCAGGGTGTCGCCGATCGCCGGACCGAGCGAACTGGGTGGGGCCATGACGGCGACGCCCACGATTGCCAGAAGTCCCAGGGCCTTCAGCGTCGTGAGCAGGTTTTGCGTCCACTTGCCCTGCGTCACGCCGATCACGTTGATCGCCGTGAGCACCACGACCGCCGCCGCGGCGTACAGCAATTGGCTCACCGGCACCGAGGCCTCGGTGAACCAGCCGAACGGCAGTCGGTCGTAGGGGACCGTCACGTCGGGCAGGGGATCGTACAAGGCGCGTCCGTAGCGGGCGAAGATGAACGCCATGCCGGCGATGTCGCCGGGCCGAACGACCACGAGCTGCATCCAGCCGAACAGGAACCCGGCCCAGCGCCCGTAGGCGCGAGTCAGGTACACATAATCGCCGCCTTCTTTGGGGTAGGCCGTGGCCAGTTCCGCATAGCCGAGGGCGCCGCACAGCGAGAGCACCCCACCGAGCAGCCAGATGCCGAGAAATGCCCACCAGGTACCCGTGCCCAGCGCGACCGTGGGAACCACCTCGTAGATGCCTGCCCCGATGATGATCCCCACGATCAGACAAGTGGAGTCGAACAGCGAAAGCTCTTTCCTGGGGGCGTTTTGCACGGCAGACCTCGGCGGCGGGTAGGTGGGGGCGGGAAGACCGGCCCGACACGGCGGCCGGCGGGGCCGACCGCCGCGCGGGAGACTGGCCCATCGTACGCCAGGCGTCGTCCCGGCTCAAGCAGTGAGCACGGCCGGGTCGGGCCGGGACGCTGCAAGGACCACGCGGACAGCCTCGACTCGCGACGAGCGAGCCGAGCTACGGCCCTCGCTTGTCGGCCGAAAATCGGCCCTCCCGGGGCCGGTCGATCCGGGTCGAGGGCGCGGCGCGAGGCCGCCCGGGCGCGGCCTCGATTGCCTCAAGCCGCGACTCCCGTGGCACTTCAACGCTTCTTCAGCGAGACGCTCATGCCACCCCCCTCGTGGTAGAAGAGAGTCTCCAATTCGGGGTTCTTCGTGATCGCTTCGACGAAACGCGGATCGGCCGCGCGGGGCGTCATGTTGTGGGCCAGCACCAATCCGCCCGGTCGCACCAGCGGCAGCAGCTTCTCGAGGTAATCGAGGTAGCCCTGCTTGTCGGCGTCGATGAACACCAGGTCGATCGGACCCGCAAGCTGCGTGACGGTCTCGTGGGCGTCGCCTTCGACCACGGCGACCAGGTCGGCCACGCCGGCCCGCGCGAAGTTCTTGCGAGCCAGCTCCGCGGTTTGCGGGTCGATTTCGTGGGTGATCAGCTTCCCACCGGTCTTGCGCAGGGCCATTCCCATCCAGATGGCCGAGAGCCCGTTCGAGGTGCCCACCTCGACGACCGTCTTCGCGCCGATCGTCTCGCAGAGCAGCCGCAGCAGGCGTCCGTCGGCATCCGGGACGTTCATTCTGCGCCCCTGCTCCCGGCGGATCGCGACGATCGCTTCGAGGGCTTGCTTTTCGGCGTCGTCTTTGGGGAGGGTCGAGCTTTCGAACGAGGCCGCGGCCCCGTCGGGGGGGCCCGGCCTTCGGCGCTCGCCCGGAGCCCTGCCGGGACGCGGTCCCGGGGGCTGCGCCGGCGCCGGCCACGCCAGTACGGAAACGACCATCGCGGCCACGCCCGCCAACAGCAGCTTCTTCATGAAAACGCTCCTACGTGAGAAAGAGTGAATTGTAGGTTGCCCAGCGGAACGCCAGAAGGGTGCACACCAGACAAAGCCACCAGGAGGCGACTTGCGCCCCCCGGTACCGACGCAGCGACGCCAGGATGGAACAGCTCACCACCAGCGTCGCGACCTTGAAGGAAGCCAGGGCGAGCGGACTCTTGACGAGCTCGCTCCCCAACGGGTTGATTTCCCAGAAACCGCCCGAATGCTCGGCAATCAGCGTGCAAGCCAGATCGAACAATCCCAAGAGAAATACCAGAAGAACGTTGCGGACCACGAGGGGGACATCGTCGCCCGACCGGTCGACCTCGCTCCACCGCGCCCCCCGGGCGGGCCGATGGTTGAGAAGGCTTCCAAGGGCGACGACTCCCAGCACGATTCCCGCGAGATTCATGCCGTACATGAGGTTGGAACGCATGGGCGATGCGGGGGTCACCGACCGCTCGATGTTGGCGCGGATCTCCTCCATCCGACGCTCGTATTGGGCGACGATCGGCCTCGCTTGCTCCGCGAATTCACGTCCGGGCTCGATCGCGTCGAGCAAGGTCGCCCACTGGGTCGAATGGAACAGCTCCCAGTCGATTTTCATCAACGCCTCGAGCTGGGCTTGACGTGAATCGCCGGAAAGCAGCACCTTGAGGACCCTCGCGCCCTTCTCGAAGGCCAGGACATGAAGCGACTCGTCGTCCAAGCCGATCAGCAGGCAGTTCTCGTTCAGCCGGCGCTCGATCCGGCCGAGCAGGTCGAGGCCGTAACCGTGCCCCCATGCGAAGCTTGCCCGCCTCTGCCGAACTCGCGGTTGCTCGGGTTCCTCCGCGTCTTCGTCTTCCTCCATCCACCATGCTCCGCCGCCACCCGTCTGAGCGGCGGGCCGTGGTCCCGGGCGCCACCACGGCCCCGGTGCGCCACGCCATGAGTCTCCGCCCCAGCCGCGACCTTCGGCGTTCAGGGGAGGAATCCGCCGCCCGTTGATGAAGTACTGCTCGCCTCGCCGGCTGACGATGTACGGGCCCGGTACGAAGCGGCCGGCGAGGAAAACGATCCCATTTTTGATGGGCTGCCCTTCGACGTCGGGGATCTCGGCCTCGGCAGCGTCGACGCCCGTCTCGCCTGCCGCGGAAATCGGGCACGCCGGGCCTGCGGCAATCGCCAGATGGCCGAGGCAGCCCACGAACAGGAGTACGGACGGTTTCATCGGATTCCCCTTGGCGATCCCCTACCCAGGTCTGGGAGGCAACGGCTCCGAGTATCAAACCCCGCACGAGAGCCGCGGTTCCGTCGCCTCCCAAGCAAACGGGGGCTCGACGGTTGCCGATGGGCGGATCGTCTGCGCAAAAGAAACGCGAACCGGCGGGGCCGGTTCGCGCGCGGTTTTGTGTCGAACGGTCGTGTCGTGATGCGCCCTACGCCTGCGGCGGCTCGGAAGCGTCGGCCGATCGGGGCCGCTCGGGGCGCGCCCGACGCGCCGGCCCGTCCGCGCCATCGCGGCCCCTCATGGCTCGGGGACCGGCCGCCGGGCCGCGGCCCGACTTCGTGCCGGGGCGCGTCTTGCCGAGCTCCCGCCTCGGGCCTTCCGGCGTCGATTCGCGGGTCATATCGCGGCCACCTCGTTTCCACGGTGTTGCGAACGCCGGGCCGCGTCCACGGCCCATCCAAGGGCCGGGGCCGTATGCCATTCCGCGTCCACGAGCCATGCCGGGACCGAACGCCGGGCCGCGTCCACGGCCCATCCAAGGGCCGGGGCCGTAAGCCATTCCGCGTCCACGAGCCATGCCGGGACCGAACGCCGGGCCGCGTTCACGGCCCATCCAGGGACCGGGGCCGTAGGCCCTTGGGCATCCACGGCCGATTCCACGACCGGGGCCGAACCCCGGGCCCATCCAGGCACCGCGCCTGTAGGCCATCGGACGGCGATGGCCCCTCCTCGCATCGGGGCTGACCTTTGGGCCGCGGGCAGACGGCGCGCGACGCTCGTCTTGCTGCCACCAGGCGCGGGCGGGCTCGCGCGGGGCGGTTGCGCGATCGCGGTGCGGGCGGGCCGCCGCGCGGGGCGACGGGGCCTCGGCTTTGGGTTCGGGGGCCGATTCCTCGGCCCCGAGCGCGCCGCCCCGCGGGGACAGCAGAAGCAGCCCCGCGACGGCGAAGGCCCATCCGGCGCGCCAGCCGGGCCGGCGCAGGTAATCTCTTCGAGACATCTTCAACTCCTTCGGGTGAAATAGTGCAAAGGCAAAGTGCCTTCAAGCCAATTCAGGCACGCACTCGGATTACGACGGCGACGCCCGTTGTCAGGCGCGGAGGGCGTTTCTTGCGGCACCGGGTCGACGTCGCCCGGGACGACGGGCTCCCCAGCCCCCAAGACCCAACGTGGGAAGCGCCTCCAACGTGCCCGCAATCCAAAGCGCGTGGAAAACGTGCCCCACAACACGCGCCCAGAGCGTCACGAACAGCGATTCGAACTACGATTCTAACCCCGCCCGGCCGGGCGAGTTTCGCGCCGGCCGCCGGGCGCGCCGGCGATCCGTGCTCGCGATCGCCCCCGGCCGCCTTTACCCGATTGCGTTCGCCCCCTTGTCGACCGCCGCGGCGCACGTTTTGCTAGGCGCCCTCCGACGAAAGTGTCCGGTGGCATGGGGGACGCGCGACTCGCGCGCGCGGGCTTCGGCACATCTTCCGCGCCGCAACGCCGTCGACCGCGAGCGTAGAATTCCAGGAAGAAACCAACGGAGACTCCGTTTTCGTTTGGAGGTGGAACGATGAGAGGTCTTGTTGTTGGATTGACGCTTGCTTTGATGGCCCTGGGCACCTCGGTCCGGGCCGAGGACGTCGAGACCGATACGGCGGCGGGGGTCTTCTTCGGCGGCTCGCCCGGCAGCCGCGTGGGATACCACGCCTCGACCTGGCAGGAAGGCGTCCAGCGCGGGGCGGCCGACGTCATCCGGTCGCGGGGCGAGTACAATCGCCAGACCGCGAAGGCGGCCGTCGACGCCGCCGTGGCTCGGCGCTACGAGCTGGAGAACGTCGGCCAGGCCATCCACGGCTATTACTCGCTTCGCCAGGCGGCGCGCGAATATCGAGCCGAGGAGCGCGGGCCCAAGCCCACGGTCGAAGCCATGAGGCGCTATTCCCAGGCCCGCGTGCCCGACCGTCTCAGCCCCGCGGAATTGGACGTGCTGACCGGCGAGATCTCCTGGCCGCTGTTGTTGCGAAGCGAGGAGCTGGCCGAGCTCCGAGCCGAACTCGACGCCCTTTTCGACCGCCGTGCGATTGCGGGCAAGATCACCGCCGAAGAGTATCTTCGCATCCGCGAGCTGGTCGACGCCATCGAGGCCGCGTTGAAGGCGGAGGTCTCGAACCTGCCGCTGCATCAGTATGCGGCGTCGAAGCGGTTTCTCAAGAGCCTTGCCTACGAAGCTCAACGTCCCGTCGGTCACGTCTCGAGCGTGGCGCAGTCGGAGGGATCGACGGGCCGCCTCCGGTAGGTCTCGGCTCGACTCTTCGAGGCGGGCAATTCGCGCGCGTCCCACAAATCGGTTGACAGGGCATCGCCCGACCGGCGAGAATCGTCTCTCGTGCGGGCTGGAGCGGGGTATCGGGCTCGCGGGTCCCTCGAGGAGTCGTTGCGATGGCTGCACCGCAATCGCTGACACGGCGGAGTTTTCTTGCGGCGTCGGCGGCCGGCGTCGCCTTGGCGCGACGCGGTCTCGGGGCGTCGGAAGGGGGTTCCGAGGCGGCCGAGGGAGAGCCGTCGCCCGTGATCGACTGTCACGCCCACCTTGCCCATCACGGCGCGGCCGATTGGGAGGCGAGGGACCGCCGGCTCATCGAGGCGGCCGACAAGCTGGGGATCGACCAGCTTTGCTGCTCGATCCTGACGCCCAAGCGTCCCGCCACCGCCGAGGGCTTTCGCGAGTGCAACGCCTGGGCGGCCGAGGCCGTCGAGCGATTCCCCGGCCGGGTGCTGCCCTACTGCTACGTGAACCCGGGATGCGGCCAGGAAGCGGTCGACGAGGTGCGCCGCTGCATCGAGGATCGCGGTTTCATGGGTGTCAAGCTCTACAACGAGCACGTGTGCACCGATCCGGTCGTCGCCCCCATCGTCGAGTTGGCGATCGAGCTGCGCGTACCCATCTTGCACCACGCGGGGCACGGGCATCATCCCTTTCCCGGCCAGCCGAACATCTCCGACGGCGGCCACCTGGCCGACTTGGGCCGGCGCTATCCCGAGGCCCGATTGATCTGCGCCCACATCGGCGGCGGGGGCGACTGGGAATGGACGATCAAGGCCCTGCGCCACGCCTCGGCGAACGTGTTCCTCGATACGAGCGGCAGCGTCACCGACGAGGGCATCGTCGAGATGGCCGTCGATACGCTCGGCGTCGACCGGATCCTCTTCGGCTGCGACATGTCGATGACCGCGGGCGTGGGCAAGATTCGCGGCGCCCGCCTCAACCCGGACGACAAGCGGAAAATCCTCGGCGCCAACATGCAGCAGATTCTCCAGATGCGGGGGTGAGCCATGATCATCGACGTGAACGCCTACCTGGGCCATTTCGCCTTCCGCCAACTGCGGCACAACACGGCCGACGCGCTGCTGCGATGGATGGACGAGAAGGGCATCGATCGCGCCATGGTATCCAGCGCCAGCGCGATCACCTACCGCAATACCCAGCCGGCGAACGAGGAGCTTGCCCACGCCGTCCAATCGCACCGCGATCGGCTCATCCCCCTGGCCGTGATCAACCCGTTCTACGCGGGCTGGGAAGACGACCTCCGAGCCTGCCACGAGCAGTTCGGCGCGCGGGGGCTGCGCCTCTACCCGAAGTGGCACAACTATGCCCTTTCCGACTCGTGCTGCCACGATCTGATCCGCGCCGCCACGGAGCGGCGCATGCTGATCTCGATTCCCATCCGCGTCGAGGACTACCGCCAGCGGAGCTGGCTGGTCGACGTGCCCGACGTGCCCCTGGCCGAGATCGTCGAGTTGGTCCAAGCCTGCCCCGAGGCCCGGTTCGTGCTCGTCAACGGCGCCGGCTACACCGGCTCGCTGGGCAAGAAGGACAACGGTCTGCCGGCCAACTACTACATCGAGATCTCCCGGCTCAGCGCCGTGCTGGCCAACGAGATCGGCCAGATCGCGGCGAATCTCGGCCCCGATCGGCTCGTGTTCGGCAGCGGCATGCCTTTCAAGTACCCCGACCCCCCGCTGCTGAAGCTCGAAGTGCTCGATCTGGCCGAGGAAATCAAGAAGCAGATCCGCAACGGCAATGCGGCCCGGCTGCTGGAATGGCCGTCGCGGTGACGGCGACCGCGCGCTAGGGATTCCGGGCCACCCGCGCGGGAGCCCCTTTTCGTTTCGAGCGCCTTCTGCTAGCTTCTCGGATGCTCGTATTCGCGCGTCGAAGGCTGGCAAAGACCGAGGCTCTGTCCGGGACGTCGGTCGGCGTTCG